>Ga0209979_1004755_pt1 | contig 11089 bp, 7 predicted proteins | sample AnhtaG_FD_183114 | JGI IMG/M metagenome (GOLD analysis project Ga0209979, IMG submission 183114) | Deep subsurface microbial communities from Anholt, Denmark to uncover new lineages of life (NeLLi) - Anholt_01485 metaG (SPAdes) (version 2) | ecosystem: Environmental > Aquatic > Marine > Oceanic >...
TAGCTGTGTTATCGGGGACCTAATTAAGAATGATTATATAGATTAATAAGAGGTGCCGGATTTATTAATACCAATTACAATCTCAAGAGGTGTTAAAAAGATTTTTGCTTTATTTTTATAGCTGATTTCAAATCCTGCATTTTCAAGCGAATAAGCTACAAATATAGGTCTGCAGTCAATATATTTGGGGAATTTTTTATGTGCCCATTCATATAATCTTAAGAATAGGGATTTTCCATTGTCTTTGGAAAGGCTAACAATACCAAGTCTTCCATCTGGTTTTAAGACTCTCCTTACCTCTTTTAATATTTTTGGGATTTCAGGAGTATCAAAAAGTTCAAGAGTAAAGCTTAAAAAAACCACATCGAATTTCTTATAGGGATAGGGTAATCTTATAGCATCTCCACAGGTAAGTTTTATCCTATCCGAAAGTGCCCTGTTTTTTATTTTTCTGTTGGTAATCTCAACCATTTTAGGGGAAATATCTATTCCATATACAAATCCACTTCTACCAACATATTCTGCTATCTTAATTAGAGCATTACCGGTTCCAAATCCTATTTCTAAAACTACCTCTCCTTCTTTTATATAAAGCTGTTCTAATGCCATATTTATATATTTTTTTTCAAAAATCCCTTCAGTAAAGTCATAAAATTTACTAATTTTATCATAAGCTTCTCTTGCTTCTTTTCTGCTTCGTGATACTGGCAATATATTTAAATAATTAGTTTTTGTTTTAGGTTTTTCTGATAACATTATTTATATCTTTTTCCAATCTTAAAAATGCTCTAAAATATTTTTAGGTATCCTGTCTATATTAAATACCCTTATTCTGGTGATTGTCTTATATATATTTGATAGCATTATCCTTGACAGGTATATTTCAATCAACCCTATCTTTCCTTAATTGGTAATTGAATAATATTATAAAAAAATTGGGGATTTTATGAAACTTTTATAATTTAAGGCAAAAGAAATAATTAAAAATTCAATTCAGGTATAAAAATATCCTTATCCAACCCAATAATCCTGGTTCTAACTTTGTTCGCTATGGCCAGCAACTTAATACAACTATGTCATAGATATCTTAAATTAACATTTAGATTTTAATGTCTTAATTGTTCTATATGAAAATAAAGAAAAAATTTTATTAGACAGAAGTAATTAAATTAGTAGGCAGTCAATACTACTGGCCTGGAAGTGCAAGGGATGGTGTAGCGCATTTTTTAATTAAAGCTAATTTTAAAATTATTTTGATAATATGAAAGATATAGAACAAAAGTATAACAAAAATAGCGACATTTTTTTTGCTAACTCAATATTATAAAATTATACCCGAAACGATGGTTTTTCAATTACAACTATATTCCTAAATCAAAGATCCATTTCGAAAAGTATCTAATTATTTAACAATTTAATAGCTCCGATTAACCGAGTTGAGTAGGCTCGGTTTTTTGGTCTAAAAAACAAGGAGGTTTTAATTATGAAAGATAAAATTAAAAAGCAGATAGAAGATATTGAAGATTCTTTAAATGTCTCTAAAGATAAAGGAATCTATCTATGGGCAAAATTTAATGTAAGGTTCTATTCAAATAAAGTGTTTGAAAGATACCATATAGCTTATGACAACCATGATAGGCTGTGGATATATAATGAAGATGATGGTATATGGGTAGACGGGGCAGAAAAAGACATAATTGAAGTGCTAAGAAATAATATATTAGAAGAAAGGCACTTAACGACAAAAAATGTAAATGAAGTGATTAATGACATCAAGGGAAGAACCTTTGATAGGTACAGCCATGAAGAGTCAGATAAGGATTTAATACCTTTTGCCAATAAAATTTATAATTTAAAAAATAATAAGTTTTTAAGTTATAGTCCAGATTATTTTTTTATAAACAAACTACCAGTAGATTTTGATAAAAAAGGTAAATGCCCCACTATCGATAAGATATTTGCTGACCTTGTGGGAGATGATAGAAAAGAGATACTTTATGAATTGGCGGCTTACTGCCTCTATAGGGGGTATCCCTACCAAAAGATATTCCTCTTGGTGGGAGATGGCAGCAATGGGAAATCTACCTACAAGACAATTTTATCCAGATTATTAGGCTATAGGAATGTTTGCTCGGTAGGTTTAGGCGAGTTAGTTTTTAGCAAGTTTGGCACAAGCCAGCTTTACAAAAAATACTTAAACCTGTGTGGTGAGCTGGATGATATCACTATAAGAAATACGGCTATTTTAAAGCAGATTACAGGAAATGACCTAATCAATGGGGAGAGAAAATTTAAAGACCCTTTTTCCTTTGTAAATTATGCAAAAGTGATTATAACCACGAACAGGATACCTGAAACACTAGATAAGTCCACTGCTTTTTATAGAAGGATGTATATTATAGATTTTCCAAACAAATTTGAGATTGGAAAAAATGCAGTAGATTCCATTGCAGATAAAATACCAGAAGAGGAATATAGCGGTCTTGCTTATAAGTGTGTAAATAAATTAAGGGAGCTAAAAGAGAGGGGTTTTGTATTCTCAATAAATGAAAGCATTGAAGAAATAAGGAGAAAATATGAAGAGCTAAGTAGTCCTTTAAGCAAGTTTTTAAAAGAGAATACAATAAAGAATATTAGAGGCAAGGTTCTTGCTAAAAAGTTTAGCATATTATTTTTTCATTATTTAAAAAGACATGGAATTATTGAATGGTCTCATATAAAAATAAACAAGGGTATGAAGCAAAAAGGATACTCATTAAAGACAAAAGGAGTTAAAAATAAAGATGGAACTTGGACTACAAAAAAGTTTTGGATTGGCCTGAAATGGAAAAAATATTAATAAATAGTTTTTATACTTTTTACTGTTTTTATAGGTATATTATATTATTAAATAGAAAATAAAAATAAATAAATAATATATATTAAATATATAATATATGTAAAAACTGTAAAAACAATAAAATAAAAGAAAAGAAATTTAAGCCAATATATTATTAGAATAATATAAAAAATTTTTAATATTTAAATAGTTACCCAGAAGCCCATATGGACAATAGATTAAGATTATTAATAAATTATATTATCAAGCTGATTAAAATGTCCTAGAACCCATTCTGGTTATCATGGGGTACGCATTAATTGTGATTATGAGGTATAAATGTATTTAAAATTTCTTCTTCTAATCTCCTCAGGCTTATATCTAATGTCTAAGTAAAAGTTTTTCTAAAAAAGGATTACAAAAACTACTTATAAATATTAAACTAATATAAATAAATACATTAATTAATTTAATATATTATTATAAAATAGTTAAAATATATTTTAAAAATAATTAATTTATATTATAATATAAATAATAATATTTTAATTAATAAAAAGACTAAAAAATGAAGCACGGGATAAAAAATATAATATCTTTAGAAAATAAAATAGAGTTTAAAAAGCTAGTGGAGCTACTTCCTGAAATAGTTGCAAGAACAGACAGGGAATTTAATATTATTTTTTTAAACAATTATGGATTAAAGGCCACTGGTTATACCAAAGAGGATATAAGAAAAGGCCTAGATGTATTTGAAGTTATTAAGGAAGAAGACAAAAGTAGAGCTAAAGAAAATATTGAAAAAATTCTAAAAAGACAAAGAATTGGTTTAAATGAATACACTGCAGTAAGAAAAGATGGTAGTAACTTCCAGATTCTAGCCAATAGTAATGTTATAGAAGATGATAATGGAACCTTTTTGGGGTTAAGAATAGTAGCAATGGATTTAACGGAGAGGAAGAAAGTAGAAGAAAAGATAAAGGAAAGCGAACAAAGATATCAATTTCTTGCTGAAAATGTAAATGATATTATATTTGTTCAGGATATGAATCTTAGTATAAAATATGCAAGCTCTTCTGCCACTGAACTCTTTGGCTATGAAACTAAAGACATAGGTAGGATAAAAATAAAAGATATTATGACAAAAGATTCCTACAAAAGGGCTATTAGTTCTTTTAAAAAGTATGTGGGCTTAGCCCAAAAAGATAAAACTATTGACGTACCCCTTATGGAGTATGAATATATAAGAAAGGACGGATCAACCTTTTGGGGGGAACTTAAGGTAGGTTTTCTACGTAACTTAGAAGGAAGTCTTACTGGATCCTTGGGAGTTTTAAGGGATATTACTGAAAGGAAAAAGGATGAAGAAAAGCTCAAATATATATCTTTTCATGACAGTCTAACCGGCCTATATAACAGAGCGTATTTTGAAGAAGAACTAAAAAGGCTTGATACCGAAAGGCAGCTACCCCTAAGCATTATTGTTGGGGATGTAAACGGGCTAAAATTGGTAAACGATGCCTTTGGGCATTTAAAAGGGGACCTGCATTTATGTAAAGCTTCTAGAATTTTAGAAGAGAGTTGTAGAAAGGAAGATATAATTGCTAGGTGGGGAGGAGATGAATTTTCAATAGTCCTTCCTAAAACAAAAAAAGAAAATGTGCATAAGATTATTAAAAGAATTAGAAGTACGGCAAATAAAATAAAGGAAAATGAAATTCCTCTGAGTATTTCACTAGGATCTTCAGTCAAAGAGAAACCTGACCAGGATATTAAAACTGTATTCCAAACTGCTGAGTATAATATGTACAGCCGTAAGCTAATAGAAAGAAAGAGTGTATCAAGTTCCATAATATCTGCTCTTGAAAGGACAATGTGGGAGAAAAGCCATGAAACAAGGGAGCACGCAGAAAGGATTAAAAAGTTAGCACTAAAGTTAGGAAATTCTGTAAATCTTTACCAAAATAAATTAGATGAGCTAATACTTCTTTCAGCCCTACATGATATTGGAAAAATTGCAATCCCTGAAGATATCATAAAAAAAGATGGCAAGCTGACCAAAAAAGAGTGGGGAAAAATAAAAAAGCATCCTGAAATAGGATATAATATTTGTGCATCGTCACCTCAGTTAGTTGCTATTGCCGAAACAGTATTGGCACACCATGAATGGTGGAATGGGTCTGGTTACCCCCAAGGGTTAAAGGGAAAAAATATTCCTATTACATCGCGTATTATAGCAGTAGTAGACTCCTATGATGTTATGGTAACTGGAAGGAGTTATAAGAAGCAACTAAAAAAAGATGAAGCAATCAAAGAGCTTGAGAAATATTCCGGAATACAATTTGACCCTGAATTAGTAAAAAATTTTGTAGAAATTTTAAAAAAGTAGAAAAAACCTGGAATGTAGGGATTTTAATTCTTTTGATTTAGGAAGTTTAATATAAATCTATTACTTGATAATTTAAATGTCCCAGAATGTACCCTATAAGTCCAAAGCACACATTAAGTCAGCTTATAAGGTAAAAATGTATATAAATTTCTTCTCCTGATATTTTAAGGCTTATGTCCAGTGTCAATAAAAGTTTTTTTAAAAAAAGAATTGCTAAAGCTACTTAGAAATTAATAATTATCAATATAACAATAGAACAGTGTGTTCTATATAGAAATAATGAAACAATTTGATTAAATAGAAGTAATTAAATGAGTGGGCAGCTAATACCATTAGCTTGGAGTGTCAGGGATAGTGTAGCTAAACTTTTTAATAGAAAAAATAAGTAACTTTTGTATAACAAAGCAGTAACATTTTTTTAGAATAATATAAAAAATTTTTAATATTTAAATATTTACTTAGAAGCCCATATGAGCAATAGATTAAGATTATTAATAGAATATATTATTAAGCTAATTTAAGTGTCCCAAAACCCATTCTGGTGATCCTGGGGATAGGTTTAATTAAGATTTAATGGCTAAATTTGGGATTTATTACTTTAATTTTTTTAATTTAATTTGTCTTCTTTAGAAACTGTAACATCAGAACATTATGTTACTTTTAAAAATTTAAAATAAAAAACTAAAAAGAGATAGTTATTTCAGCCTATTTGTGGTTAATTTGCTTAATTTCTAGGGGATAGAAGTTTTGGTACAGTTAATTAAACTTGGAAAAAATAAATAGCATATCTATAACAAATTATGGGTATGATATTTATTTTAGCTATTAGTTCGAATCCTCCCTCCCCAGCCATTTGAGACACAGGTGTCGTGAATATCTTGTATCTAATAAATCTCCTAAGACCTAAGCATTGTTTTCTTATGTATACATCGTTCCAACTCCAGTATCTATCTAGTTTTAGTTGATTTATTGGTATTTTTCTTAATTCCATGTATTTTTTCTGAGGGACACCCCCCCCTATCTAGTTGCGATTTCTAACAGAATACTGGCGCGTATTGTATTTTTGGGAGGCTTTTAGAAATTTGACCCGCCCTTCCCCCAATACATTATTATCTAAATTTATTTATACTTAATAACTGCTCTGACCAAAATATCTTATTTGGTTTATAGTATTTCACCACTCCACCATAAGTATATAATTCCCAGAATTTCTTTAACTTATTAGCATTTTTAAATTTAACCTTATACCTTTTGATCGGTTTCTGCTTATAATCCACCCATACACAGTTAATTATATTTCCTTCTATCTTTATAACTGTTCTATGGCAAAAGTTATAGCAAAAGTTATAATCGAAACAATAAGTAATTTTTTTCCATTCATTTTTTCAGCTGGTTATGGTTTTCAATCTTAAAATTAATAATAAAATAATTAAGGATAAAATTAATACGTTAAATAGAAAATATTGGATTAGTATAATATAATAATTATTATAAAATAAAATGTTAGTTATCGGAGGTTTAAATGAAAAAACTATTACTTTGGGTACTTGTGTTAGTAATAAGCATATCATTGGTAATAGCTTTTAGCTCAGGTGGATGCAGGCGTGCAGTACGACCGGTGGAAGAACCTGTTGCAGAAGAAGTTACTGATGAACTGGAAGAAGAAGCTTTAGATGAGTCAGAGCAGCTCGGTGAAAGCAGCAAAGAAGAAACCAAAGAACAAGAGCAAACTGGTACTGTAAAAAAAGATAGCGAGGTACAGTATTTTATCGGCACCTGGATAAACACCGACTATGATGGTCAAGGTCGCTCCGGTATGGTTGTGTATGAGCAGGAAACAGATGAAACTATTTCCTATTCTGCTTATGATAATTCAGATGGTTCTGGAAATGTGTACAAAGGGAGTGTTCAATTCCTTTCTAAGTGGACTGATGATGAGGGAAGAGTTTATGCACAATGCAATGTGACATTAGAGGATGGAATGGCTTGGGATACACTGAGCAGAGTTAGTGCAGATGGTAAAACACTTGAAGTTCAGCCAGATGCAACTGAGATTGACATTAATGATTCACGTTATTCAATTTATTACTTGCAATAAGTAAGCAATAATATGGTATTAGCCACTGTTTTTCTGGTAAATTTTACCAAGATTTAATTAGCTAACTGATTATTATTGGTTTTAAGTTAGGAGTGGTTATCTTTAGTGATTAATTCATTCCTCATCTATCTCAATTTTTCCACTATTTAGATCGTCTAATGTTTTTTCTACTGCTCCGAAAAGCGAGGTAGCCATTATGTGTGTTTCGCTTTGTCAAGTTCCTTGCTATATTTATCCATATACCCATTATAGAGATCCAAGTACTCTTTATCTACCTTTTTCATTGTAACTCCTTTTCCTTCCTATGATAAAAATTAAAAATTTAATTCTGGGATATAAATATCTTCGTTTGAAGTTATTATTCTGGTTCTAACTTCGCCCGATATGGTCAGCCACTTTAAGGCAACTACATTATGGGTTTCTTAATAGTATAACACTCAAAAATTCCAAAAATATGACAAAAATTGTATAATATTTTTTAACACAATAATAAACAACTATTATATATAATCTATTTGGGAGTAACTTATGAAGAAAAATAAGCTTTACCTACTCATATCTATAATAACCCTAATATGTTTTTTTGGAACTGCAGCCATATGCAATCAATGTGCTGCTGAAACAGTGGAAGAGATAGAAAATGCTGAAGAGGAAGAAGAAGCTGTAGTAGAAGAGTCAGTAGAGGAGGAAGACAAAACCCCGGAATCAGAGGAAGAAGAAACAGAAGAAGAGGAGTCTGCTGAGGAGGAAGAGGAAGTAGAAGAAATTGAAAGAGAAGCCCCAACCATAACTATTGAAGTATATGAAGGTCCCATTTATTCATCTGCAGATAATGTTTGTTACTATAGAATAAAAGCAATAGTAACAGGAAAACCAACACCTGTAGTGGAGTTTAGTAAAGACGATAGTGGTGGAGCCTGGGGTTCCAAAAAAGCTCAGGTCAACCTAAATAACCCTTCCGAAACTTATACTCTTACCGCTACTGCAACAAACTCAGAGGATACTGCTACAGATTCCATTAATCTTAGCTGGGGGTGTCCTATACCTAATAATCCTCCAGAAATTGTGGAGATAACCATCATTTCCGGAAATTATGCTCCTGGTATCGAATATCCAATTCCGGTAGTTGCTTCAGACCCAGATGGCGATAACCTATCTTATAAGTGGAGTGTAACAGGTGGTTCAATATTAGATGATACTTCAAACCCTATGAAATGGACGCCTCCTACTATTGGAAGTTATGATATAACAATAGTTGTAGAAGATGGGAAAGGTGGTACAGATACAAAAACTGAGACAGTATCTGTTGGTTCTTTACCTATAACACTCTTATCAAAGAGTGAGTGGGGACATATAATCAAAGAAGACTCTATGTGCAGAAATTCTACCTGTAAAATAATGGTAGGTGATTATTTAAGTAACAAACCAATTAGAGGTTTTGTGAGTTTTGATATATCTAGTTTGGCTGGAAGAACTGTTTACGATGTAGTTCTTTCCTTTGGAAATCCTATTCAATGGGGTGATCCAGCATCCCTTATCTCACTTGTATCTTTAGAAATAGTAGACTGGGGAAATGATGCTCTTGAATTGGAAGATTATTTTCTTTTAGGTACATCATTAGGTACGTATAACAGTCCCAATTTTTTCTGCACTACTGGATTGTTAGCAGCTAAATTACAGGATGCCATAGATAGTGGAAAGGATAGATTCCAGATCAGAATCAGTAACACAGGTCTCCTGACAAACAATAATAACACTACAGATGCCCGGGGCTATCCAGTACTTTCTGCCAATCTAAAAGCTTCGTCATATATAAATTAGAGAAAATGTTTCTATAGATAAACAAATCTAAAATATTAGAAAATCAATTCTGGAATAAAAATATCTCCATTCGAAGCTATAATTATGGTTCTATCTTCATACGCTATGGCCAGCCAAGATTGATTGACTATAATTTTTATCCTCAATAGCCTTAAACACTACTTATTTTATACAGATAAATAAGGACCAATTTAATTAATCTCTGGATTATGCTTTAACAATACTAAACAAAGATAAACATATAACTCTTTTGTTTTATCGTATAGTTTGCGTAGCAATTCCAGGTATTTTTGAGTATTTTCTATACTTTTTAAATTTATTTTGTTGTAAATATTTTCATCTAATGCATCAAAAGAATAATCAGTATGTACTATTGCTTTATTTCTGAATTTTCTAATAATCTCTTTAAGCTCCATTGATTCAATTTCTTCATTCAATATTCCAACTATTTCATTAAGACTTTCTTCTAGCCCTAAATCCTTTAAAGCTGGATAAAGGTTCCCACCAATTGGAATGTTAGTGCCGTTATTTAGTAGAAAATAATTAGTAGTATAACTATATAAAGAACTCATATAGAAACGCATCATTGAACTGCTTTGAGCACAATTATTTGAAATCTCATCAAGTGTATCCAAACCATAGCAAAACTCTTTTAATGATATAACAATATTGCTCAGTTTTTCAATATTCTTATGATTCATATTGTAATATATTCCTTTCTTTAAAATTTTTATGTAAGATATTAAATATATAAAAAATATTTTATATCAGTACTGCTTATAATAAAATAAAAAAATATTAGTTCGGTTTAATAAATGATTTTATAATATGAATATATTTGAAATGTTTATGGCAACCTTAATAATTTGATAAACCTCAGTTTAATTAATATATGAACAAGGGAGTAAAATAATGGGAATTTTTTCTAGAAGATTAGAAAATAAATTGCTTCAGATGTATGTTCAATTATTTACAAATATAGGAATGTCTAGGATACAAGCAGTGCCTATAGTAAAAAACATGTTGAAGATGGCTAAAGAAAATTCAATAAAAGAAAAAACAAATAATCTACCACCGAATTTTGGAGATCTTATAATAGAAAATGCTGAAAGCTACCTAGAATCTGGAGATCTAATAGAAAAACCTAGAAAAGAAGGAGCAACTGACAATGATATCAGAGGATGGTGGAATATGTATGACCTAGAAAGACATATGATACAACAATATGATAATCATTCTAGAATGGTTAGTTTTTTAAATGAAATGGAATCTGGTAAAAATGGTGAAGAAGCTGGGGCAGGAATTAGAAAAATTTTCCCTATGTATGGAGATTCTGACGATATCTCAAAGACTAAAGGAGTTGATAGACCATTGCCCTATGAATTAAAAGATAGAGTAAATAAATATATGGAAAGTATTCAAAGGCAAGATCCAAATGGAAAAGAGTTTAAGAAAAAAATGGAATTATATTCTACTGTTAATGCACTCATAAGAGACGAGATAAGAAAAGGTAATATTTAATCAAGCTGTCTTAAGTTCAATGTGATTTTCCACCCGCTATGTACCACTTTTAGATAGTTTTTTTCACGAGCTATGTACCACCTGAAAAGAGTTTTTTTCACCCTCATTGTACCACCCCTAATAGGATAAGCTGTATAATGCTTTCAAAAAATATGGAGGCAGTATATGGCATACAGGGAGGTACACATGACAGAAATAAAAGAAATACTTTTAAGGATAGCATCAGGTTATCCAATAAGAAGTATTTCAAGATCGCTTGGTATACACAGGGAAACTATAAAAAACTATGTAAACAGCTCGCTTGAGCTTGGAGTAGATCCCGGAAAGGATGACGTAACAGATGAGCTGGTAGAAAAGATAAAGCCCCGGCTTGCCGGTAAAAGTAAGCCAGTAACCATACCAAGAGATGATATTCTTCTTCCCCACAAAGATAGGATAGAAA
>Ga0209979_1004756_pt1 | contig 11079 bp, 6 predicted proteins | sample AnhtaG_FD_183114 | JGI IMG/M metagenome (GOLD analysis project Ga0209979, IMG submission 183114) | Deep subsurface microbial communities from Anholt, Denmark to uncover new lineages of life (NeLLi) - Anholt_01485 metaG (SPAdes) (version 2) | ecosystem: Environmental > Aquatic > Marine > Oceanic >...
CTATTACATAAGAAAGAACACATTTGAGTTCTTTCTATATACCATAGCTATTTTAATCCTTCTAACAGTCTTGTATTTCAGAACAAGAATATCAGTAATAAACTACAATCTTAAAAACTTCCAGCAAGAAGAAGACACATTACTGGGATTAATGAGAGTTGTCCAAAAAGAATGCTTTGAAGAAAAAAAGATGAGCATGAATGAATATAACGATGCCATGCTACAGTATGAAGATAGACTTAGCAAGGCAGTTCAAAAAACAATTCAACTGGAGGCATCAAAAGCCAATCTATTAAAATTCAAACATAGAAAACTTGAGTTAGAAAGGAAAAGGTTATTGGATTTAATGAAAATAACTCAGGAAAAATACCTAAACGAAGGTGCGATAGAGACACAAGTTTACAACAACAAAATGCATTCTTTTGTTTCCAGACTCTCGGAATTAGAAGAGAACCTGGCTTTACAAGAGGCAAAACAAACATTGAGAAAAAGGAAGTTATTTTGGAGAGTATTTTATTCTGTTTTCCAGCCAAAATCAAAAGACAAAAAAGATTAAAAAATAAGATAATTTAACATATCGAGAAAAAGAGCCAAATGAATAAAAAAGCAAAAACAAAACTTTTGCATTTTTCAATTTTTCTAGTTGTTCTTCTTTCTGTTTTGTTATTACCTTCTGTGAAATCAAATCCTGGCACAACTACTATTACTAGCTGTTCTAATTTGTCAGTAGCAGGAGAGACTTATATTTTAAAAGCAAACATCTCTAATTCAACAATATCCAATTGTATTAACATTACAGCAGAAAACGTCACTTTAGACTGCCGCGACAACATAATAGATGGAGATGATTCAGCAGTTAATGGAATTGTCATTAAGAGAGAAGCTTCAGAAACAACAAATGCAACGATAAGAAACTGTGAACTAATAGACTGGGCTGTTCAAAATATTTATTTGAGGTATGTAGATAACAATACCTTGACAAACATAACATTAACCTCTTCTCCTTATGATGGAATTTATCTCTCTTCATCCAATAGCAATACATTGACAAATATAACTGCGAATTTTAATGACCAACGAGGAATTGACCTTTGGGGGTCTGATAACAATACATTTACAAATATAACTGCGAATTCTAATGGTCAGTATGGAATTCTGGTTGTTTCCTCTTTTAGTAATGCATTGACAAATATAACTGCGAATTCTAATACCTATTATGGAATTTCCCTTCTTACGGCTAATAGCAATACATTTACAAATATAACTGCGAATTCTAATAGCCAGGGAATTCGTCTTTATGATTCAGACAGCAATACAATCAAGGAATCAAACTTTTGGAATAATACTAACGCTGGAATTTATAGTAGTGGAGATTCCAACTCAAATGTAATTTACAACAATCTCTTCAATAATACAATAAACTTTGATAATTATGGCATTGGCAATAACTCTTGGAACACAACAAAGCAGACAGGCGACAGAAAAATAAGTGATGGCACAGAAATAGGAGGAAACTATTGGGCAAAACCAACAGGAGATGGCTATTCTGAAACATGTGCTGACACAGATATAGATGGATTTTGTGATGATAGTTATACATTAGAGCCAGATAATGTTGATTACTTGCCTATGAGTGATGAATCTACAATAATTACTAATTGTGCAGTCTTAAATCAAGCAGGGGCGACTTATTACCTTACAGCAAATATCTCCAATTCAACAACATCCAACTGCATTAACATTACAGCAGAAAACGTCACTTTGGATTGCAGAAACAACATAATTGATGGAGATGATGAAGCAGATTATGGAATTTATATTAATAGAACATCTGCACAAACAACAAATATTACAATAAGAAACTGTAAATTAATGGATTGGGATAATAATATTTATTTAAGGAATGCGGATTCAAACACATTGATAAACATAACATCAACCTCTGCTGATGGAATTTATGATGGGCTTACTCTTCTTTTTTCAGACAGCAATACATTCATAAATATAACTGCAAATTCTAATGGAGATGGCATTTCTCTTACTGATTCACATAGCAATACATTCACAAATGTAACCGCAAATTCTAATGGATATTTAAGATATGGAATTTATCTTTATTATTCAGATAGCAATACATTCACAAATGTAATTGCAAATTCTAATTATTACGGAATTTATCTTGATGAGTCTTCAGAGAGCAATACATTAACAAACATAACTGCAAATTCCAATTATGATGGAATTCGTCTTTATTCTTCAGACAGCAATACAATCAAAGAATCAGAATTTTTTAATAATACTAATGCAGGAATCTTTTTTCATTTAAGTGCCTCTCGTTCAAATGTAATTTACAATAATCTTTTTAATAATACATATAACTTTAATTATACTAGCATAGGCAACAACTCATGGAATACTTCTAAACAGACAGGAGACAGAAAAATATCTAGTGGAACACAGATAGGTGGAAACTATTGGGCAAATCTAACAGGAGACGGCTATTCTGAAACATGTACTGATTCAGAACAAGAGGGATTTTGTGACACACCATATACTTTAGCAGTAGATAATATAGATTATTTGCCTTTAAGCGATGAATATACAATAAATACCCGACCACTTGTAAATTTAGTATCTCCTGCAAATGCCACCTATACAACCGGTTCACCTGATTTTAAATTTAATGTTACAGATGTTCATAACACAACTTTTGATTGTTATGTATATGTTAATTCCTCAACCGGTTATGGAAACAACATAACATATGAAAGTTATGGCAGAAACAACAGTGTAACTGGCCAAACAAAATGGTGGAGTAATAGTGGCATTGTTTCTAGCTTGGGAGATGTGGGATGGTATTCTAAACCCGAAGTTTTCAATAAGGGTGGAACATGGTATTTAATAGCTGGGGAATCTGATGGAGTTTTCAATGGCTATAACTGGACAGGCTCTGCATGGCAAAGCGATACTGCTATTGTTTCTGGTTTAGGAGATGTAGGAGCTAGTTCAACATCTGCGGTTTTCAACATGGATGGAACATGGTATTTAATAGCTGGGGAATCTGATGGAGTTTTCAATGGCTATAACTGGACAGGCTCTGCATGGCAAAGCGATACTGCTATTGTTTCTGGTTTAGGAGATGTAGTGTCCCGCTCTGCACCTACGGTCTTCAACGTGAGTGACACATGGTATTTAATATCTGGGGAATATAATGGAAAGTTTTACGGCTATAACTGGACAGGCTCTGCATGGCAAAGCGATAGTGTTATTGCTTTTGGATTAGGAGATGTGGGAGATAAGTCAGTACCTAAAGTTTTCAATAAAGGTGGAACATGGTATTTAGTAGCTGGAGATGGATACTATGGAGTTTTCAATGGCTTTAACTGGACAGGCTCTATATGGCAAAGTGATAGTGGTATTGTTTCTGGCTTAGGGGATATTGGAAGTTGGTCAGCACCTGCAGTTTTTAACATGAATGAAAGATGGTATTTAATATCCGGAGAATATGATGGAGTTTTCAATGGCTATAACTGGGGCTTCAAAGCAATTAACACAACGATAACTGCTAACAGCACTTTAAAAGATGGCAATTACATTTGGTATGTTAACTGTTCAGAAATGGGCCATAATAATTTATCAAATCAAAGCCAGATTTGGAATTTATCTATTGATTCAACCTATCCTTTAATTGACTTTGATACTGGTACAGAATCAAACAATAGCTTCAAAAGTCAGAATTTCATTTATGCAAACTGGACTTATACTGAAGCGAATTTACAAAACATAACAGCTGAATTGCATAACACAACTGACTTAGTAAACAGAACAGGCTTTACAACAGCAACTTATGAAATCAACTGGACTCTTGATGATACAAATGAAAGATATTACTATAATATTTCTATTCTCGACCAAGCAGGCAATTTTAACAAAACAGAACTAAGATATATTACACTTGATACAACTAATCCAACAATACCAAATGTGTCAATTTCACCTAATACAGCTGATGACCTTGATCCCAATGTTCAAATAAATGTTACTGCAAACATTACTGATACAACTTCTGGAGTAAATACAACAATTCTGCAATACAAATTCCATTCAGCTCCAAAATTCATTAACGTAAGCATGAGATATAATAGTATAACCAAGCTTTACAATGCAAGTTTCACACCAAACATAGCAGGAGAATGGACTTATCGTGTTTGGGCAAATGATACTGCCAACAACCAATACAATACAATAGCTACTAATGTATCAGTTTATAAGGATTACACATGGGTTAGAAGTCCTGCAGATGCAGGAACGATTTTAGGAATTTTAACAACAACAAAAGAAATTCTTAACTTAACTATAAACAACACAGGAGAATACAGCTTAAGTTTTTATATAAGTGATACAGCACCTTATGGCAGCAGCTATAATCAATCTCTTCCATTTACAATAGCATCTAGAGGAACAAAGACAATTGCATTTGATGCAACATTTGGTTCTACAACAAGAGAAGATGCAATTGTTATAACAATAAAGTCAACAACACCAAATGCTGACCCAAGCGAGACAACAACAAATTTTACTCTAGCAAGCTATGCAGGAGGCCCTTTCTTTGATGTTGTAATTGACACCTATCCTACAAGCATAAACCAGAGCAGAACTGCAATAATAAGAGCATATGTTAAGAACATAGGTAATGAAACCTCTATACAAACATGGCTTAACTGGACTTTGCCTTCTGGAGTAACAAATACTACTGGCAACACAACTCAAAACGTTACTCTTAATGAAACTAGCAACCTTACATCAGGTTTAAGACTATACAACACTTTAAACATTACAGTCAATGAATCAACTGTAGAAATTGGCTTAATAACGATTTATGCCAAAGCAACTGGTTTCAACAGCACTAATGGAAAGATAAGTAAAGAAGCAAACAAAACAATTACAATAACATGTTATAGCGGAGATGGAGTTTGCGGAAAAGGCTGCAACTATCATACTGACACTGACTGCGAAGTTCCACAAAATGTAACAACTACAACTACTGCAGCAGGAGGCGGTGGAGGTGGAGTTCCTTTTGTTTTCAAAGCAGAAGTAACTTATGAATTGGTAAGAGGCAGAGACCAGATATTTATATTGCCTCTAAAGAACACTTATTCAAGCAAGACATTAACTAATATAAGAGTCAGTGCATCAGGTTACCTTGCACAATATATAAAAATAGAACCCCCTGAAAACGTTTCTGCAAATGAAACAGGAGAAATTAAAGTTAAAATCCTAGCTCCTTCTTATTTCACTGTAGGCATGCATAATCTAACATTCACTATTCAATCAGTAGCAAAAGAAAAAGGAACTTCAGACATTTCAAGAACAGAAAAAAGATATGTTTATTTATCAATTCATGAATTAGGAAAAGGAGATAGTGAAAAACTAATAAATGAGATTGAAAACTACCTCAATAAGCTGAAAAAACTTAACCTAAAGACAGAAGGAATACAGGAATTATTTGATAAATCTTTAGATGCAATCAACAAAAGCAATTATGAAAAAGTAAATGAAATGTATGAACAAAGCAAAGAGCTAGCAGAAGCTGCTTTTGACTCTTACTCTATTGTAAAAGGTTTAGAAGAAAAACTAAATGACACTTCTAAGTATGGTATAAAAACACCTAAGACTGATCGTTTGATAAGCCTGGCAAAATCTGCATTAGAAAGAGGAGACTACCTTCTAGCTTTAGAAAGAGTAAAAGATGCTCAGCTTACTTATATAATTGAAACAAAAGGCAAATTCGGCTTAATCTATTACATAAGAAAGAACACATTTGAGTTCTTTCTATATACCATAGCTATTTTAATCCTTCTAACAGTCTTGTATTTCAGAACAAGAATATCAGTAATAAACTACAATCTTAAAGGTCTTCAGCAGGAAGAGGATACCTTGTTAGGATTAATGAGAGTTATCCAAAAAGAATGCTTTGAGGAAAAGAAGATGAGTATGAATGAATATAATGATGCCATGTTGCAGTATGAAGATAAATTAAGCAAAGCAGTTCAAAGAACAATTCAACTGGAGGCATCAAAAGCTAATTTACTTAAATTCACACATAGAAAGCTCGAGTTAGAAAGGAATAGATTACTTGACTTGATGAAGACAACACAGGAAAAATACCTAAAAGAAGGTGCGATAGAGACACAAGTTTACAACAACAAAATGCATTCTTTTGTTTCCAGACTCTCGGAATTAGAAGAGAACCTGGCTTTACAAGAGGCAAAACAAACGTTAAGAAAAAGAAAATTGTTTTGGAGAATATTTTATTCTATTTTTCAGGCCAAAAGCAAAAGCTAGGGAAAAGATTAAAAAAATAGAATAACTTAAAATAAATAAAAAAGCAAAAAAAGAGGAAAAATGAATAAGAAAAGAATTCTAATTTTTATTCTTTTATTTATAGGGGTTCTTATTTTTTCTTTTACGTCACTTATTGTGCAGGCACAAGAAGAAAAAATAAGTAGTGAAGAAGCTTATAAAGAAATTACTAAAGCAGAAGAAGACATGCAAGAAATGTTAGCAGCTAATTTTTCTATTACAGAAGTAAATGATAGTATTGCAGGAGCCACTAATTTATATAATGCTTATATAGCATTAGAAACAAAGAAAGGCAAAGGTAATGTAGATTTTTCTAGTGTTATCTCTACTTTAAGTAAAATAAACAAAATTAAAGATAATGCATTTAGGGCTTATGATGAACTGCTTATATTGGAATCAAGATTAAAAGAATTTGCTGATCAAAATATGAGTGAAGCAACAGAAATATTTAATGAAGCTAAAAGAGAATTTAGGGATGGCAGATATGAAAAATCATCTACTCTTATAGAAGAATGCTATGAAAAAATAAGTGAATTACAAGCAATGGCTACTAAAATTAAGATAATTTATGAAGCCGGAACAAGAACAATAGTTCATTTTTTTAAGACAAGATATAGAGAAATAATTATTACTATTACAATCTTCTTAATCCTCTTTTTCACACTTAAGGATAAAGTATATAGTTATTTTGTTAATCAGAAGATTCAAAAACTTGAATTAGAAAGAGAGATACTTTTTGATCTAATCAAAAAAGCCCAGGTCCTTTACTTCAATAAAGGTTTGCTTTCTGAGTCTAGTTACAGAATAAAAACCAAACAATTTAGTGAACTTATTAGGGATTTAAATAGGAGACTTCCTATATTAAAAATTAAAATTGAAAAAATAAAAGAGAAGAAAGGAATTAAAGGTTTCATGCATTCTCTTGGTTTTTTCAGAACAAAAGAGGAAAGATTAGAAATAAAAAGAAAGAAAGAAGAGAAAAGGGAAAAAGAAACAAAAGAAGAACAAAAAAATAAACTTAAATTAAAAGAGATTCTAGAAAAAGGTAAAAAGCTTGAAAAAATAAAAGAGAAGGAAGGAAAACAAAAACGAGAGAGAAGAGCTAAGAAATATGAAAAAAGATTGCAGGAAAAATTAATGAAAAAATTAGAAAAACAAGCAAGAAAGAAAAGCCAGATTGGAAGAAAATTTCTTAAAAAAACAAAAAAGAAGTTTAAGTAAGAGAATAATCTCCCTTTAACTCTTTATTTGGATAAACTATTATTCCTTTTCCACTTTTTATATCCATTTCTACTATTTTCCTTTTAAATCCCTCTCCCCTCATTTTTAAAAGTTCTATAGCAGATCCTCTTCTTCCACCACGATAAATAACATTATAAACTATAATGATACCATCTGATAAGAAGGATACTGCCTCAGCCTTTTCTACAAAACCAGGACCAATATGTGTTGGATGTGATGTTTCTCGTATTAGGAATGTTGTTATTTTTGATTGCTCCAAATATCTAAAAAGTTGTTCAATATAAACTCTAAATCTACTTTCTTCTCCAGAAAAAGCAGAGGATATTGCTGTTAGAGAATCTATCATTACAAAATCTGCTTTGAAATCATGGGGAAACAAAACAGGTTCAATGCCTATAAGCAATTCTTTTTTTGCTTCACTTAACAAAGCCTCAACACTTCTTGCAATATCAAGTGCATTAAATCTTTGTAATCTTAATAATCCTTTACGTTCAAGTTCTTCAGGATTCCAACCAAAATCCTTCATATGTTCTCTCAATCGTGATTCAGGTTCTTCAAAACTCATATATAAACATTTCTTACCTTTTTTACACATATTATTTATTAATTGTAAACAGAAAATAGTTTTACCTGAACCAGGACCACCTTCAACTAACACAGTAGAACTTTGAGGAATTCCTTTTTCCATTAAGTCATCAAAACCAGGAAGATAAGTTTTTATTTTTTCTAATCTTTTAAATTTTTTAACTTTTTCTTTGTGTTTAATTATTTCTTTTTTTAACTTAATCCCTTTTATGTAACCTGCATCAACATTAACCTCTTCTCTTACTTCTTTTTTAGGCTTTATTTTTTGTTTACTCTTTACTTCTTTTAATCTTTTCTTTGCTTTCTTTCCTTTTCCTTTGCCTCTTTTTTTCATATTATTTTATAGAGACTTTTATTTAAAAAAGTTTCTAAAAGTAAAGGTCTAAGGGTTTTGAGCACTTATGGTAGCTAAATTTTTATATCCTTTTTGTTAGTTAATAGAAAAGAGTGGAAAAGAGAAAATAGAATGGTTAAGGATTCTAGAATTAAAAAAATACGAAAAGAGACGGCAGAAATAGAAAAGAGTAGAATGGCAGATTTCTCAGGGTACGAATTTGTGCAAACTTCAAGCGTTATATGCGAGAAGACATTGGGGAACAGCCATATAAGTAATAATCCAAATAAAAGCCAAAAACAAAAAAGATTAAAAACGTAAAGTAACTTATGAGATAAAGGACAAAATCAGAATATTTAAAGTTTACTGTTATTAAGCACATTTAATTTGCAAATAAATAAAACAAAATATTTAAATATCCCTATATTGATTAATATATAACTTAATCAAAGGATTAATAGGTGAATAATGGAAGATAAGATGTCAAACGCAGTATTGAAGATCATCAATCAATCAGATCAGCCCTTAGAAACAAAAGAAATTTTAGAAAAACTTAAAGACAAGATAAAAAAAGAAACTATAACAAGGACTAAATTATTCTATAGGCTGAACTTACTTAGAGGGGAAGGAAAAATAAAAGCAAAATTTGTCGGTCCTGGTAAAGGAGTCTGGATATGGTGGAAAAATAATGCTTTTTCAAAATAAAATATAAAATAATAAATAAAAAGAGGAAAATGAAGTTTTTTAAATAGTATATTCATTAATTAGGATAATAGAAAAGAGGAAAAAAGAGAATATGAAAAAAGCTCTGGTAATAAAAGCTCTGGTAATTTTAGCTTTTATAGTAGTTTTGTTTGTACAAAGTTCAGGAGTTGCTGATGCGTGTTGGGGATGTTCATGTAGAAGTGGTCAGGTACGCTATTATTATAACTGCATCAACCCTTGTTTAAGGACCAAAATAGTTTGTAATTGCTGTTGTGCTTGGTTTTTAGCGTGCCTTGATCGTGGTTTTCCAGAGAAGTATTACAATTGTAATGATATACTACCTGATGGAACTGTGTGCGATACAAAAACCTGCCCTTCAGATTATTACTTTGACTCTGGTGCTGATTCACCAACAGGAACCAACTATTGTTACTTAAGGGACTATCCTGCTAGTTGCCAACTAACATGTTCTAGTGGGGCATGTCAGGACTGTGACTGTTCCTATACTGATAAAAAAGTAGCTACATGTGGAATTTGTAAATATTGTTCTGGTTCAAGCTGTACAAATTATGCCTATGGAACTGATTGTGGTGGAGAGAACATATGTGATGGTAATGGAAACTGTATAGGAGATTCTGATGGAGATGGCTTTTTTGATCCTAGTGATAATTGTCCTAGTGTGCCTAATCCTAGCCAAGCTGATATGGATGGTGACGGAATAGGTGATGCTTGCGATGATTCTGATGGAGATGGAGCTGTAGATTCAGAAGACAGCTTTCCAAATAATTCTTGTTTTATAAATGCATCACAGGATAATTGTGCTGGAACTAATTGTGAAAAAGGCAGTCAAGCATATAATGAAAGTTGTGACTCTGATGGAGATGGTGAGATGGATCAAGAAGATAGTTTTCCAAATGACCCTTGTTCTATAAATGCATCAGAGGATAATTGTGCTGGAACTGGATGTGAAAAAGGTAGCGAAGTATATACTGACAGTTGTATTCCACCAGAATGTGGTGTTTATGTAGGAGAATGCAAAGGCAGACAACTATGTGTGAAATTAAATGGCGATTATGATTTAGTTAATAGCTGTGAATATGATGGTAGATGTTGTAATATTTATGGCTTTTCTTGTATTAATGATAATTGTGATTTAACTCCAACAGAAGAAGAATGTAATACAAGAAGCAAAGCAAATTGTGATAAAGACGGTTGTTTTTGGGATTATAAAAATAGTATATGCAATTCATGTCTTAATATCTATAGCTGTTCTGATTACAACAAGTATGATGGTGAAACGAGATGTAATGATGTTTGCAATGTTGCTTGGAGAAGCACACAAGGATGCAGAACAGGTTTTGAAGGATTATATGAAATAGATACATCTAGTTGCAGTTGTGAATGGGATGCTGTAGATGGATGCCTTCTTACTTATGACAGGATAGGAGACCGTGAGGGAATAATAGACCCTCCTTCATCTTGCAGTGATGTTATTAGATCTGAATGTGTTAGTGAAATTCTAACATACACAAGAACAGTTACTTGTGAGGGAGAAGAACCAAAAGTAATTACAGGAACAGGTTCGTGTGGAAGAGCTGCTTCAGCTTTACCTTTCTTTTCCTTGTTTAATTCAATAGCAGTAATTGTATCGATTGCTATTTATTATGTTTGTTACTTTTCAAAAACATCTCATAAAAGAAAAAACTAATTCTTTAAAATCAATTTTTTCTATTCGAAAAATAAAAATAACCAAAATACTAAACAAATAAAAATCTCTTTCTTCTTATCCTAAAAATATTTAAAGAACGAATAACAGCCTATTATATGAATAAAAGAGGTATTTCAGCTTT
>Ga0209979_1004757_pt1 | contig 11076 bp, 11 predicted proteins | sample AnhtaG_FD_183114 | JGI IMG/M metagenome (GOLD analysis project Ga0209979, IMG submission 183114) | Deep subsurface microbial communities from Anholt, Denmark to uncover new lineages of life (NeLLi) - Anholt_01485 metaG (SPAdes) (version 2) | ecosystem: Environmental > Aquatic > Marine > Oceanic...
TTACCTCTCCACTGAGGATATAACTGTGCTTTGCGAAACTATCATTTGGAGATTAGTTAAATCTCTAAGCTGATAGCTAGTAATAATGTGGCAAGGGCTTACATCGCTATGGAGGCGGCATTACATGATGAGGTTTAAAAATGTAGTTGCCCAATTTATTGGGCGAGAAGAGCCTGATAAATCAGGCAACTACGGGAGGAAAAATCCTAAGCACGAAATCCTAAATGCTAAACAATATCAAAGCACTAATGTCAAAAACTTGTCCTTGAACGAAGTGAAGGATTCAAAACAAAATGGATTTTGGTATTCGAATTTGGAATTTTGAATTTGTTTGGAGCTTAGAAATTAGAATTTAGGATTTAATTAAGGAACTGGTATAAGGTCAGCGAAACATGAAAATCTTTGGTATTGAAACCTCCTGTGATGAAACTGCAGCTGCAGTTGTTGAGGATGGTACCAGAATCGTTTCCAACATCGTGGCTTCACAAATAGATATTCATGCTCGCTACGGTGGCATAGTCCCTGAAGTCGCCTCAAGGCAGCATCTCCTCACTATCATTCCTGTTGTGGATAAAGCATTATCAGAAGCCAAGCTTAATTGGCAAGATATCGACGGCATTGCCGTGACGTTCGGGCCAGGGCTAGCTGGCTCATTGCTAGTGGGAGTTAATGTAGCTAAGGCAATTGCCTTAGCTAGACGATTGCCTATTACCGGGGTTAACCATCTTGAAGGACATATCTATGCCAATTGGCTGAACAGGGAAAAACCACCTGTTTTCCCCTGTCTTTGCCTCATCATTTCCGGAGGGCATAGCGATTTGGTGCTAATGAAGGAGCATGGGCAATTTGAGAAACTGGGGCGAACTCGTGATGATGCCTCCGGTGAAGCTTTTGACAAGGCCGCCCGAATCTTGGGATTAGGTTACCCCGGGGGGCCAGCTATTGAGCAGGCAGCCATATCTGGAACGCCTTGCTTGCCTCTTCCCCGAGCTTGGCTTAGGGGCAGCCATGACTTCAGCTTCAGTGGCTTGAAAACAGCTTTATGGCATCTGGCTCAAAAGGAAGAAATTCTGGCTAACCCTTCCAAGGTAGCTGACGCCGCAGCAAGCTTCCAATGCGCTGTGGTAGACGTTCTAGTCACCAAAACCATCGAGGCAGCAAAAGGATTAGGAGTGAAGCAAATTTTGCTTAGCGGCGGTGTGGCAGCCAATAAGCTGTTAACCGAGCGCTTCCTCAGTTCCTCGCCAATCCCTGTCCTCGTTCCTCTTCCCCATCTATGTACTGATAACGCCGCCATGGTAGCTGCTTGTGGCTATTATCATTTCCAGGCTGGCAAAATAAGCGACTACGACCTGGATGTAGTGCCCAGTCTCAGCCTTGGTTAACTAAGCAAAGGACATTCACTACATCTCCCCTCTCGACAATAGTTTCTAAAGATATGAATCAAGCCTTGTTGCCGGCAAGCAGTAAAATCAGCCATGTCCTCAAGGCAAAGTTGCCTTGCCATATGAGATGTTAGCTCATTTTCCGCTAGCTTAGGATAATGAAGGTAAAGCTCGATAGCCTTTTCCTTTAGCCCCGCTTCACCAGCTATTTCTCCCCGGGAAAAAGCAAACGGCAATATAACGTTAATGATAATTTCGGCTGCCTTGCCATGTCCCAAAAGAGCTGATTTCCTTGTTTTCGCTCCAACATCAAAATCAAAGTGGTCTTGCCAGTAGCCACTTCCAAACACAATCAAGCTATCTTCAAGCCAGCGATACCCCGCTATCAGAGGTGCTGCCTTCACTAGCTGCAATATTCCCCTCAGTAACCCTGTTTCACGATAGCGCTGAAGGAGATAGCTTTGAGCTACAATGCGCCGCACAGGAGAATTATTAGGATATATATGCGAGAAATTCCAATTATTTTCACTCATGGTTTTAGCTTTCTTGGCAATCAATTGCCATATTTGCTCCAATTCCTGGACTTCTCTTTCCTTTAGAAACCCACCGTGCAGCCGCTGAGAAGGTAATAGACCAGCTGTGCCTAATAACCAGGCCTGCTTCAGAACTAAACTTCCTCTTAGCTCCATCCCCTCTATAAAACCGAGGGGTACTCTATGAGCAAGCTCCTCGAAGGGCTTCATGTTTTTAGAATAACCTAAAGCTCTCATCATGCCTTGGAAAAGCACCTCCTCTGCTTCTTCCTGTTGGCAGACTGCTTGAAGAAGAGATGCCTTTTGCCTAAACCTCTCTTCTCCAGCAATACCCAATAGTTCCATCAGTGCTTGTCTATCTCTACGCTTCGTGAGCTGAAAACAAGGAAGCCGGTGATAAGGTATCAAATAAGCTTGATACCACAATTCATATGGTAAACATAGTACTGGAACTGGTTTGCCATTTTGCGCCACGGTAATTGAGTTACCATCATGCTTCGTTACTACATGAAGAATTACATTATTATATTTAGAATCAAAATGATGACCATGGTTATACCAATCACTGGACTTAACATGAACTTCTATATCCCCCTTCACTAAATTAGACTCATCAATAGTGATGAGCGCATCCCGGAAATCGGGGCCACTATCACCATTAACTCTGCCAGGATAGATTAGCTTAATTCGCTCACCTCCTCCGGCGATCAACTCCCTTCCTAGCAGCTGTGGCCACATCAAGGCTATTAACCTCTCAGAAATTTTTATCCGCTTACGTGTAAACATGGCAAAAAAATTAACTCCTACTTGCTCTTTACCAATTCGATAAACTTTAAGGCATCTTCATACATAGTTATATTGTTGAATAGAACATAAGTATCACTACCACTCAATTCCCAGAGCCTTGCCAATTCATCATCAGTATATTGGTGACGATAGTTGCGTCCCCCATGTAAGCGAAAGTATCTTGTTTCCCCAGATAGAGCTCTTCTTTCCAAAGGGTTGACGCAATGAATAAGATCCAATTCTTGGCATAATGCTCTAATAACGTTATCGCTCCACTCACCTCGGGGCTCCCAGACAAAGATAAAATCGTCCCTGCCTATGTTAGTAAAGAAATAGCTCATATTTCCCATGTTTTCAGCACTCGAAGTGAATTTCGCTGGACACTGAAAGACGATAACTTTAGCTTTAAGAAGTTGAGCAATATCCCGAGTTTTCGCCCACGCCGCAAAGACTTCTTCGGTAGGCTTGAAGAAACCATAATTGCTCTCCTTACCGGCGGGAATCTGTAAGCCACCTTTGCGGTAGGTTGGGCTTGTTGATGGGTGTGTTATCAATTGCCACGCTTTTAAACTAAATTCAAAACCTTCAGGAGCTTCCTCACGCCACTTTTTAATAGTCCCAAAGGAGGGAGGTTTGTAGAAAATCTGCTGTATCTCTACCAGCCTGAATTTCTGGAAATACTTTTTCTTCCCCTTGGGAAAACCACAGCAACCCACTTTAATGCTCATCATGCTTTTCCTTAGCCTTATAGTCGAAGCCGCTACGCTCAGCAATAATGCTGAGCAAGGTGGCTGAAGTTCCCCGAGGCTGGTACATCCCTATCTCCCATTCGCTAATCGTTTGTTGTCGCGTGCCTAATTCCTCAGCTAGCTTTGTTTGAGTTAGCCCCAAATGCTGCCTCAATGCCCGAACGCGCTTTCTATCCCATTGCCTTCTTTTCCGCTGCCTCATTAAAATTAAATTATACACGGTTTAGTGTAGAAAAACAAGGGCAAATTCTGTAAAAATTCGGGTAAAATTTGTTGCACTTTAAATTTTTTGTGTTATAATAATTAGCAGTCTTAGCATTAGAGTGCTAAAATAGTTATTAAAAAGGGAGGTACTATGGCAGCAAATATTAAACCTTTGGTTGAACCTTTGGGAGATAGAGTGGTAATCATACCTCTTCCTAAAGAAGAAGTAAGCAGAGGGGGGATTGTCTTGCCCGACACAGTTAAGGAGAAACCTCAAGAGGGTAAAATCATTGCTGTGGGTCCAGGCAAGTTATCCGAAGACGGCAAACGAATAGCCATGGAAGTAAAAGTAGGAGATAAGGTGATTTATTCCAAATACGCTGGCACTGAATTTAAGCTAGATGATGAAGAAGTGGTTATCCTGCGTGAAAGCGATATTCTAGCTAAGAGAAGTTAATAAAAATATAGAAAGGAGGAAAACAAATGGCAAAGCAATTACTTTTTGCTGAGGAAGCAAGAAAATCATTAAAAACGGGTATAGATACCTTAACTCAGGCAATCAAGGTGACTCTGGGGCCACGTGGGCGTCCGGTGGCATTGGACAAGAAATGGGGTGCTCCCACTGTCATAAATGATGGCGTATCCATTGCCAAGGAAATAGAGCTGCCCGATCCCTTTGAGAACATGGGGGCCCAATTAGTGAAAGAGGCAGCAACAAAAACTAATGACCAATGTGGTGATGGCACAAGCACATCCGTTATCCTGGCTCAAAGTATTGTTAGCGAAGGTTTTAAGAATATCGCTGCTGGTGCTGACTCACAGGCTTTAAAGCGTGGCATTGAGAAAGGGGTGGAGGTTGTAGTTGATGAGCTGAAGAAAATGTCCATTCCTGTAGCTGGTAAAGAACAGGTAGCCCAAGTAGCTGCTCTATCAGCGGTTGATCAGGAAATTGGGGATTTGGTTGCTGACGTGATGGAAAAGGTAGGCAAAGATGGCGTTATCACTGTTGAAGAGGGCAAAGGGCTGAAGTTTGAAACTGAGTATGTCGAGGGTATGAAATTCGATCGCGGCTACATCAGCCCTTATTTCATCACTAACCTCGAACAGATGAGAGTAGAGCTGGAAGACCCCTATATCCTTATCACTGATAAGAAAATTTCCGCCCTGACTGATATTCTGCCCACCTTGGAAAAAATCGTCCAAACTTCCAAGAACATTGTGCTTATTGCCGAAGATGTGGAGGGTGAACCTTTAGCCACCTTAGTGGTCAATAAACTAAGGGGCACTTTATCCCCCCTGGCAGTAAAAGCGCCTGGCTTTGGTGATCGTAGGAAGGCAATGCTTCAGGATATAGCTGTTCTCACCGGGGGCAAGGTCATATCTGAGGAGATCGGTAGGAAACTAGATTCAGTGACCATAGAGGACTTGGGGCGAGCTAGGAAAGTGGTTGCGGATAAAGATAATACCACCATTGTTGAAGGGAAAGGTTCAAGTGAGGCTATTGAGGCTCGAATCAAGCAAATCAGATCCGAGATCGAAATCAGCACTTCTGACTACGATAAGGAAAAATTACAGGAGAGGTTAGCCAAATTGGCTGGCGGTGTGGCAGTAATTAAGGTTGGTGCCGGTACTGAAGTAGAGCTAAAAGAGAAAAAGCATCGTGTAGAGGATGCCTTATCAGCTACGAGAGCTGCTGTAGAAGAGGGCATCTTGCCCGGCGGCGGCGTTGCCCTGCTCAACTCGATACCAGCCTTGGCTAAGCTTGATGTCAAGGGCGATGAAGCCACAGGTATCGCTATATTGAAAAGAGCTTTGGAAGAGCCTATCCGCTGTATTGCTACCAATAGCGGCAGAGAGGCTTCAGTAATAGCGAATAGGGTAAAGGAAAGCAAGCCTGGCATAGGCTATGATGCACTTAAAGATGAATTAGATGTCAATATGGTGGAAAGGGGCATTGTGGATCCCCTCAAAGTTACTAGATCCGCTTTGCAGAACGCTATTAGCATTGCTAATATGATCTTGACCACTGAATCCTTAGTAACTGACATCCCTGAGAAGGAAAAAGCACCGCCAGGTTACCCACCGGAATATTAAAGGAAAGGGGGGCTAGCTAAGGCCCCCCTTTATAACTTAAGCAACTTGAGTAATGGCTTTTCCTTCTCAACAGGACCTACTACAGCTAAGTTAAGTCTCTCACCAATTAGAAGCTCCTGAGCGACCTGCTCCAAATCATCAATGGTGATAGCATCAATGATAGAAATAACCTCGTCTATATCAAGGATTTGCTGCCTTAATAACTCTTGGCTACCTAACCACAAAGCCACATTCTGACTATCCTCAAGCCGCAATTGTAGCCTTCCCTTCGACAGTTCCTTAGCCCTGGTAAGCTCGCTTGGTGTAATTCCTTGTCTCAGTTTGGATATTTCCTCCATAATGGCCACAATAGCAGTTTCTAGTTTCTTAGCATCAACACCAGCATAGATAGTAAACGATCCTGAATTTAAAAAATGCTCCACGTAACTGTGAATATCGTAGGCTAGTCCCTTTTTCTCCCGAATCTCGGTAAATAGCCGACTGCTCATCCCGCCACCCAATACTGTGTTAAGTAAATCGAGGGTAAAACGCTGCCGGTGGAGGCGAGAAAACCCGTGAACAGCAAGGCAAAGGTGCGCCTGCTCCACATCCTTGGACTCAATACGCATCCTGGGCTCCGTTTGCTTATCATTACCGACATAGCCAGTCGTTAGCTCGCCAGCAGACCATTTGCCAAACAGCGGCTCAATTTGAGCCACTGCTTGTTTATGTTGTATATCCCCGGCAACGCTAACTACAATATTACTGGGCACATACCTGCGCGCGATATAGTTTAATATCTGCCCCTTGGTTACGGAGGAGACAGTCTCTTTAGTCCCAATAACTTCCCGCCCCAGAGGCTGCCCTGGCCATAACAGCTCATCTATAAGCATATTTACTCTTTGCTGCGGGATATCTAAGTTCATGTTGATTTCCTCAATGATAACCTGGCGCTCCTTCTCCATATCTCTGGCATCAAAGCGAGAATTAAACAGCAAGTCGGATAACACATCCAGAGCAACAGGAAAGTAAGCGCTAGCTACCTTACACCAAAAAACAGTTGCCTCCTTATCTGTGCCAGCATTAATTATGCCGCCAACACCTTCAATATCCCCGCTTATTTCCTTAGCCGTTGGTCGCCGCTGTGTTCCTTTAAAATATAGGTGCTCGGCAAAATGGGAGATACCAGCCTCCTCCCCATCTTCGTAGCATGAACCAGTGCCCACAAGCAGAGCAAGGCATACTGAGCGGCTATGAGGCATAGTGCTGGTGATGACCCTTAGCCCATTATCAAAGACAGCCTTGCTATACACTTCACCGGGATTCTACCTTGGCATTTGCTTCCCGTCAATCGCAAGGAACACTGCTGATACTAGAGAGCTTGACGCTTACAGCTTGCCAGGCTAGACTCTACCCAACGAATTGGGGGTAGTCACCATCCAGGTATTAGGTAATAGAGGGCCGTAACTAGATGATTTCAGACCCGAACTTATTTAGAAAAACCAAGATAGTCTGCACCATCGGGCCAGCAAGTGGTTCAGACCAGATGATAAAAAAGCTGGCTTTGGCTGGGATGAATGTAGCCCGCCTTAATTTTTCTCACGGTACCTATGAGCAGCATGCCACGCATATAGAAGCCATTCGTCGGGTTTCATCGAAGTTAAGCTTACCATTAGCCATCCTGCAAGACCTGCCCGGACCAAAGATTAGAACCGGTAGGCTGAAAGCAGAGACAGTATGGTTGAAGGAAGGCGACGATTTCATCCTCACCAACAAGCAGGTTGTAGGTGATGAGCACATAGCATCGGTGAGCCTCGCCTCGCTACCTAACGACGTTAGCCCTGGTAACATTATATTCCTAAACGACGGCGCAATTAAGCTAGAGGTGGTAAGTACCACCAATAGCGAAATCAGGAGCAAGGTAGTCGTTGGCGGGATACTTGCTCCAAAGAGAGGCGTCAATATACCTGGCGTGAGGCTCAATGTGCCGTCCATTACTGATGAAGACTTAAGCCACTTGCTCTTTGGCCTCGAGCACGGAGTGGATTTCGTCGCTCTTTCGTTTGTCAGGGAAGCAGCCGATGTACTGCAGGTAAGGCAGTTTTTGCAAGCAAAAGGGGCAGATGTGCCGCTTATCGCCAAGATTGAGAAGCACGAGGCAGTGGGTAACATTGATGAAATCATCGCCGAGGCAGACGGTATAATGGTAGCTCGCGGTGATTTGGGAGTAGAGATACCCCTAAAAAGAGTGCCACTAGTACAGAAGGAGATCATATCCAAGTGCAACCGTGTCGGCAAACCTGTCATTGTAGCCACCCAGATGCTGCAATCAATGATACATTCCCCATTCCCTACACGCGCCGAGGTTAGCGATGTTGCCAATGCTATTCTCGACGGCACAGATGCAGTTATGCTCTCAGGGGAAACGGCTATCGGGAAATATCCAAAAGAGGCTACCCTGATGATGAGACAAGTTGCCCTCGAGACTGAGATGGCCTTACCTTATCACCGCATCTTATCAGAGAAGACAGAAACCGTCATACCTCAGACGGATGACGCTATAAGCTATGCTGCTTGCCATATAGCAGAGCAGCTCGGGGCAGTGGGCATCATAGCCTATACTAGCTCAGGGAGCACCGCCCAGCGAGTAGCCAAGTATCGCCCAAAAGCGCCCATCTTGGCCATCACTCCAAAGGATAGCGTTAGAAGAAAACTCGCTCTTTATTGGGGAGTCTACCCTTACCAAGTCCCCGAATATGCCACTGTCGAGAAAGCCTTCGAACAAGGAGCACAACTAGCTGTTAAGCTGGGCTTAGCCAAGAGAGGCGACCTTGTCATTGTGACCGCTGGTGTCCCCCTTAGAGTGCCGGGAAGCACTAACATGCTCAAGGTCCAAAAGATTGATTGAGGTTCCGGATTCTGCTTTAGAAATTAATCTGAGTTTTCTTATCCTAGGTATATAGAAGTCCTTACCCACCCTGGGAATGTAGAACTCCACCCCCCTTCCTTTAGGAAGTAGCGCTCGTCTAAGCAGAGAGCGACCTCAGTTTGTTTACGAAGATACCAAGCAAATGCACTACCATTCCCATAACCGAGCGTCTGGGAACGATAGCATTGAAACGACATGCCTCGTGGCAGCACATACATTGTATGCACAGGCTCGGATTTATCCTTGCTGCCTTGCTTGCTACTGAGATAGCACCCGCCGGACAGATTTCTTCGCACTCGCGGCATCCTGTGCACTGACTCTCTATCACTCGCGGCCTAATGGAAAGTTGACGCGTTACGAGTCTGGGCAAGAATCCAGGCGCCCTTCGTATGAATACGCTAGTAGCGCTGGCTGGAGCCTTGAAATCAGGAACGGCAACGCTTTCCAGCCTCTCTCCAACCACCTTGATATTATCAAGATTCCCAACCCCAAGACCTCTCTCATCGCAGTATCGGGTTGTGTAAATATCCATGGGATTCAGCCCAAACATCTTGGCCATCACCGCATCAAGAGCCACCGCATCCTGACTGGCTAGGATAACCCCAAGCCTCCTTAGTCCCCCAGATGCCGGGCCTTCTCCTTCCATGGCAACAATGCCATCCATTATCGTTAACTGTGGTCTGATAGCAGAGAAGATGTCTGTCAAAACTTGACTAAAATCCTCACTCTTGACATATTCACCGTGAAATCTTGTGCGCAGACCACTGGGAATCGTGCCATACATGTTCTTTACGCCACCCGTAAGAACGGTGAGAGAATGCGTCTTCAATTTGGGAAGATTGATTATCACATCGGCATCCAGAGCAATCTTGGACAGATATATCTTATCCAGGAAATGCCCGTTACACTCGACTTCTACAAATCCACCCTCTCTAAGATTGACCAACCTGACCCCAATTCTTTGGCACATCTGCCGAAAACCCGAGATGCTAAATCCGTCTTCGCCGTCAGACGCAATATCATCGCCTACCGTAACATTGTCATTAAACGTTTTCAGCAATCTCAAAACAGCTTCGGCAAAAACCGGATGCGTAACGATTCCTTTTTCCGGAGGAGATGGTGGCGGAAGATGATTTATTTTGACAAAAACCCTACTACCGGGCTTAATCACTCTCTCCAACCCACCTATCAATTCAACGCCTTCCTTCACAGCCTCATAGATCTGGGCGCAGTCATAATCGTGAACTCTTACTATCGACACCGTCGCATTCCTCAGCTTGGCATCCTTCAAAGAGGTAGACTCTCTCTCCTCCCTATCTACAAGCTTGTCCATCGTTTCCCTGCCACAATAGCAGTATAGCCCATATTTTAGGCCTTTTCCCGCCCCCTCTCCACCATGTCATTGCCAGCCATCTCCATTCTGTCACTGCGAGCCACCCCTTTTCTGTCATTGCGAGCCATCTCCCCCCTCTGTCATTGCGAGCGGAGCGTGGCAATCTCAGTATTTCTCTCCTGTTCCTTTCCGTCATTGCGAGCGGAGCGTGGCAATCTCAGTACTTCTCTCTCTCCCAGAGGGAGAAAGCTGCAGTGAGGGGATATATTATTCTCCCAGCGTCAAATATTGGACCTGTAACCCAGCCGTTCCATACAGCATTTTCTCAGTCTCAGCCGAGAATTTGTGACAATCTAGCTGTCATTGACATGTGCCATGCTATAATCTAATCGAAAGGGCAAGCTATGGAGCAATGGACTGATGCCTACCTTGATATAGAGACCACTGGCTTATCTCGTTTTTATGACTATATCACTGTAATCGGCATTTACCTCTGCAATAGCAGCCAGGATAAGCTCATTCAATTGGTAGGTGAACAAGTGACCACCGATAACCTTCTCAAGACTCTTGAAGGCGTAAATACGATTTATACCTATAACGGCAGCAGATTCGACCTTCCGTTCATTGATGTTTCTCTGGAGACAAACCTTGCCGCTGAATTCCATCACCACGACCTGATGTACGACTGCTGGCGAAATTACCTATATGGCGGCTTCAAGGCGGTTGAGCAGCAATTAGGAATTCCCAGACAATTGAAAGGCATTGGTGGATTCGAGGCAGTGCTGCTATGGTGGCGATATCACAATCATGGTGACCAGAATGCTTTAGCTTTGCTTTTGCAATACAATAGGGAGGATGTGGTGAACCTCAAAGCTTTGCGGGAGAGGCTAGATGGAACTGGAAGCAGGCTCACTCGGAGAGTAAACATGGGAGGAAATAGCAAATAGAAAGGAGGCACAATGAGATATTGGCTTAATATTCATCATCCTGTGGAGATGGGACACAAACGTGATGACTGGAATAGTGTGTGTTTGAAGAAAATGCATTTGAATACCGCTCTCAAACGAATCAGCAAAGGAGATAT
>Ga0209979_1004758_pt1 | contig 11074 bp, 7 predicted proteins | sample AnhtaG_FD_183114 | JGI IMG/M metagenome (GOLD analysis project Ga0209979, IMG submission 183114) | Deep subsurface microbial communities from Anholt, Denmark to uncover new lineages of life (NeLLi) - Anholt_01485 metaG (SPAdes) (version 2) | ecosystem: Environmental > Aquatic > Marine > Oceanic >...
AAGGTTTCTGGGAGGTTGACCTTCAGACCGGAGAGGAGGTTTTCCATCCTTTGAAGATTCGCCCCATGATAGAGCTTGAAACGATCGATTGCTCGAATTACGAACTGGATGAGATTCCGAGGATCATAGAGTCCAGAATCAGAGAGAACGACCTCACCGACAAGATCGTCCGACTGAAGGTCGTAAATCTTCCCGCTTCCTCCTATCGATCCTTGCCACTCAATCAGATCAGAAAGATGACCGAATCGGCGCTCTATTTTGACCTCAAGATTGAGAGGATTGTGGAGTCGGGGATCACGGGAGCTGAGACTGCAGCTATTGGCAAACTATCACGGGAGTTCTCCGATTATCTCGAACGTCAGAAGATAAAAGAAGCAGATAAAGAGAAACTCCGAGAGACTGGGTTGAAATATATCTTGTCTGCCCAGAAGGGGGAGGAGGAATAGAAATTCTGTCCCCTGTCCCCTGTTTAATGACATGATGCTGAACTATCTGAAGTTGGAGAATTACCGCCGCTTCTCTGCCAGAGGCATACCGGCCTCCGGCGGGCGGCACTTGAGGTTGGATTTCCCCAATGGAGGTAGGAAGATTATCGATCATGCAGAGAAGAGAAGCAAGAAACCTGTTTCCTGTCCCCTGTTCCCTGTTTCCTGTTCTCCGAGATGATTCTGAATTATCTGAAGTTGCAGAATTACCGCCGCTTCCGGGATCTGTTGCTGGACTTGCCCACCGGAGTCGTGGGCATTGTCGGTGATAATGGTGCCGGGAAAACCACCCTGGTGGAAGCAATCGCCTGGGCTCTTTACGGAAACATCGCCGCCCGCAGCGGTAAAGACGAGATTAGAAGCTACGGTTCCCTCCAAGGGTCGACCTGCTCGGCGGAGCTCTCTTTTGAGTTCGGTGGAGACACCTACCTGGTCCGAAGGGAACTCAAAGAGGTTTCCGCAAAACGTAGATCGACCTCTGGTGGGGGAGAGCACACCCGGGCTTTTGCCTACCTCAACGGAGATTTAGTCGCCAAGGGGGTGAGGGGGGTCAGAGACTACGTCCAGAGCCTTTTGGGAATGGATTATCCCGCCTTTCAGATAAGCTTTTTCGCCCGTCAGAGGGAGCTCAATGCCCTCTCCGATTTGAGAGCGGGTGAGAGAAAAACTCAGATGGTGAAGATGCTGGGAATTGATAACCTCGATAAAGCCATGGGTCTTTTGAGGAGTGACCGTCGCGGTCTGTCCGAAAAGCTCGAGTATGCCCGCCGGCAACTTCCCGATTTGGAGGCAATTCAAAGTCAGAAGGAAGAGAAAGAATCGGAGTTCAAACAGACAGTGCAGTTCATTGAGGCGAAAAGAACGGAGGCGCAAGAGAAGAAAGAGAGACTGCAGCAGTTGCAGGAACATTACAGCGAACTCTCCTCCAGAAAAGAAAAGGCCCGCTCCCTTGAAAAAGATGTAGAGATGATGACATACCAGGAGAGAAATCTCAAACAGGAGCTGGCAGGTCTCGCCAAGGAGATAGAGAGGATTGAAGCCCTCAAGACCAAGCTTGAGTCTATTGAATCGGTTCCGGAGGAGTCCAAAAAGGTTCAGGATGAAGTGAAATCTATTGAGAAAGCCAAAATTCAATTAGAGTATAGAGAGAAATCAGAGAGGGAAGCTGAGGGTCTGAGCAAAGCCTTAGAGACAGATTATGAGAGCCTCTCGAAGCTGAAGGGGGTCTCCCCCAGAATGGATCAGTTGAAGTCGCGACAGGAGGAGCTAAAAGCGCAATTAGAGAAAAACGAGAAAAGCCTGGAGGAGTTGCGCGAGAGACTGACAGAGCTTAGGAGCCTGAAGAAATCCAGGCAGGACGAGTTAAAGAGGATGCAAGAGCAATTGAACAAGATCGAAAAGCTCGGACCAGACTCCAAATGCGACCGCTGTCTGAGACCTCTTGGAGAGGATTTCGAGGAGATCAAATCTCACATTTCAGCGGAGTTGAATAGCCTCAATGATGAAATACGAAAGATCCTGACTGAAGAAGGCAAGGTAACAGAAGAAGGTCGCGCTTACAAGAACGAGAAATCCTCGCTCGAGAGCGAATATCAGAAATGCCAGAGAGAGCTCGAGGCCTTCAGCCGCCGGCTGGGTCAGGTTGAAGGTCTGCAGAAAGGCATCAGTGAAAAGGAGCGACAGATTCAATCCCTGAAGAAGTCTCTGGAGGAACTCGGAGAGGTCACATATGACCTCAGAGAACACCAAAGCCTCAAAGCCAAGTTGAAAGAGTTGGAATCAAAGAGGGAGGAGTATATCCGCGTCAAGCAGGAAGTTTCGCAGTATGAGAAGTTGACCCAAAGGAGACAAGAGCTGTTCAGTCAATCAGAAGAGGTATCTGAAAAGAGACAGGTAAGTCAAAAGCAGCTTGAGGAGTTGGACTTCAAAGACTCGGTTTTTCAGGAGATTTCAAACGAACGTGAAGGAGCCGTGAAAGAATCACACCAACTGGAGCTAAAGCTCAAAGACCAGGAGAGTCGTCAGCAAATCCTCCAAAGGGAGCTGGAAGCCCTGACCGAGAAACTGGTCAAGGCCGAAAAGCTCAAGAAGGAGACCGAGGATTTCCAGAGGGAGCTATCTTTACTGCAAAAGCTGGAAAAGGTCTTCGGGGATCTGCGAATAGAACTCATAAGCCGCATTCGACCCTCTCTATCGCAGCTCTCCAGCGAGCTCCTGGTGGAGATGACCGACGGCAAGTATCGGGGGATGGAGTTGGACGAGGATTACAACATCTTCATATACGACGGAGGCGACAAGTTCGGAATTGAGCGTTACAGCGGGGGTGAAAAGGACTTAGCCAACCTCTGCCTCCGTCTGGCGATTTCACAGTCAACTTCTGAATCTCACGATTTCCATTTCTCTTTTATAATTCTGGATGAAATCTTCGGGAGCCAGGATTCCCTTCGCAAGGAGAACATCGTGCAGGCGCTCTCGAATTTGAAAAATCGCTTCCAGCAGATATTTTTGATCACCCACGTGGAGGAGATAAAAGACCGGGTTGATAATCTCATTCTGGTGAAGGAGGAAAGCTCAGGCACGAGCCAGGCGGTTTTGGTTTGACTTTCCCGAACGTGGCAATGATTTGAGCGCTTGTGATAACTTAGGTATTCTGTATATTGTAAGCTGAATCACATCCAGAACTTGACGTGGTTGATTCAATGGGACTGGGTAGATCATCTCCTTGATTGCTTCTAGTGCAAAGAGAGACTCGGAGGATAATCATGACAAGAAGAGTTAGTTTTTTCTCTGCAGTTTTGGTTCTTCTTGTCCTTGGGGTTGCCAATGGGCAGGAGAGACCCGGCCTCGGGGTAATGGACATTGCCCCTCTGGATCCCGATGACCGGTCTCTGATTTCCGCCTCCAGGGTGATTTCCCAATTAGTGAGGCATGAACTTGCGGCGACGGGCGCTTTTGAGATTGTGGAGAGAGAACGCATGCAGGATATTCTCAGGGTGCAGGGTTTTGGGCTTACGGGGTGCACCTCTGACTCCTGTGTCATCGAGATCGGAAGGCTTTTAAATGCTCCGAAGATGGCTGTCGGGACTCTGGGTCGTTTAGGCAGGAAGTATGTGCTGACCTTGAGGATTATCGACGTAGAGCTTGGCATCTGGGAGAGCCACGGTGTTGAGGAGGGCATCTACGAGCTGGAAGACCTGGGTAGGCTGGTGAAACCCTTGGTCAAGCAGATTGTCAGTGGAGAGGGGACGGTGATCGAAGAGGACAAGGAGCTACCGGTCACAGAGGAGGAACAACGTCCCAAACGAGAGGAGGCACCTACGAGAGAAGTGTCTGTTCCCTCAAGAGAGAAAAGAACCCGAGTGCTGATCACTCTGGCTTACGGTGTCATTCACGGGTCCCCTCAGACCATTGGACCGGTCACCTGGGATGAAGTCCGGATAACGGGAACAGTCTATGCGATGCTGCAGAGGCCCCTGGGGAAAGGCCCACTCTGGTGGGGATCTGGGTTAGTGCTTAACCACACCTATGCTGAGCCTGAGCGTGGGCAGATGGTGAGTCCGTCTCAGGAAGTGACCGGAGGAACGCTTGACGTGTTTGGGGTCTTTTTCATAGCAGCACTGGGCGGCCCCACAGGTGGCCGTTTGCAGGGCGATCTCAAACTCGGTTGGGGTGTCGTCAACTTCAGGCGGTCCGCGCATGTCTACGACTCTCTGACCGGACTTGAGAGTGGAGGCAGAGCTGTAGCCAGGCCCTTCGCATATCTGGCTGCCCCTACACTCTCTGTGAGAGTCACAAGCTGGCTATCTCTGGTCACTACCGCTCAGATCTATAAGTGCAGCTTTGAATCCGAGGAGTTCGAGCCTGGAAAGCATAGCCCCTCTTTCTTTTCGTTGCAGACGGGGGTAACGGTCACTCTCTGAGAGCTGCTTAGACTGCCATGAAGAGGCTTCGCTACGCATTTACCGCTCTGGCTGTTCTTCTTCTTTGCCTCCAGATTTTCTGCGTTAGGGAGCAGAGGAGAGTAGAAGAGAACCGAGCAGTCGAAATCCTCGATGGGGACACCGTCAAGTTGAGCAACGGGATTACCGTTCGCTACATCGGCATCGACACTCCCGAAGAGGGGGAGCCGTTCTACTCGGAGGCAAAAGAGGCGAATGAGAAATTGGTCAAAGGCAATACGGTCAGATTGGAGTTTGACTTACAAGCACGCGACAAATACGGCCGGATGCTGGCTTACGTTTACGTCGATACCCTTATGGTCAATCTCAGGCTTCTGAAGGAAGGATTAGCAAACATCTATCCCCATCCACCGAACCTTCGCCATCTGCAGGAATTTTGCGCAGTTCAAAAGGAGGCTCGAGAAGAGCACCTGGGAATCTGGAGTCTGCCTCCGCCTTCAAGAGAGCCCCGTTATTTAGCCCTGGAAAACTCATACCGTTTCCACCGCCCCAATTGCTCCGCAGTTAAAGATAAACCCCCAGAGGAGTTGAGAGTTTACAGCAGCCGGGAGGAGGCGCTGGACGACTGCCTCAGCCCCTGCAGAAGCTGTAAACCCTGAATCCCACCAAGTATTATGGGGGTGTCCCCCTACAGTCTGGCCTTGTTTTGCCGATACTCACACTGGATTAGTGCAAGTTCGTGAATCTCAATCTATCTGGGGTGATGAACTATGCCTTCTATTCTGGTGATTGAGGACAAAGACGGCATGCGCGACATGCTGGCGCAGACCTTAGAGGCGGAAGGGTATCAGGTTGATGTTGCTCCTGACGGGATGGTCGGCGCCAGTAAAGCCAAGGAGAAAAGATACGATCTGGTTTTGACTGACCTCAAGCTTCCCAAGCTCAGCGGGCTTGAGGTTCTCACTGAGATCAAGGACAACGACCCCGAAGCGGTGGTGGTTGTGATGACCGCATATGGCACCGTCGAGAACGCCGTGGAGGCGATGAAGATCGGGGCTTTCGATTTCCTCACCAAACCTTTCGACACCGACCATCTCACGGTGCTGATCAAGAGAGCACTGGAGAACCGTCGCCTGGTGGCGGAAAATATCCTGTTGCGGGAGGAATTAGCACAGAATCTAGGGTTCGATCAGGTCATTGGCCGAAGCCCCGCCGTTCAGGAGGTCATCAAGCTGGTGCAGAAGGTGGCGTCATCCGATACCACCGTTTTGTTCCTGGGGGAATCCGGGACCGGAAAAGAGCTTTTCGCCAGAGCGATTCACAACCTCTCGACCCGGAAACATGAACCCTTCGTGGCCATAAACTGCGCCGCCATCCCGCACGAGCTTTTAGAAAATGAACTCTTCGGTTCTGAGAAAGGCGCCTATACCGGTGCGGTCTCCCGCAAAATGGGGAAATTCGAGATCGCGGAGGGAGGCACGATTTTTCTCGATGAGGTCGGGGATTTAGACGTTGCCCTGCAAGCCAAATTGCTGCGTGTCCTTCAGGAGAAGAAGTTCGAGCGTCTGGGTGGAACCCGCGTCATCGAAGCCGACGTCCGCGTGGTGGCGGCCTCCAACACCGACCTCAAAGCCGCCATTGAAAAAAAACTGTTTCGGGAAGACCTCTTCTACCGGCTGAGCGTGTTCCCGATCACGATTCCTCCGCTGCGGGAGAGGCCTGAAGATATAATTACCCTGGCGGACTATTTTATCTTGAAATACTGTCGGGAGATGAAAAAGAAGCCGAGGTCCCTCACCAACGAGGCTAAGAGAATCTTAGAGAAGTATAACTGGCCCGGGAACGTCCGGGAGCTTGAAAACACCATCGAGAGAGCGATAATCCTCTGTGAGGGGAAGAAGATCAAGCCCGAGCACCTGGCAGTTAGGATCCCCACGATGGAGGATATCCGGCTGCGTTCCGGGGCGGGCCTGAAGGATGTGGGGCACTATGCGCAGATGGAGGCGGAGAAGAAGCTGATAAGAAGGGTCCTCTCCGAGACTCGCGGCAACAAACGCAAGGCGGCCCAAATCCTGAAAATCGACTACACCACCCTCTTCGATAAAATCAAGAAATACCACATCGAGCCTGAAGGGCCGAAATACGGTGATGAAGAGGAGTAGTCTGTTGATCTGCAGTCGAAGTTGATTTTCTCCAAAAGACAGTGTTTACCCATCGTCGCTATTAGAAATGGCAGAGCTCGCTAATTCTCCCAACGACCATGGCACCGGGCGGCCAGCCGGCTACAGCACCCAGGCGTAGCCGATCTTGGCGAAGAGCGTGCGGTCGGTCTGCCGGAGACTCAGATCCTGATCTCCGAAGTAGTTGTCGGAGTATCCCAGGAAAAGCACCGTCTGGGGGTTGATCTTGTAAGAGAAGAGAGTCTGGGTGAAAAGGCTCTTATACTCCGGGTCGATGTTGAAGGTGTAGAGGTCGGGGTTGAAGTCACAGTCGAGGTACTGCAGAATCGTCCGCAGAAAGGCGCGCTTGGTGAACTGGTAGACCGTCCTCACCTGGCTGATGTTCGCAGTGTACAACCGACCTTCATCGACATCAAGCCGCTCAAAGATGTGACCCAGCTCCACCGACAGGTGCCGCCCTAGCTTGCACTCCGCGGAGGGCTCGAGAACTACGCGCCTTCCCTGTCTGGTGTTGGCGTAATCGATGCGATCCCCAAAGTTGACCTCCATCTCGAAATAGAGAGTTCCGGAGGGATGGATCCCCCCATCGATATTTACGAATCTGCTGTCGAACTCCACTCCGTTGAAACTCTGCCTGCCCCACTCGGCGTAGAGGTCAACCCACGACTGCGAGAGGCCGGCGTAGTTGAACCAGAAGGTGTAGGCCTTGCTGAGAAGCTCGTCGTCGAAGTCCCACTCGTATTCGTAGCCGGAACCGACGTTGAGCATGTTCCACCAGTGGTCGGGATCGTTGTTCCAGGTGTGACCCCAGCCGATATCCATTAATCTGAAGTCGGCCTGGGTCATGAAGCCGAGGTCAGCACGGAAATCGGGGCTGACCTGGCGGTACACGCCATACCAGTCGAGACTGCGGGTGTCGTGGGAGTAGTAGACATCAAGTGCCGTTCCCTCGAAGAAATCGTGGGGCTGATCGAAGTCGGCAGAGACCTCTTCGGGATAACGGGTCCGGGACCCAAGGAACTGAAACCTGAGGCGATCCCTGGGGGTTAGCCTGATGTTGCCATCAAGCCCTGCCAGCCGGTTGTAGTAGTCTTCCCCCTCCCGGTCGGTCACGAGTACACCCAAGCTGGAGGAGGTGCCCACATCACGGCGATAGCGCAATACCGAACCGGTGGTGTTCATTCCAAGAGAGGTAGAGCGCGAGCCCTGGCTGCCCGGGAAGAGGAGATTCGTGAGATTGTCCTGGACAATGAAGAGTCCTATGACGTTGCCTCCCTCCTTACCCGTCAGCTTGAGACCCCAGTCTGGATCGGCAAGGGTGCGGGTGTGCACGGCGTCTAATCGAGTTTCGAAGAGATCCGCGCCCTCGAGGAAGAAGGGTCGTTTCTCGGGATAGAAGACGGCGAACTCGGTGTTGATGTCTAGCTGGGCGGCATCGGCCTCCACCTGTGAGAAGTCGGGATTGATGGTGGCATTCACGGTGAGGTTTGGGGTGAAACCCCAGCTGGCTGAAATCCCGGGATCGAGATTACGGTCTCGCTCCTCGAACGGTCCCTCGGTGACCCCTTCGCGCTCCTGTGTCACCAAGCCAGAGAGCGTCGGGTCAATCTCGATATTCCTGCCCGGAGTAGCACCAGCGAAGCCGATAAGCTTCTCTGCCTGGCAGAGGTAGCAGTTGTTATTCCGGTCGCGAGGGAAAAGACTCAGGTGGTGACGGACACTCCGAGGGTAGCTGCGGACGGCGTCGAAACCCCAGATCTGATCGCCGTCGCTGCGCTGAAATCTCAAGGAACTGAAAGGGATGGCCATTTCGACGACGTATCCCTCCCCGGTGATGCGTCCGTCTGAGTCCCAGATGGCGTCCCACTCGGAGCCTTCGACCTCGGGGCTCTCGATCTGGTCGGCCTGGACCCCGAGGGGATTAGAGAAGAAATCATAGGCGCGGCGCTCGTCGTTGAAGGTATCGAGGATGATGACCACCCAGTCGTCGCTCCACAAGTTGTCCCGGTCGGCGATGCGGGCGCGGATCTGAGAGGGGTCGGGGTCGTAGGCGCGGAAGGCCGCATACAGGTGCGATTCGCTGTAGGCCAGAAGGACTTCTGTCCTCACCGGGGCGGGGATGTTTTCGCCCGGACGAACCTCGTATTTCACCTCCATCACCAGGGCCCGCTGCCAGACCTCTTCGTTCAGAACAGCGTCGATGTGCACCTCCGAGTTCACTCTCGGAACTCTATGTGGAGTCTTCCCGGATTCGGGTGAGGCAGACGCCAACATCGGGAAAAGCGAGAGTAGTGTGGTGAGAATAGAGCCCAGAACGATAGCGTCTTTCTTCAAATCATCCTCCAATACCGCTCATCCTTTACCCTTCACGATACTACAAAGTGTCTCTTACTTCTACGTAAACCCTCTCCAATTTGTTTTGAAATCAAAAGAACCGTCTGGTTTCTCTATCTCCATCGTTTGCAGTATTTTTAGAGCATTTTAGGGTCGTTATTATTATCTTCAAGAATCGGACTCAGCACAAGATGCTCATTTCTGTAATGACATGTTAAACTGCCCGACGCTTCCTGATATCCGAGAGGCCGCAGAACGAATAAAGCCTTATGCCAAGAGGACTCCGGTTCTAACCTGCGATGGCCTCGATCGGATGGCTGGCGCCAGGCTTTTTTTCAAATGCGAGAATTTCCAGAAAGTGGGCGCCTTCAAGTTTCGAGGCGCCACCAACGCCGTTTTTTCTCTGCCTGAAATAGAGGTAGTCAGGGGTGTGGCCACTCATTCCTCCGGGAATCACGGTGCGGCGCTGGCTCTAGCGGCGCGGAATCGTGGAGTCAAGGCCTATGTCATCATGCCGGAGAACTCTCCAAAGGTCAAAAAGGCAGCGGTGGCCGGCTACGGTGCCGAGATGACCTTTTGCGAAGCGACGCTCGAAGCCCGCGAAGCTACGCTGGCTAAGGTGATTGAAAAAACCGGGGCCACTTTCGTGCATCCTTATAACGATTACCGCATAATCGCCGGCCAGGGAACGGCGGCTTTGGAGCTATTGGAAGAGATGCCAGACCTCGAGGTGGTCATGGCACCCGTGGGAGGTGGGGGACTTTTGAGCGGAACAGCACTGACCGTATCTGAGCTTTCGCCTCAGACTCTGGTCATCGGCGCGGAGCCGGAAGGGGCTGATGACGCCTACAGATCGATGCAAGAAGGTAGGATAATCCCCTCCATTCATCCCCATACAGTAGCGGACGGACTCCTGACATCACTCGGAGAATACACCTTTGCCATCATTCGCGAGCGAGTCTACAAGATAGTGACCGTCAGCGATGAAGCTATCATCAAGGCCATGCGTCACATCTGGGAGAGGATGAAAATCGTTGTCGAGCCCTCGGCGGCGGTGCCTTTTGGGGCTCTGCTTGAAGGGAAAATCAACCTCAAGGGTAAGCGGATAGGAATCATAATATCCGGCGGCAACGTTGATCTTGAACAATTGCCGTGGTTATCCGCGATCAATATGTAGCTGACCCACAACGTCCTTCTGTTGTGTTGCCTCTGTCCCTTACTCGGCCAGGCTAAAGGGCGGATACCGGTCAGTGGTCAAGAGGAATGAGTATGCAGTTACCCTCAACGACCAACGGTATGCACCAACAACGAAGTCGAATAAGCCCCTCGGATAACGCCCGGTGAACAGGATGGCGAACCAGGCAACAAACACGCACACCACAGCGGCGATGCCGACGAAGCAAAGCACAATGTAGTGGGGAATCGCCAGGAACCATTTCACCAGGGGCAACCAGCGATTGAGCTCTGTCTTGGCATCAGGGTATGGGATCTCGATGTGAACTGCCTGTTCTTCATCGGTTGACGGATATTCGTCCCTCAGAAGTGCGAAGTAGGTCCACACCCGGGTGCAGAACTTGAAGAGAGCTACATTCCAGTCGAACCACCATCTGGGGTACTTATGCCGGAAGAGAAGCATCAATACGGTGGGCAAGACCACAAACCCAATGGCGGCGTATTGGCAGTTCCATCCACGGTTTGCATCCCCATCGTTTGCGGCACCGATAAGTAAACCCAAGATGATGAGGATCGGAATTATTGTGAAAAGTCTGAAAAAGGTGGTGAATCTGTTCAACTCCCTATCGGGATAGTCGATAGAGAGGTTTACCGGATAAGCGATCGAAGCTTCTGCCATGATAATACCTCCTTAAAGATCAGCACGGATTTTACCTGAGCTCTGGTTCCTTTCTGACTGAATTTGCCTTGCGGCTGGATGCTTAACGCTCCGCCGGGGGACCGGGTCTGGGCGGCAGAGTCTTTGGATCCTCCTCGAGTTTTCTCATTACATGTTCAATAGCGGCATCGAGCTGGTCGTCATAGCCTTTAGCCATCCTTCCGGGGAGGTTTTCTATAACGATGTCAGGCTCAACCCCCTGGTTTTCCATGATCCATTCACCCTGCAGGCTGTAAATGGAGAACTCCGGCACCGTATAATAACCGCCGTCAACGAGTGGCCGGT
>Ga0209979_1004759_pt1 | contig 11073 bp, 10 predicted proteins | sample AnhtaG_FD_183114 | JGI IMG/M metagenome (GOLD analysis project Ga0209979, IMG submission 183114) | Deep subsurface microbial communities from Anholt, Denmark to uncover new lineages of life (NeLLi) - Anholt_01485 metaG (SPAdes) (version 2) | ecosystem: Environmental > Aquatic > Marine > Oceanic...
ACTCCCGGCGGCGCGCTGGCTCCCCTTCGGTGGCCAGCAGTGACGTATCCCAGCCCAGGGAGAAGACAGAGCCATCGCCCCCGCTGAGGATGGCCACCCGCACCTGAGGGTCGTCGTTTATCTCGACGCAGGCGGCCGCCAGCTCCTGCAGCAGTTGGCCGTCGATACAGTTCCCCTGCTCGGGACGCTGCAAATCGAGGTAGGCGATAGTGTCGCGCTTCGAGAGCCTGATGGTCTGATAGGGCATCGCCGCTTCCAGCGTCAGGTATCGTAGCAAGGCCCACAAATGGTGTCAATGAAGCCAGTCCCCGTTGCAATCAGGGCAACAGCCGTTGTATTATCCGCGCCGGATGCGCCTACCCTTTTGCCATTTGGAGCAACCAGGGCTTAAAGAAGGACAAAGACCGCCGTGAACCTAGGACTGAAGGGCAAAGCAGCGATCGTCACCGGCGCCAGCCGCGGCATCGGCCGGGCTATCGCCCTGGGCCTGGCCGAGGAGGGCTGCGACGTCGCCCTCTGCGCCCGCGGCCAGGAGAGGCTGGCGGAGACGGTGAAAGAGATCGAGGCGAAGGGTGTGCGCGCCCTGGCGGTGGAGGCGGACGTCACCAAGGCCGAGGACACGGAGCGGCTGGTGCAGGCCACCGCCGACGCCTTCGGCCGCATCGATATCCTGGTGAACAACGTTGGCGGCTCGGTGGCCGCCGATTCGGACGAGGCCTGGCAGGCCACTTTTCAGACGATCCTTCTGACAGCCGCGCGCGCCAGCCGCCTCGTCGTCCCCCATATGCAGCGAGCGGGCGGCGGCGCAATAGTGCACATCGCCTCCATCTGGGGCCGCGAGTCGGGCGGCATCCCCACCTACAATGCCATGAAGGCGGCGATGATCAGCCACGCCAAGATGATGGCCCTGGAGCTGGCCGCCCACAACATTCGGGTGAACTCGGTGGCTCCCGGCAGCACCAGCCATCCCGGCGGCTCCTGGTGGCGCCGCCAGCAGGAGGACCCCGAAGGCATGGCCCAGTTCGTGCGGCAGAACATCCCCATGGGTCGCTTCGGCACCGCTGAGGAGATAGCCAACGTGGTGGTCTTCCTGGTTTCGGAGCGGGCTAGCTGGGTAACCGGGGCCTGCATCAACGTGGACGGCGGCCAGAGCCGGTCGAATATCTGAGCGACCGGTAGAGCCAGAGGGCACCGTACACACTCACCGGCGGACAAGCTATGATGGTTTAGCCGCCAGGCAGCAACGCTTGTACTTCTTGCCGCTCCCACATGGACACGGATCGTTTCTGCTGACCTTGGCGGATATCACCGGCGTAGGATGTTGCGACTGTTTCACGAAGTCTATGCACTCCATAGATGGCATTCTGAAGGAAAACACAGTCTTGCCGTCCTTGTTGGTGACTGCGAAATCGCCTTGACTGATGATGTCCATGCCAATTAGGACATCAGCGCCACGGATAGGCAATTTTGAGACTCTCACCTCAGGCAACACTACTTTGTTCGGAAGGAGGATGCAGACAAGGAAGGTCTCGGTCGTAGTAGTACCTTGGGCCGTATGTACGACGGTCATACCAGTGGGTTTGAGGCCACACTGGTCGATGACCTTCTGGGTTATGACGGAGTTAGTTGCTCCAGTGTCCCAGATTGCTTTGAACTGTGGGGGAAGCTGTTTAGGTGGCTGCTTGGGGTCAAAAGCCTCTCCAACACGAACGTCGTTGACCAATACTCTCGAAAGACCGGTGTAGGTACTGGTGAATGTCAGAATGGGTAGCTGGCCCTGCGGCTGCATTCAGTACCCTAGGCGAATGTTACACGCGAATGAAAGGTTTGGGTATGGCTCTCCTCAGTAGGGTCACACTTCTGCACAAGGAATGTACCCAATTTATGCTCTTTTGACGTTTGCTGAATTGCTTCCAATTCGGAGTCAAAAACGCCTATGACGGCTTGCTCCTTGATTACCAAGATTTTGCCGCTGTATTGCCGTGCCAGCTCCTCCTGGTGCGCCAAGAAATAGTCAAATTCCTTTTGCAGATTCTCACTCATGGGACGCCTCCCGAGAACAATTATAGCACGTCCCACCTTCACCCGTTGCGGCAAGCTGTTTACTACTCCCCGCCGGCCGTCTAGACTGGGGAGCGTCATGAAGGTTCACCTCCCCTACGGACGCCAGGGCCTAGAGGTGGAGCTGCCAGAGCAGGCCCGGGTGCTCCTCCCCGAGCGCGTGCCAGCCGTGGCCCGGCCAGAGGAGGCCGTGCGCCAGGCCCTGCGCCAGCCAATCGGCTCGCCGCCGCTGGCAGAGCTGGTGCAACCCGCCCATACGGTGGCCATCGTCTTCAGCGATATCACCCGCCCGACGCCCAACCACATCCTCCTCCCCGCCATCCTCAGCGAACTGGCTGCCAGGGGAGTGCTCGAGGAGAACGTCGCCCTGGTCAACGCCACCGGCATGCATCGCCCCAACACCCGCGAGGAGCTGATAGCGATGCTGGGGCAGGAGATCGTCGACCGCTATCGCATCGTCCAGCACGACGCCAGAGATAAGGGGCAGCAGGTCTTCCTCCGCAAGAACGAGCGCGGGGCGGAGATCTGGATCAATGGCGACTACATGCGGGCCGACGTCAGGATCCTCACCGGCTTCGTGGAGCCCCACATCTTCGCTGGCTATTCCGGCGGCGGTAAGGCCGTCCTGCCGGGCATCGCTGGCGCCGAGATCATCATGAGCAACCACGGCGGCCCTATGCTTGCGCACCCCAGGGCCACCTGGTGCCAGGCAGAGGGAAACCCGGTCTTCGAGGAGGCACGACGGGTGGCTCTGGCTACGCAGCCCGCCTTCATCGTCAACGTCACGCTGAACGAGCGCAAGGAGGTCACGGGCGTGTTCGCCGGGGAGATGATCCAGGCCCACGATACCGGCATCGCCTTCGCCGAGAGGGCCTACCTGCGGCGCGTGCCCCAGCGATACGACATCGTGGTGGTCACCAACATGGGCTACCCAGCCGACATCAATCTCTACCAGTCGGTCAAGGGGATGTCGGTGGCCGCCCAGGCGGTGAAGGAGGGCGGGGCGATCGTCCTGGCCACCGAGTGCGCGGATGGCCTGGGCCAGGCCCACTATGCGGAAATGCTCGCCTGGCGAAAGACGCCCGAGGAGCTCCTGAACATGGTGCTGGAGCCGGGGTTCGCTGAGCTAGAGCAGTGGGCGATACAGTGCCAGACGATGGTGCAGGTCAAGGCTGACCTCTACCTCTATTCGTCGCTGGGCCCCGAACAGACGAGAAGGGCTCACCTGAGGCACTGCTCGGACATCGGCGAAACGGTGGCTACCCTATCCCAGGACTTTCGCCGTAAGAACGGCGGAAAAGAGCCCGCCATTCTGGTGCTGCCCTTCGGCCAGCTTGCCGTGCCGCGGGTAGCTGCAGACCTTTAGGTCTGCCTTCGGCTGAGCAGGGCTGAAGCCCCGCAGCTACGGAAGTTATCGGCTCCAAGTGGGGGTTGTCAGTGGGCCGCCCCGAGCACCCGATCGGCGGCAGCCACCCCCGCGCCCTTCTCCAAACGGAACCGCTGAGCCGATAGCTCCTGCTCCAAGGCCTGGAGCACCGCCAGCACGTTCTCTGCCGAAGAAGCGACGCCCATGAGGCCGATGCGCCATACCTTGCCGGCCAGGGGCCCCAGCCCACCGGCGATCTCGATATTGTGCTCGTACAAAAGGGCGCGGCGCAGCTTCAAATCCTCTATTCCGTCGGGGATGCGCACCGTGGTGAGCACAGGCAGGCGATAGGCCTCCTGGGCGTGCAGGGTCAGGCCCATGGCCTCCAATCCCGCCCAGAGGGCCTGGCCGTTGCGCTGATGACGGCCCAGTCGGGTCTCCAGCCCCTCTTCCAACACGAGCCGCAAGCCCTCGCGCAGGGCGTAGACCATGGTCATAGGCGCCGTGTGGTGGTAGGCCCGCTTGCCGCCCCAGTAGTTGTCCAGGAGGGTCATATCCAGGTACCAGGTGCGCACCTTGGTCTCGCGGCTGCGGAGAGCATTGACGGCGCGAGGACCGAAGGTCAGGGGGGCCATGCCCGGCGGGCAGGAGAGGCACTTCTGGGAGGCGCTGTGACAGGCATCGATGCCCCAATCGTCCACCGCGACCTCGCATCCCCCCAGGGAGGTGACGGCGTCCACCACGAGTAGGGCGCCGTGCTCGTGGGCCAGGCGGACGATATCATCCAGGGGCTGATGGACGCCGGTGCTGGTCTCGGCGTGGACGATGGCCACCAGCTTGGTGGGGCCGGCGGCCTTGAGCGCGGCCTCCACCGCCTCCGGCTCGATGATGCGGCCCCATTCGGCCTCCACCCGCGTCACCTCCGCGCCATAGCGGGAGGCTATCTCGGCGATGCGGTCGCCGAAGAAACCGCAGATGCAGACCACCGCCCGCTCGCCCGGCTCGATGAGATTGGCGACCGCCGCCTCCATGCCAGCGCTGCCGGTGCCAGAGACGGCGATCGTCTCCTCGGCCTGAGTGCGGAAAACAGCCCGCAAGAGGTCTTTGGTCTCGTCCATGATCCGGAGAAAGTCGGGGTCGAGATGGCCCAGGATCGGCGCCATCATGGCCTGATAGACCCGCGGGTGGACGTTGGACGGCCCAGCGCCCAGAAGGATGCGGGAAGGAGGGTGCAGGTCGGAGACATTGCGATTGCTCATGATGACCTCCCAGTCTATTGTTCGCCCAGGCCCGCCTCAATGCGAGCCAGGAGCCTCCTGGCCAGCTCTATGGCTTGATCAGTCGACGCGCCCTGGCCGAGAGTGTAGGTCCTGATATCGGCCAGCAGTCTATCCTTTCGAAACGTCAGGGAGACAACCTCGGCCTGGACTGACTCCCAGCCACAGAAGCTTACCCGAGGAGCCGAGAGGAAGAAGCCATCGGCTTCGTCGCCGATGGCGGGCAGATCAAGCTTCTCTGGTACGCCCTCCTCCGCCGTCCCGGCGGCGGCCATCTCCTCCAGCGCCTGCCATTCCTCTGCCAATCTGGCGGCGGCATCCTCGGCGCTCACGTAGAGCTCGAGGTCGCTCACGATGCAGACAGTCTTCCCGTCCTCCTGCAGACTTTCCTCCAGCAACGACCGCAGGTGACGCCCTGCCGTTCGCTGCTCAGGCTCGTCCAGGCCCAACACGGGGAGCACATCGCTGGTGACGTCGTAGGAGAAGCCCTGGGGCAGATCATCGGCCTGGAGCATCATTGCGTCCAGATCTTCGGGCTCGACACCTGCCGTCTCGTCCGCTGGCGTGGGCGACAACTCCTCGCCCCCACCTCCCCCACCACAGGCCGCGAGAGCGAGGACAACGGCGAGCGCCAATGCGAACACTATTGGCGGCAGCCAGCCTGTCGGCTTACGATTCATTCCCGGCCTCCCTTCGCCAGCGGAGCACCGGCCGACGGGCGGCCGTAGCCTCGTCCAGACGGCCGATGGGGGCAGTGTGAGGCGCTTCCTTCACCACCTGCGGCTCCTCCTCGGCCTCGCGGGCGATGGTCAGGAGGGCATCGCAGAAGGCGTCCAGGGCCTCCTTGCTCTCCGTCTCCGTGGGCTCGATCATCAGCGCCTCGTCCACGATGAGGGGGAAGTAGACAGTCGGCGGATGAAAGCCGTAGTCGATGAGACGCTTGGCGATGTCCCAGGTGCGCACTCCCTTCGCCCGCTGGCGGCTCCCCGAGAACACCACCTCGTGCATGCAGCGGCGGTCGTAGGGCAGGTGGTAGGCCTGGCGCAGGCGAGCCAGGACGTAGTTGGCGTTGATGACGGCGTTCTCGCTCACCTGGCGCAGACCTTCGACCCCCAGGGTGCGGAGGTAGGCGTAGGCCCGCACCAGCACGCCAAAGTGCCCGTAGAACAGGCCAACCCTGCCGATGCTCCGCTCGGGCGTGGCCAGGACGAAGTGGTCGCCGTCCTCGCCGACCACCGGCGTCGGCAGGTAGGGGGCCAGATGCCCCTTGACCACCAGCGGCCCGGAGCCAGGCCCGCCGCCGCCGTGAGGGGTGCTGAAGGTCTTGTGCATGTTCAGATGGACGATGTCGAAGCCCATGTCGCCAAAGCGAGCGCGGCCCAGGAGGGCGTTGACATTGGCGCCGTCGCCGTAGAGAAGGGCCCCCTTGCGGTGGAGCATCTCGGCGATGCGCCCAATGTTGGGCTCGAACAGGCCGAGGGTGTTGGGCAGGGTGAGCATGAGGGCGGCCACGCCATCGTCCAGGGCCGAGGCCAGGGCCTGCATGTCGGTGTTGCCCTGATTGTCCGAGGCCACGGTCACCACCTCGAAGCCGCCCATGGCGGCGGTGGCCGGGTTGGTGCCGTGGGCGGAGTCGGGCACCAGAACGCGGCGGCGGCCCTCCTCGCCCCTGTCGGCCAGGTAGGCCTTGATCATCAGGATGCCGGTGAGCTCACCCTGAGCGCCGGCCGCCGGGGCCAGGCTCACGGCATCCAGGCCAGTGATCTCGGCCAGCCAGCGCTGGAGGTCGTACATCAGGGCCAGAGCCCCCTGCACCGTCTCCAGGGGCTGAAGTGGGTGGAGGCGGGTGAAGCCGGGCAGGCAGGCCAGTTCCTCGTGCACCTTGGGGTTATACTTCATGGTGCAGCTTCCCAGGGGGTAGAAGCCCGTGTCCACACTGTAGTTGAGGCGACTGAGGGCCAGGAAGTAGCGCACCAAGTCCACCTGGCTTAGCTCGGGCAGGTTGAGCTCTCCGCGCAGGAGCTGCGGCGACGGCAGCTCAGCCGCAGGGACGTCGCAGGGCGGCAGGGAGCAGGCCGTGCGCCCCGGCTTGCTCAGGTCGAAGGTGAGGCGAGCGCCGATGTCGGGTTGCCTCGGGCCGTTGCTCACTCGCTGCCTCCGATCTCTGCCAGGGAGTCCACCAGACGGTCGATCTCTTCGCGGCTGTTCATCTCCGTCACGCAAAGGAGGAGGCCGTTCTCTACGTACTGGCTCACGTCCAGGCCACCGACGATGCCTCGCTCCAGCAGGGCGCGGTTCACCTCGGACGGCGGCCGCGGGCAGCGCACCACGAACTCTTTGAAGAAGAGCCCGTCGAAAGCCAGGGAGTAGCCTGGCAGTTGGGCGATGCGCCGAGCGGCGTAGTGGGCCTTGTGATAGCAGAGCTCGGCCACCTGGCGCAGGCCCTCCTTGCCCATCGCCGCCAGGTAGACGGTGGCGGCCAGGGCGACGAGCTGCTGGCTGGTGCAGATGTTGGAGGTGGCCCTCTCGCGGCGGATGTGCTGCTCGCGGGTCTGGAGGGTGAGGACGTAGCCAGTGCGACCCTGGGCATCGCTGGTGCGGCCGACGATTCGGCCCGGCATCTGGCGCAGGTACTGCTGGCGACAGGCGAAGAGGCCGAGATAGGGCCCGCCGAAGTCCAGGGGACTGCCCAATGATTGCCCGTCGCCGACCACGACATCGGCCCCGTACTCGCCGGGGGGTCGGAACAAGCCCAGCGATATGGGGTCGACAGACACAATGAAAAGGGCTCCCGCCTCATGGACCGCCCTCGCCAGCGCCTCGACCTCGGGCAGGAGATGGCCGAAGAAATCGGGCTGCTGGACGGCCAGGCAGGCGTGCTCCTCGCTGAGGGCCAGACCGTCGGGGGCCACCACATCCACCGCCAAGTCGCGGCCGAAAGCATAGGTCCGCACCACGGCCTGACAGTGGGGGTGAACGGTGGAAAGGAGAGCGATACGCCGACGGCCGGTGACGCCGGCGGCCATCAGGCAGGCCTCGGCCAGGGCGCTGGCGCCGTCGTACATGCCAGCGTTGGCCACGTCCATGGCCGTCAGCTCGCAGACCATCGACTGGAACTCGAAGGCGGTCTGGAGGGTGCCCTGGCTGATCTCCGCCTGATAGGGGGTATAGGCGGTGGCGTACTCGCTGCGGCCGATGACCTCGCCGACCACGCTGGGGATGAAGTGACGATAGGCGCCGCCGCCCAGAAAGCAAGGCATGCTGTCGACCGGCCGGTTGCGCTCGGCGAGCGCCGTCAGCTCACGCACCAGCTCGGGCTCCGAGAGAGCGGCCGGCAGGTCCAGCTCGGCGATACGAAATTCGGACGGGATATCGACGAACAGCTCCTCGGCCGAGGCCACGCCGATGGCGGCCAGCATGGCGCGGCGGTCTGCCGCGGTGTTGGAGATGTAGGGAAAAGTCATGTCTCCTGGGCTTGAGCTATCAGCTCGTCGTACTGCTCGGCGGAGAGGAGCTTGTCCACCTCGGCAGGGTCGGCCAGGCGCACGCGCACCAGCCAACCCTCCTCGTAGGGGGACTGGTTCACCAGCTCTGGCCTGTCGTTGACCTCCTGGTTGACCTCCACCAACTCGCCGCTGACGGGCGAGTAGAGGTCGGAGACGGCCTTCACCGACTCGATCTCGCCGAGCTTGTCGAGCTGCTTGACCTGCGTCCCCGGCGAGGGCAGCTCCAGGTAAACGATGTCGCCAAGCTGGTCCTGAGCGTAGTCGGTGATGCCGATGGTGCCAAGGTCATCCTCGACGCGCACCCACTCGTGCTCCTTGGTGTAGCGACGGTCGGTAGGGCTAGGCACGGCTTCCCTCCTCAAGACTGATTAGCCCAAGATTAGCGTCGGGGGGAAAGCAAGTCAATGCGGGCTGGGGGCTAGCCCGCCTTCGGCCGCTTGTAGAACGGCCGCTTGACCACCTGCGCCCGCAGGGGCCTGCCCCTCACGTCCACCTGAAGCTCCGTTCCCACGCTGACCAGCTCCGTGGGCAGGTAGGCCATGCCGATGCTCACCCCCAGTGTCGGCGAGAAGCCGCCGCTGGTCAGCTCGCTCACCCGGCGGCCCGAATGAAGGACAGCATGGCCCGGCCGTATGACGCCCCGTTCCTGCGCCTTGAGGCAGGCCAGGTGGCGCTGGACGCCGGCCTCGCGGATGCGCAGGAGCGCCTCCCGGCCGATGAAATCGGCACCATCGTCCAAGGTCACCACCCAGCCCAGGCCGGCCTCGAAGGGATTGGTGGTGGTATCGATGTCGTTGCCGTAGAGGGGGAGGGCCGCCTCCAGACGCAGGCTGTCGCGGGCGCCCAGGCCGCACGGCTGCACGCCGTGCTCGACGAACCACTTCCAAAGGATGATGCCAGCGGTGGATGGCAGGATGATCTCGATGCCATCCTCGCCAGTGTAGCCGGTGCGGGAAAAGAACAGGGTGACGCCCGCCAGCGATACTTCAGCACAACCACGGGGTCGTAGGCCCTTGGCCAGAGGCGGTACGAGGCGGGCCAGATAGCGGTGCGCATCAGGGCCCTGAAGGGCCAGCATAACTGTCTCCGCCTGGCGATCCTCCACGGTTGCCTGCAGCGACGGGCGGAGGTACTGCCGGGCCCAATCGCGGATCCTGTCGGCGTTAGCAGAGTTGGCCACCATCAGAAAGCGCTCGTCGGCCAGGCGGAAGACGTACACGTCATCCAGGATGCCGCCGTCCTCCTGGCAGACGAGGGCGTAGTGGCCCTTGCCCACCTCCAGCGGGGCGATGTCGTAGGTCACCAGGCCACGCAGGAAAGAGGCGGCGTCGGGGCCGGTCAGCTCCAGGCGGCCCATGTGGGAGACGTCGAACAGGCCGACCCGCTGACGAACGGCGTGGTGCTCCTCGACGATGCCTTTGTACTGGACGGGCATCTCCCAGCCGACGAAGGGAACCATCCGCCCGCCCAGAGCGAGGTGCTGGGCGTACAGGGCAGTGCGGCGCAGGGTGGAGGCCTGACCGCTGCTCATAGCGCCTCCCACTTCCGCTTGCCGTCGACCAGCCTCAGGCGCCCGAGGCCCGGCGGGCAGTGCGGGCTGACCAACAGAGCGTTCTCGGTTATCGCCCGCCCCAGGATGCGCTTCTTCGTCTCCAGCGCGACCAGGGGCAGCACATCGAAGGAAGATATCCAGGCCAGGCGCTCCAGCATCAGCGGATGCTGGGCCAGGTCGCCGATGTAGAGGGCCGTCTGGCCAGCGGAGGCCACCTCCACGATGGTATGAGCGGCGGTGTGGCCGGGGGCGGGCAGGATGCTCACGCCCTTGATCACCTCCGCCTCGCCCTCCACTAGCTCCAGGTGGCTGCTGTCGGCCAGGGGCTCCAGGTTCTCGGGAAGGTAGCTGGCCCGCGTGCGCTCGTTGGGGTGGTTGGCCTCCTCCCACTCCCCCTTCTGAAGGAAGTATTGAGCGCGGGGAAAGGTGAGAGCTAGCTTGCCGTCGCGGTAGGTAGTGTTGCCGCCGCAGTGGTCGAAATGGAGGTGGGTGTTGATGACGATGTCCACATCCTCGGGCCGGACGCCCTGGCGGGCCATGTCCTCCAGCAGCGTGCCCGCCTGAGCGACGCCAGCGCCGGCGGGGACGCGGGTCGTCTTGTTTCCCACGGCCGTCTCCACCAGGATCAGCTTGCCCTGCGAGCGCACCAGGAGGCAATTGAGGCCCACGGCCAGGCGGTGCTCCTCATCGAGGGGCCCCACCAGAGGCTCCCACATGACCCGCGGGGTGACGCCGAAGACGGAGCCTGCGTCCAGGCGGAGGACGCCGTCGCTCACAACCAGAAGCTCGCAATCGCCGAGAGGGAACCAACCAGGCATCTGCGTCATCATCCCCGACATCCCCAAGATAGCCTGGGCAGGCTAGCAGAGTCAACGAGGCCCAGCCAGGGGGTTGTGTTTGCTCAGCAGGTTGATATAATTAGCGCAACTCCCCTCGAAAGGAGCGTTTTCGCTATGGCTACGCCGTACGCCTATTTCGGCAAGCAGTTCGTTCCCCTGGCCGAGGCGAAGATCAGCGTAATGACCCACGCTTTCAACTACGGCACCGCCGTATTCGAGGGGATCCGCGGCAACTGGAACGAAGAGGAAAAGCAGCCCTACATCTTCCGCCTGGCCGACCACTACCAGCGCCTGCACCAGAGCTGCCGCGTGCTCAAGATCGACCTCCCCTACAGCATTGACGAGCTGTGCGATATCACCGTGCGGCTGGTGGAGATGTGCGGCTATGAGGAGGACGTCTACGTTCGCCCCATCGCCTACAAGAGCTCCACGGCGCTGGGCGTGCGCCTGCACGACCTGGAGGACGACTTCC
>Ga0209979_1004761_pt1 | contig 11068 bp, 7 predicted proteins | sample AnhtaG_FD_183114 | JGI IMG/M metagenome (GOLD analysis project Ga0209979, IMG submission 183114) | Deep subsurface microbial communities from Anholt, Denmark to uncover new lineages of life (NeLLi) - Anholt_01485 metaG (SPAdes) (version 2) | ecosystem: Environmental > Aquatic > Marine > Oceanic >...
CGTAAGTGCCGGGAACGAGCCACCCAGAATCGTTGGGCGTGTCGCCGTCGGTGAGGAAGAAGTTGGAGCCGTAGCTCGGGCTGAACTCGAAACTCTGGTTCGAGCCAGAGGGATCCGTTACCTTGTCCACGAGAATCTTGCTGCCCTGGGTGTCCTCGAAGGTGCAGATGACCGTCTCACCCGGGTCGAGCACTATCGCGCTCACAGGACTGCCATCATCGCAGTAGGAATCCGTCAGATCCCAGCCAGTGGGCACGGTCTCGGCGACCCCGTAAGTGCCGGGAACGAGCCACCCAGAATCGTTGGGCGTGTCGCCGTCGGTGAGGAAGAAGTTGGAGCCGTAGCTCGGGCTGAACTCGAAACTCTGGTTCGAGCCAGAGGGATCCGTTACCTTGTCGACGATAATCTTCCCGGGCTGCAGGCTGTCATAGAACGTGCACGCTATGTCCTCACCCTCGGCCAAGTCGATAGACGCCGTGGGTGGCGTCTGCGGGCTACCGTCGTCGCAGACGATGCTGTCGAGGCTCCAGCCGATTGGCACCAACTCTTCGACGCCATAGAGACCGAAGTCGGACAAGTCCGTGAAGCTCGCGGTGTTACTCGGTGTTCCGTCATCCACGAGTGTGAAGTCGGCCGTGGTCTGGTCCGGCCGGGTGAGCCTGAAGGGGAACTCCGTCGCGCCCTCTGGATTTGCCTCCTTCACGATGGTGATGGATCCAGGCACGATCACCGCGCTCGCGGCGAGCGCCAAGTCTTGTCTGCCTGTGCTCCCCCAACTCGCACCGTTGAGGAAGGAATGATATGGGCTGCCCGTAATACCCACCGCCGAATTGCCAACGCCCCAATCAGCCTCAGTGGCGATATGCCCGCCGTAGGCAAGGACCACCGCGGTCTGGCCAGGCCCCGTGGTGAACTTGACCGTGATCAGAGCGCTACTCGTTCCTGTATAGGAACCCCAATAAGTGTACAGGCCATCGTTGTAGTCTGGGGCGTTCGAGCCAACGGAATCGATGGTTCCGTTCGACAGCGTGATATCGCCAGCCTCCGGCGTCACGCCAGCTGCGGTGACCTGCGGGTCCGTGGGGATTGCGTATGTACTGTCTGTGCTGCACGTGACGGGGCCCACACTACCCGTCCAACCGCTGCACGGGTCAGCGAAGCTCTCAGACCGGTCGTAGGTGGTGATGTAATCGAGCGCGTGGCTGGCGGTTTTCGTGGTGTCCCAGCCGAACGTGATCCAGTACTGAGTGTTCGCGGTCAGCTTCTCCATCACGATCCTGTAGGGCACCGAATCGCCCTCGAAGTACTGCGCTTTGGTGTGGTTCACGTTGCCCATGATCCACTCGCACGGGCCCAACCCATCCGATTGGTTGCCACACTGCTGGTTCGTAACAGTCTCGGCGGCCATGCTGGTTCCGGGCGTAACGAGCAGCCCTCCGCAAACCATAAGCAGCGCCAGTAGGCCTGTACCAACCAGCTGCACGAGTTTAGTGGACACACATCTTCTTCTCGATTTCATCCTTTTGCCTCCTTTGGTGTCATCTGTTGCCCTCGCTGACTCGCCAGCGAGAGCTCCCCTTCTATCGTAGGAATACTGTACATACAATCCACCTCCCCATCCAAGATATCACTTTCTTTGGCGACCGTTTGCCCCTGTTTCTGTGGGTCTGCGCCCAGTCAATCTGAAACGAAGCGCCAAACGGATCGTCCCAGAGATGCAAAAAGCCGGGCCGCCAGAACCCTTCGGCAGCTCGGCTATCCTGATACGGCCACAACCCGTACCTCGGACCCTTGAGCTTTGCGCCCCTCCTCACTAAGGGAAGGTTGCCTTTGTCGGGATTTCATCTTTGAGAACGGTCGTCCGTCCGCAGTCCGATCCCTTATCCCGGATCAGCCTGAAACAAAAACAACCGGCCACTAGTCGTAGCCGGTTGCACCACTGGCTCCTCGCCGCTCAGGTGCCCATTTTAGAGCGGCGACTCATCGCCTCTACTGCGCCTTTAGCGATCTGAAGTCCATATACATCATACACCAAAATGGCTGAGAAATCAAGCCCCGACAGCGCTCTTTTGGTCTCCTTTTGGTTAAGGTGTGGTTAAGATCTGTCTATCAAGGCGCCTGGCTCTGGTTGTCGCGGTCGAATCTCCGTCTCTCGAAGAGGTAGCCGAACCCACGGACGTTCAGTATATGAGCTGGCTTCTCCGGTATAGGTTCCATCTTCTTTCGCAGGTTATGGATATGCACCTTCAGCAACTCCCGAGCCTCCGCGGAAGAGCATTCGTATCCCTGTACTTGCCTCGCCAGACTGCGATAACTGAGGGCACGACCTGCATTGTTCAACAGGCAGCGCAGTATTTCGAACTCGGTGGGAGTCAGTTGCGCTGGCGCACCGTTCACCCTCACCTGGCGCTGGAAGATGTTGATGGCCAGTGTGCCGATGTCGAACTGGCCAGCATGTCCCGGCCTAGCCAGCCCCACTCTGCGCAACAGTGCGTACACCTGCGAGAGTAGCATCGATGACGTGAAGGGCATGAGAAGATGAGCATCCGCCCCGGCGTTCAGACTGCGCGCCAGTGCTAGCTCCTGTCCCCTTTTCCCCACCACAAGTAGCGGAGCAACGGTTCGCTCCCGCGTTGCTCTGCATAGGTCCTCTCCCCAACGAGCCGTCGTGTTGAGGCTCAGCACCACCGCGTCTATAGGCTCTTGGTCAAGATGCACAAAAGCCTCCTCTTCCTTCGAGGCAATGGAAACTTCCATGCCCTCCTCTTGGAGGATCTGGGCCATGCTATGCGCGGTCTCGTTGTCCGAATCCACTATCAGAATCCTGATCAACCAAGAACCCTCCTTCCATGCCCACGGATCGGTTCCGTGGTCTCCGAAACGCCCAACGAACTCCCTCTTGCGGCTCTATCCTCGACTCCAATCACTGGTTGGGTTTCCTTTCAAGCTCACGAGTCGATTGCGTCTCCAAGTCCACCACCGGTTTCACGGATGCGGCGCCAGCGCGCCGAGGTATTGGAGGCATCAGTCCAGTGAGTCAACTGCGAACGTCGTGACAGCACAGCCAGCCCTAATGTTGGCGCGTCACCAGTGGACAGTACGTCCTATAGGGACCGGGTACACTAGACTCCTCACGGAAGCCGAAGTGCCCCGCATCAACGTTTGGCGCATCGGCGTTGAGCAGGAACCCAAACACGAGGTCTGTCAGAGGCAGGGTGCACGCTCCCAGGTCTTCGTCGTAAGCATCCACCATGACCACATAGCAGATGTCATTCGTGGAGGCTGGTGGCCCGGTGTTGAGATCTGTAAAGTAGTACTCTCCGTCGCCCGCGGTGTCCAGAGTTCCCAAGAGGGCATCCTCCTGGCTGTCGCAGTTGGGGTCCTCGTACAGCCAGAGGGTGATATTGGCCAGTCCCTCGCCAGGGTCGTAGCTCCTGTTGCCATCGAAGTCGCACCACACCCGGTCGCCGATGGAGCCGTCCACATGCAGCCCCACGTCCTCGTCGTAGTCATCCGCCGCCAGACTGATGTTCTCGATGCGAGCATTGGTGCGTCCGGCGTCCGAGTCTATGGTGTCGGCGCCGCCCTGGTTCTGCAGGGTGATCTCCGAGCCGGCAGGGAAGTTGGAGAACTCCAGGCAAAGCGTGCCAGAGAGTATGTCGGTAAAGAGATAGTTTCCACTGCTATCGGTGGTGTCCGTGTGTGTCAGGCTGCCGCTGCAGGTAGGATCGTCGTACAGGTCGACGCCGATCCCTTCTACGCCAGCTTCACTGGGATCCTGGATGCCGTCCTGGTCGGTATCGTACCACACCAAATCGCCCAGTTCGTAGGTCGGGTCGGGCGGGCACAATAGTCCTTGCTGAGAGTGCCCGACCACCGATAGCGAGTGGGCGCCGTTCCTGTTCACCCAGGCAGTTTCTTCCAAGAACTGCTTTTTCCATGTCCCTTCGATGGTGGTGGTGATGATGATGGTGGCGTCCGGTCCGAAGCCACCGACTTCTTCGTTTGCCTCCAAGTATCCAAAGTTGATAATTGCGGTTCCGTTATGGAGTTGAAGCCTCCACTCACCGGCCATCGGGCCGTTCGCTGCTCTAAGCCTGAAGGTGCTGGTCCCCTCCACCAAACACGACTCAACTTCTAGTCTGGGGTGGGCCAGGATCGCGGGACTGGAGTAGGTCGGGGTGGCCCACGCCACCAGGCCCAGCAGGGTCATCACACCAAGCACAAGGACAGTACTCCAAACTCGTCTTCTCACCTTCACCATCCGTTCTTGATCTTCAGTTTCTGAAATTATTCTACGCCCTCAAGCTTAAAGCCTCATAAATAGGACATTAAAATCCCATTAAAGCTCGGACGCTGGCGTGTCTGCGGCAATCCTTGGTCACTGCGGAGGCGCCTTGAGTGCCACGGGCACTTCCTGACCTCATGCCCGGAACTCGATTCCCCTTCCATCCCTTGCTTCGCTGCCCCGCTCCCTAGCGATGCTATGAGGCATATTGTATAATGTTTCTGTGGTGTCAAAGAAGGTTATCCTCGCCTTGGTCTGCGTCTTCGTTGTCACCGCCGTGGCCCTATTGGCCTGGCACCTCCTGTGGGGAGATCGCGGGGTGGAGGCCACCCTGTTCCCGCAGGAAGGGGAGGTCTCGGTGAGCAGGGGAGGCAGCGTCCACTCGGCCTCGCCGCCTCAGGTGGCTAAGGTCGGCGAAGGCGACAGGATCCGGACCGGGGCCGACTCCCGTGCCCTCCTCGTCTTGTGCCCTGACGCCACGGCGGAGCTGGAATCAGACAGCGAAGCGGTGTTGAGGCGCCTGTCGTTGGCGGAAAACGGGCTCTGGGATGTAGAACTGGAGATCCAGCGGGGCGACACCTGGCATGAACTGTCTCCCTTGACGGACGCCCAGACGCGGTACGAGATCCTCACCCCGTCGGCCAGGGTCACGCTATCCGCTGGGCGGCTTCAGGTGACTGTATCCGACGACGGCAGCACGCGCGTGGAGGTCTCCCAAGGAATGGCTAAGGTAAGGGCCCTGAATACCGAGGTTGAGGTGTGGGGAGGAGAGCACACCTCTGTAGCCCCAGGGCGTGCTCCGGCGCTTCCTCGGCCGACCGTCGCCCGGATCCTCTTCGTGAGCGAGCGAGATGGCAACGCCGACATCTGGGTTCTATACGAGGAGGGTCAAGAAGCGCAACTGACCAGCGATCCAGCCGATGACCTTGCTCCTGCCTGGTCCCCAGAGGGTACCAGGGTCGCTTTTGAGAGTATGCGAGATGGAGACAGCGAGATCTATGTGATGAATGCAGACGGTTCAGATCAGGCGAATCTCACCGACAACTCAGTGCCCGATCACTCCCCCGCTTGGTCACCCGATGGGAAGAGGATAGCCTTCGAATCGCTGCGCGACGGCGCCAGGGACATCTACGTCATGAACGCCGATGGCAGTGAGGTGATGAGGTTGACCTTCAGCGTTGGCCTGAGCCTTGCCCCTCACTGGTCCGCCGATAGCGAACAGATCATCTTCACCAGGATAGAGGGGGACTCGAACGGCGATGGATCCATAGACCACCGCGACATGGGGGCGCCCTTTCGCACCGACGAAACCGGGAAGGTGCAATCCTTCTGGGGTGGCAGGATGGTCTACGACCAACTGATCTTCCCCTGGGCGCGTCGTAGAGTGGGCTGAGGGGTGATTGAGGACGTGGATGGAGGTTGCACTGGATGAGTGAGAACGATACGCGCCAGGAGCTGCGAAACGAAATCGTGGACCAGCTAGACTCTTGCGACGAGCCGACTCTGATCAGGATCGGCGAAATGCTCGACTCTATTGAGGACGACGCCGATGGGAAGGCCATCCTTTTCAGTGAAGGCATCACGAGACAGCAATTCCTCGCCGGCCTGGCTGCCGGGGGCGCGACGCTGGTCTCCACTAGCCTGGCTACAGGTTTGATGGCAGGCTCGCTGGGGGTGAGGGCGGGAGAAGCCAAAGCCGAGCTGGAGAGTCAGGTCGAGTTGATCAAGCTGAGAGGACTCCTTGCCCTATATGAGAACCTGGAGCAGGTGGGGATAGACGCCGTCCTGAGCACGGGCATCGCCGCTTTGGGCGTGTCCATAGATGGCCTCGAGATGGGGATAGGAGGGCTTCAGAAGGGCGTGAGCCTCGTGAACGCGGGCGTATCCGTCGTCGAGAACGCCTTCCCCGCGATCCGCAGAGGGCTCAGAGTTGTCGAGAGCCTGTTCGAGAGCCTCGAGGACCGGGTCACGCAGCTCCAGGAGTTGATGAGCGAGGTCCAGGAGATGGTCAGCCCTCTCAGCGACGCTGTGGGTAGCTTCTTTAGCTCCCTCGTGGAGCGCATCCCAGGCGTTGGGCCCGCGATAGTGGATGCCCTGGACAGGATATCGGAACTGGTGGGGTCGTTGCCCGACGCCATAGGTGAGGTCAGGAGCAGGCTGCTGGAGCCGCTACGAGAGGATTGGTTCACCGACGACGAGGAAAGCGGCCTCAAAGGCAGACTTCTCAATCCGCTCCAGGAGGATCTGCTGGAACCCTTGGAGGACTTCCTGGGTAACCTGGTCGACTCCATTGACCAATGGCAGCAGCAACTCATCGACCCCGTCGAGCAGTCCCTGACAGAACGGGAGGTCATCAGACAGCAAATTGCGGACTACAGGGAGCAAGAGGGCATAGCGTGAGAAGGTTCAACCTCATCCTGGCCTTGGCCGCACTCTTGCTGCTGATGGCAGCGTGCGAGGGACCATTGGCGCCCTCTGACACTCCCACGCCCGAGACTTCAGTCCTTCCGGCTCTACCGACTGCGCAGACCTATCTGGACGCGTGGCAAGAGGAGGATCACGAGGCCATGTATGCGTTGCTCTCCTCGTCGGCGCAGGAGGACATCACGGAGGAAGAGTTCATTTGGGTCCACGAATCCGTTATGGAGGAGGCAACGGTCCTTGCCCATCGCCTGGAGATGGGTGAACTGGCGGAGGGGGAGGCGGTGGCCCAGGCTCATTTCACCTTGACCCTGGATACCACCTTGCTGGACACCGTGCAAGTAAACAACGAATTGCCCCTCATCTGGGAAGACGTCGGCTGGAGGGTGGATTGGTCTCCAGAGGTGATTCTTCCCTCGTTGAGCGCCGACGATGTGGTGTACCTCCATCGCCTTACGTCCTCCAGGGCCAACATCTATGATCGCAACGGGCAACCGCTGGCCACAGAGGGCTCAATGGTTACGGTGGGGGTGGTACCACAGGAAATCGAGGACGAGAATCGTCTTCTGGCTGAGCTGAGCCGCATCCTCAACATGAGTTGGAATGACATCCAATCCATCTACACCGCTCCGGGGATGCAACCCCACTGGTTTGTGCCTATCGCCGATATCTCCTTCGAGGCCAGCTTGACTCACGCGGATGTGCTGAACTCGCTGCCGGGGGTGATGTTGCAGGAGAAACCGATCCGCACCTATCCCTACGGAGACCTGGCGGCTCACATCCTGGGCTACATGGCCGAGATAGACCAGGAGGAACTGGCTGTGCTGGAGGGTCAGGGGTACATGGAGGGCGATGTGATAGGCAAAGCCGCGCTGGAGAAATGGGGGGAGACCTATCTCGCCGGCCGGCGCGGGGGTTTGCTGACTATCGTCACCCCCGAAGGCGAGCTGGTGGATACCATCGTGGAGTATCCAGCCACACAGAGCAGAAGCATCTACTCCACCATTGACGTCGAGCTACAGAAGGTGGCCGAGGAAGCTCTGGAGGACCATCGAGGAGCCGTTGTAGCGCTGGATCCCAACAATGGTGAGATCCTGGCCATGGCCACCAATCCCCGCTACGATCCCAATCTCGTGACGTGGGGGCGGTCCGAGACATCGCGCTGGGAGGCCCTGCTGGCCGATGCGGGTCGGCCACTCCTCAATCGGGCCACGCAGGGTCAATACCCTAGCGGCTCGGTATTCAAGGTCGTCACCGCCGCTGCTGCCCTGGAGGGCGCCGGCTTCTCGCCGCACACCACCATCAATTGCACCGGCTCCTGGGCTGGTCTGGGTCCAGGATGGATCAAGTATGACTGGCTCCTCACCGGCCACGGCACCATGGATTTCCGTTCCGCCATTGTGCGCTCCTGCGACGTCTTCTTCTGGGAGATGGGCCTTCGCTTGAACAGCATAGATGTCGATCTTCTGCCCTCCTATAGTCACCACTTCGGTTTCGGCGAACTGACCGGCATAGAGGCGGTGGATGAGAGTGCCGGTCTGGTGCCGGACCCCGAGTGGAAGGAGGAGTTCTTTACCGGCGAGGGGAACCCCTTCTGGGTACCCGGGGATGCGGTGAACCTGGCGGTGGGCCAGGGAGACCTCTTAACCACGCCGCTCCAGGTGGCGAACATGATGGCTGCGATCGCCAACGGCGGCACCCTCTATCAGCCGCACCTGGTGATGCGTATCTCGGGTACGCCTCACGAGGAAGAGCAGGTCTTCACCTCGTCGGAGAGGGGTCAAGTGCCCATCTCTGAGGCGAATTTGCAGGTCATACGTGACGGGCTGGACAGGGTGACCAGTGGTGAAGGCGGAACTGCCCGTTACGCCTTCGAAGGAGCGGCCTTCACCTCCGCGGGGAAGACCGGTACCGCCGAGACGCCAGAGGAGAAACCTCACGCCTGGTTCGCCGGCTACGCTCCTGTCGAGGCGCCGCAGATCGTGGTGGCCGTCGTCGTGGAGAACAGCGGCGAGGGATCGGTGTTTGCGGCGCCCATCTGCCGCCAGGTGATGGAGGCGTTTTTCTTCGGGCCTCCACCCCCCGAGCCAGCCGAAGAAGAATAGATCAACCTCCCGAAGGTTCTGAACCCTCGGGAGTTCTCACTGCCTTTGCTCACCGTGTCGCACCTGTGGTAGAATGAAGGTGCACTGTACCCGGCAAAGGAGGGAGCATCACCATGGTCGGTAGGATCATCGGTTACGTTGTGGCGGCCATTCTTATCTTCTTCGGGGTTCTGTACCTGTGGTCTATTCCGGCTGCGGGACCCAATCAGCTTGTGTCCAGGCTGATCGTAGGAGTCATCTCCTTGGCCATCGGCGTGATCATCATCTGGGTGGTCAGGACCAGGGGGCCGGCGCCAGTTCAACAGATCACGCAACAGGTGGATCTGGAGATGCCAGGCGAGATCAGCGTGGATAAGCTGAAGTGTCAGAGCTGCGGGGGGGAGCTGAGCAAGGATCACGTGTCGCTGGCCCAGGGAGCAGTGATGATCAGTTGTCCCTATTGCGGCTCTACCTATCAGATCACGGAGGAACCCAAATGGTAGGAGTGAGGCGATCGCGAATTCTCAGGCTGGCAGTGGGGCTGTTCCTCGCGGGTTTGATCCTGATCCTGCCCCTCGGTACGGTCCTGGCGCAAGACTACAGCTTCACCGTGGACAGGATGCACGTGCAGGTGTATATACAGGAGGACAGCTCCGTAGATATCGTCTACGACATCACCTACACCAATGACCCGGGCGCTCATGTCATCGACATCGCGGACGTGGGGCTACCCAACGACTACTATGACCTTTCCAGTGCCACGGCGACGATAAACGGCCAGTCGGTGAGTGGCATCTACGAGTCGGAGTGGTTGGATACCGGGGTGGAGGTGCACCTGGGCGCCAATCAAATCATGCCTGGCGAGACCGGCACCCTGCACCTGGAGATAAGCAACCCCCACATGGTGTATCAGGACACAGAGGACGAGAACTACGCCAGCGTGCGTTTCTATCCTCATTACTACGAGGGCACCGGTCATGGGACCACCGATCTGCAACTGAGCATCTACTTTCCACCTGGTGTCCAGCCCGATGAGACCAGGTATCACGACCAAGAGTTCACACAGGCTTACATCGACGGCGACCGCCCAGTCATGATCTGGGCAATCCCCAATGCCCGTGCGGACCAGCAATACCAGTTCGGCGTTTCATTCCCCCAGCAGTACGTGCGAGAGGTGTACGCCGATCCCGGAGTGGATGTGGTCGGAGCCATCATCGGCCTCATCGGTGGGCTTTTTGGCGCCCTTATGCCTCTCACCATCTGTGGAGGCTTTGCCCTGTGGATCATCCTGGGGGCGATGATCGGGTCCGTGAGGCGACGCAGCAGGCTGATGGACTACATGCCGCCTCTGGTTTCAGTGGAGGGCCTCGGAATCAAGAGAGGGCTCACGGCGGTGGAAGCCGCTATCCTGTTAGAGGCTCCGCTGAACAAGGTGCTGACCATGATTCTCTTCGGCCTGCTGAAGAAGGGAGCGGTGCGGGTCGTATCTGATGAGCCCCTCCGCTTGGAGAAGGCGGATGCGCTCCCTGAGGGCTTGCATCCCTACGAGAACGATTTCCTTGGGGCCATCAAGAAGAAGGGCGACCTGCGGCAGAAGGACTTGACCAAGGCCATAACAGATCTGATAGAAGAAGTCAACCAGAAGATGAAAGGCTTCCACGCTAAGGACACTATCGCCTACTACAAGGACATCGTGGCTCGCGCCTGGAAGCAGGTTGAGTCTGCCGACACTCCAGAGATAGTGGACGAGAATCTGGAGTGGATGATGATGGACGAGGCTTTCGAGCAAAAGATGCCGGAGACCTTTGGCACGCGGCCAGTTCCCATGCCCGCCTGGTGGTGGCTGTACGCTGGGCGTAGCCGCACCACCACCCCCAGCTCCACCGTGGGCAAGGCTGCTCCCTCCACGGGCGCTCCGCGGACCGTTCCTGGCGCCATGGTGGCCCACACCGTGGTCAGTCGCGTAGAGGGCCTCTCCAATAGGATCGTGACCAATGTCTCCGATTTCACGGCCAGGGTCACGCGGACCACTCATCCGGTGCCGGTTAGCACATCCAGCAGCAGCGGAAGGAGCGGCGGCGGAGGCTGCGCTTGCGCGTGCGCCTGCGCGGGGTGTGCCTGCGCCTGCGCCGGAGGTGGTCGCTAGCAGATTCTGGGGAGTATCTCGCCGGCCAGCATATCCACGACCCGCGTGCCGCCGATGCCTGTCCTCAGCAGGACCTTGCCCTTTGGCTCGGCTGTGACCTCGCCGATGATGGCTGCCTCTTCGGCGTAG
>Ga0209979_1004764_pt1 | contig 11064 bp, 12 predicted proteins | sample AnhtaG_FD_183114 | JGI IMG/M metagenome (GOLD analysis project Ga0209979, IMG submission 183114) | Deep subsurface microbial communities from Anholt, Denmark to uncover new lineages of life (NeLLi) - Anholt_01485 metaG (SPAdes) (version 2) | ecosystem: Environmental > Aquatic > Marine > Oceanic...
ACGGCGCGCCCTCGCTGCACGCCCAATTTCTGGAGCGCATTGGCCAGGCGGGTGACGCGTGTATTCATGTCCATGTAGGTGATGCGCCGGTCGCCGCAGACCAGAGCATCGCGGTCCGGCACGACGGCGGCGCTGATGGTGAGGAACTCGGCTGTGTTCATAGAGACACCTCGGCTAGCTAGCTCCGGTTTGCGCCGCCAATCTACCGCATTGGGGGAACAGAAGCAATTGGCTGGGGTCGAAGGAAGATGCGAGCCGAGAGAGTCTAGCCCCCACCCTGCGCCACGGCCAGCGCCGCCAGCCTTCCCTCCAGGGCCAGCCCCTCGGCGAGGGGGAGGTCGAGGCCCCGCAGCACCGCCTCCTTGGCGTAGCGCAAGGCCTGCTGCGGCCTAGCGAGAAGTTGGCGGGCCAGCGCCTCCGCCTCGGGATAAAGGCGGTCCCGGGGCACCACCCGGTTCACCAGGCCCAGGCGCAGGGCCTCCCGAGCGTCGATGGTATCGGCGGAGAGGATGAGGCTCATGGCCACCCCCGGCGGGATGGTGCGCGGAAGGAGCTGGGTGCCGCCGGCCGAAGGGATGTAGCCCAGGTTTACCTCGGGGAGGCCGAAGCGCGCGTCCTCCGAGGCGATGCGCAGGTCGCAGCACATGCTCATCTCGCAGCCGGCGCCCAGGGCGTAGCCGTGAATAGCGGCGAGGAGCGGCTTCTCCAGGGCCAGCATGAGGCCCCAAAGGTCGCGCTCCCGGCGGGCGCGGCGCGACTCCACGTAAGAGGGGGCGGTGCCGAACTCGCTGATGTCGGCGCCAGCGGAGAAGGCGCGCTCCCCTGCGCCCCTGATGATAAGGACCAGGGCGTCGGGGTCGTCGCGGAAGGCCTCCATGACCGTCCACAGGTCATCGCGCATCTGAAGGTTGACGGCGTTGAGGAGATCAGGCCGGTCCAGGGTCACCCAGGCGATGCTGCCCTCCTTCTCATAGAGGAGGGTCTCGAACTGGCGGGCGGGCTGCTCCTCGGCCACCGGCCTACACCCAGTCGGGCTTGCGGATGTGGCTGCGACGCTTGACCTCGAGGGCGTGGGCCACGTCCTCGTTCATCTTGCGGGCGAGGGTTTTCATGACCTCTTCGGTGGGGCGCATGCGCTCGCTGCGCCAGCGACGGATGCGCGCGCGGTCTTCGTCGGGCAGCTTCGTCTCCTCCAGGAGTTGGGCCACCACGAAAGACATAAGCGTCCAGGCCTCATCGACGTCAAATTCTACCTTCATGGCATCGCGTCCAGTCGCCTCACCGGCGAGCCCGGGTCGACACGTAGCGCCCCCTGCGTCGGATGAGCTTGGCGGTGCGCTCGTCGACCAGCGTGCCCAGGGACTCGTTCATGCCCACGGCCAGGTCTCCCATCAGGGCAGTGCCCTCAGCGCGCTCGCTGCGCCAGCGACGCACCGCGGTCCGGCCGTCGGCCGAAAGCTCCACCCCGTCCAGCACCTGGGAGACCACCAGGCTCATGATGGACCAGGCCTCGTCCGCCTCCAGGATGACATGCATGTCTATCTCCCCCTGAACTGAGGTGTACGCTTCTCCAGGAACGCGCGCACGCCCTCCTCCCGATCCTCGGTGGTCTGGAGGATGATCGTGAGATCCGTCTCGAAGCGCAGGGCCTGATCCAGGGGCATCTCCAGGCCTCGCCACACCGCCTCCTTGGCATAGCGCACGGCGATAGGCCCCCGGGCGGCGATCCGCCCCGCCAGCGCCTCGGCCTCCGCCAGCAGGCGCTCCCCCGGCACCACCGCGCTCACCAGGCCGATGCGCAGCGCCTCCCCTGCGTCGATGGGCTCGCCGGTCATGATGAGCTCCAGGGCCCTGCCCCGCCCCACCAGGCGAGCCAGGCGCTGGGTGCCCCCGGCCATGGGGATGAGCCCCTGGCCCGTTTCCGGCAGGCCGAAGCGGGCGCCCTCGGCGGCGACGCGAACGTCGCAGGCCAGGGCCATCTCCAGGCCAGCGCTGAGGGCGTCGCCGTTAACCGCGGCGATGACCGGCTGCCCCATCTCCACCAGCGGCGCGAAGGGCTCCCGGAAGCCCCGCTCCCCGCGAAAAGCGGCCAGGAGAGGCCCCTCCGGGCGCAGCTCCGCCGCGTCCCAACCGCTGGAGAAGACCTCCCCCTGGGCGGTGAGGATCGCCACCCGCACCTCGCGGTCGTCGTTGATGGCGGCGCAGGCGGCGTCCAGCTCCTGAAGGAACCCCTGGTCGATGGGGTTGCCCCGCTCCGGCCGGGTAAGCCGGATGTAGGCGAGAGGAGCCCGCGTCTCCACGCTGAGGGTGCGATAGGCCATCCTTGCCTCCGTTCCCGATGCTGGCAGGAAGGCGCCAGGCCGGGCCCGCCTGCCGACGGGCAGGCCCATCCTAGCAACGCGCCGTTCAGGGTGTCAAGGAAGCGACCGACCGCCGTTGCGCACGCCGAGCGGCACATGTAGTATCAGGCCGAAGACACGCACCGTTCCCCGAGTCGGTCTGATTGTGTGCCAGGAGACACCATGCCTGAGGGCGCTCTTTCCGACATCCGCGTCATCGACCTCTCCCGGGGTATCGCCGGACCCTACTGCACCAAGCTGCTGGCCGACTACGGGGCCGAGGTCATCAAGGTGGAGCCGCCCGGCGAGGGAGACCCTGCCCGCCGCCTGGGCCCCTTCCCCAATGACCTGCCCCACTCCGAGCGCAGCGGCCTCTTCCTCCACCTCAACACTAACAAGAAGAGCGTCACCCTCGACGTGAGCACAACGTCGGGCGCCGTCATCCTGAAGAGGCTCCTCGCCCGCGCCGATGTCCTCGTCGAGAGCCACCCCGTAGGCCAGATGGCCGAGTGGGGCCTGGGCTACGATGACCTGAAGGGAGACTTCCCCAACCTCGTCTACGTCTCCATCACTCCCTTCGGCCAGACCGGCCCCTACCGCGAATACCAGGCGAATAGCCTGGTTGCCATGGCCATGAGCGCGGTCATGTACGCCACCGGCGACCCCGACAAGGAGCCCCTGACCACCGGCGGCACCCCCGCCGACTACCTGGCCGGCGAGCAGTGCTGGCTGGGGGTGCTGGCGGCACTCATCCACCGGGACCGCGAGGGGCAGGGCCAGCACGTAGACGTGTCCATGGCCGAGGCCGCCGCCAGCGTCGACGAGTACAACGCTGCCATGTACGCCTTCGGGGGCGCCATCCGCCGCCGCTACTACTCCCACCACGTCTATAGCTACCCCATGGACATCCTGCCCTGCAAGGACGGCTACGTAGTGGTCATCGCCGGCGCCGGGGGCTTCCCCTCCCTGGCCACCGTCGGGACCGCCTCGCCCATGGCCCTGCTCCTGGAAAACCTGGAACTGGACCAGCACCCGCTCTTCTCGAGCATGGGCGACCGCATGGTGCGCTGGCAGGAGGTGGACGAGATCCTGCGTCCCTACCTGGAGTCGCATACGGCGAGGGAGATCGTGGAGACGGCCCAAGCCCTGCGCATGCCCTTCGCCTACGTGCCCACGGTAGCCGACCTGCTCGCCGACGAGCACCTGAAGGCGAGGGGCTTCTTCGTGGAGGCGGAGCACCCCGAGGCGGGCAACCTCACCTACCCCGGCCCTCCCTTCCGCATGAGCGAGACCCCCTTCCGGGTCGGTCGCGCCCCCCTCCTGGGCGAGCACAATGAGGAGACCCTGGTGGGCGAGCTGGGCTACGAGAAGGAGGACCTCACCATCCTCCGGGACCGGGACATCATCTAGGAGCCTGTCTATGACATCGCTGCCTCTCGAGGGCATCCGCGTCTTGGACCTGACCCAGGTCTACGCCGGCCCCGCCTGCACCCGCATCCTGGCCGAACTGGGAGCGGAGGTCATCAAGGTGGAGGGCCCGCTGCGGCTGGACATCACGAGAATCCTCATCTTCACCGACAACGAGGGGCTGGACATGCCCCACGAGCGCGCCTGTTACTTCTCCGTGCGCAACGCCGGCAAGAAGAGCATCACCCTTGAGCTGAACCATCCCAAGGGCGTGGAGATGGCGCGCGGCCTCATCGCTCAGAGCGACGTGCTGGCCGAGGCCTTTAGCCCCCGCGTCATGAAGAACTTCGGCCTGGACTACGAGAGCGTCCGCCAGGTCAAGCCCGACATCATCATGCTCTCCATGTCCGGCTACGGGCAGGAGGGGCCCTACGCTGACTACGGCGCCTACGGCATGGGGCTGGAGCCGGCCTCCGGGATCTCCGAGATCACTGGCTACCGGGGCGGCCCGCCCATCCGCAGCGGCCTCTCCTTCACCGACCCGGTGACCGCCTTCCTGGGAGCCGGCGCGGTGCTCATGGCTCTGCGCCACCGACAGCGCACCGGCCAGGGCCAGTACATCGACCTCTCCGAGCACGAAGGGGCCATCCCTCTCATCGCCGCCCACCTCATGGACTACGTTATGAACGGCCGCATCGCCGGGCGCCTCGGCAACCGCAGCCCCTGGGCAGCCCCTCAGGGCTGCTATCGCTGCCGGGGCGACGACCGCTGGCTGGTCATCTCCATCCAAGACGATGAGGAGTGGTCCGCCTTCTGCCGGGCGGTGGACCACCCCGAGTGGGAGGAGGACGAGCGCTTCGCCGATGTCCTGGGCCGCCACGAGCACCACGACGAGCTGGACGAGCTCATCGAAGAGTGGACCAGGGAGCAGGACCACCTGGAGGCCTTCCACCTGCTCCAGCGGGCCGGAGTGAAGGCGGGGCCTGTTTTCGACGGCAAAGACATCCTGCTCGACCCCCACTTCAAAGAACGGCACCACTTTGACATCGTTGAGCACCCCCTCCTGGGACGGCGGCCCATCAACCGCCAGCTCGTGGCCAACTTCGACCGCTTCGAGGCCAGTGTGCCCGGCCCGGCCCCGCTCTTCGGCCAGCACAACAAGGAGGTGTTTCAGGGGCTTCTCGGCCTCTCCGACGAGGAGCTGGCGGAGCTCGAGCAGGAGAATGTCATCGGCCCCGGGCCGATCACCGAGATCCCACCCGAGCTATGGAGCGAGTTCCTCAAGCTCCCCTTCGAGCAGTTCCTCGAGATGGGCGCCCTCCGCGCCATCGAGCCCGACTACAAACAGCAACTGGGCCTGGAGGACTAGGCTGCGGCACGCCCCCGGTCCGAATCATCTGATCGGTTCGTAGTCCGTAAGACATCCCCTTTCACCCTGCTGCTAAAGGGGGAGTGCAGAGGGGCAGAGCCCCCAAGGTTTCCGCCCTCAGCCTTCCCCGTCCGAGCATTCCGCCCCCGCGCAGCGGGCCGGGGGTCTGGGAGTGTCCCCCAGTTTCCAAATACATTTCGAGGGCGGGTGGGTGGGCAGAACCGCATCGCTTCTGCAACAGCCTCTTCAACCCGCAGGGCCGTGTTGTCCGCGCTCTCAAGCTGTCTCTCACCGGATTTGAATCAGCTACGGAATCATGCTGGCTCGGGGCCCTCGGTCGCTCCTTCTCCGTAGTACCGCCCATGCTAGAATGAAGCCAGCGTAGAGGTAGGAGAAGGCAATGGACCTCGGTCTTTCGGGCAAAGTCGCCATCGCCACCGGCTCCAGCCGTGGCATCGGCCGCTCCATCGCCCTGGGGCTGGCCGACGAGGGCTGTCGCTTGGTCCTCTGCGCCCGCGGCGACGAGCAGCTCCGCAGGACTGAGGCGGAGGTGCGGGCGAAGGGCGTGGAGACCCTCGCCGTCGTCGCCGATATGACCGTGGCGGCCGACGCGGAGCGGGTCATCGGCGAAACGGTGGCTACCTTCGGCCGGCTGGACATCCTGGTGAACAACATGGGAGGCTACCGCCCCGGCGAGGACGACGAGGCCTGGGACGCCACCTTCCGGGCCAACTTCCTCTCGGCGGCGCGGGCCACCCGCCTGGCCGTCGCCGAGATGTGCAGACAGGGCGGCGGGACCATCGTGCACATCGCCTCCATCTGGGGGCGCGAGTCCGGCGGCGCCCCCACCTACAACACCATGAAGGCGGCCCTCATCAGCCACGCCAAGGCCATGGCCCTGGCCCTGGCGCCCGAGAACATCCGGGTCAACTCGGTGGCGCCGGGCTCCATCACCTTCCCCGGCGGTTCCTGGGGGCGGCGCCAGGAGGAGGACCCGGAGGGAATGGCCGCCTTCGTCCGCCAGAACATCCCTATGGGGCGCTTCGGCCGGCCGGAGGAGGTGGCCAACGTGGTGGCCTTCCTCTGCTCGGAGCGGGCGAGCTGGGTGACCGGCGCCTGCATCAACGTGGACGGCGGCCAGTCGCGGTCCAACATCTAGACGAACTTCATGTCCGAGCTGCTCACCCGCCACGCCGCCCAGCTTCTGATGGAGTGGTTCAACCGGCGCTACGGCCGCTCCTTTTCCCTGACCGAGGAAGCCGCCCGGGAGAGCGAGACGCCCGTCCTGCTGGCCGCCGACGGGGAATACCGGCTGGCCCTGGCGGTAGCCCCCCTCTACCAGACAGAGGGCCCACCCGGCTGGCGCGAGGGGCTCGATATACTGGAGGCCCGGCTCTCGGCCGACAGGGGCGGCGCCTACCTCCTGTGGGTGCCGCCCGGCGCGATCCCTCCCTTCGAGGAGCCTCTGGCCTCCGAGTTCACCCATCGCGTGCTCCTGGCGGCCTCCCCGCTTTCGCCGGGGGAGCGGGCGGAAGTTCAGCTACCGCTGCGCCTCGGCCTGGGAAAGCTCCAGGATGAGGGTAGCTACGTCTCCGTGCAGGGAGGGCTGGCGAGCTGGTGGACCCAGATCTCGGAAGGGGTCACGGGCTCCTACCAGCTCGACAGCACCGCCCTGCACCGGGCGCCCGCCGGGGAGGAGGCCCGCCAGGCCATCTTCCGGCGCATCGCCGAGGCCGCCGTGGGCCTCAAGCCGGGCGAAGTGGTAACCTTCGAGGCCACGGAGGCCTGGACGGTGCAGCGATTGCGCGAGGGCAACTCCGTTGCCCTGGTGGCCGGCCCGCCCGGCACGGACCCCACCGACGGGATCGCCCTGCGGCGGCTGCTCCGCAAGCGCCTCGTTGCCGCCAACGCCGCCCTCGATGCTATCGACGCCCACCTGAAGGGCATCGCCCTCCTGGGCATCTATCAGTACATGGAGGACGAGAGGGCCAGCGTGGCTCTCAAAGCCTTCGACCCCGCCCTGCACAGCCGCCTGGACCTGGTATGCGTCCTGGTCGACGGCGAGGTGCGGCCCATCTTCCTGCCCCGGACGCTGCCCTGGGCCAGCTAGCCGGCGATGAGATCGGGCCAGGAGGAAGAGGAGACGCCTGTGGCTGAACCCGGGGTAGGCATCATCGGTGCCGGGTTTATCGGGCGTTTTCACGCCGCTGCCGTCTCGCGCCTCGTCCGTCAGCGGCTGGTCAAGGCCCGTTACGTGGGCATCTGCGACCTGGACGAGGAGCGGGCGCAGGAGTTCGCCCGCATCGCCCAACTCCCCCTCTGCACCACCAGCGCCGATGAGCTCATCGCCTGCCCGGACATCGACACGGTTTACGTGTGCACCCCGACCCGCTTCCACAAGGAGCTGGTGCTGAAGGCGGTCGGCGCCGGCAAGAACGTCTTCTGTGAGAAGCCCCTGGCCCGCAACCTGGCCGACGCCCGCGCCATGCACGAGGCGGTACGGGCGGCGGGCATTCGCCACCAGGTGGGCCTCATCCTGCGCCACGCGCCCGTGTTCAACGTGATGAAGCAACTGATGAGCGACCCCGGGCTGGGTCGCCCCATGGCCGTCCTGTTCCGTGACGACCAGTTCTTCCCCATCCGCGGACATTACGCCAGCGACTGGCGGAAGGACTACGAGATGAGCGGCGGCGGCACCCTCATCGAGCACAGCATCCACGACCTGGACCTGCTGCGCTGGCTGATAGGCGAGGTAGCCGGCCTGCGCGCGGTCACCCGCAACTTCGCCGGCCACGAGGGCGTGGAGGACCTGGCCGCCGTGTCGCTGCGTTTCGCCAACGGCTGCACGGGCCAGCTCATGTCAGTCTGGCATAACGTCCTGGGCCGCCCCTCCGGTCGCCTCATCGAGATCTTCTTCGAGAACGGCTACTTCTCGACCGAGAACGACTTCTTCGGCCCCCTCCGCTACGAGACCTACGCCAGCGGAGGCCCGGTCGTGCTGACGACGGACGAGGTGCAGCGCCGCTACCGCGAGATGGCCAGCGTCACGGAGCAGGTCTATCAGGCAGCGATCGCCGGCTACGCGATGGAGGACTACTTCTTCCTGCGCGACCTCGCCGAGGGGCGCGCGCCCTTCCCCGGCTTCGAGGTGGGTGTACGCGCCCACGAGCTGGTGGACGCGGTCTATCGCTCCGCCGCGGAGGGCCGCGAAGTGGAGATCCCCAGCGACGGCTGAGGCCGCCCGCACCCGCCGTCCTTGTCCCGGTTCGAGTTCGGATGCTATGATCGCGCCCGTCTCCAGCCATGAAGATCGACCTGCACATACATACCGCCCACGGCTCCTCCGATGCCCTCATTGACCCCGACGAGCTGGCAGAGATCGCCCGTGCGCGTGGGCTGGACGGGGTCTGCATCACCGAGCACGGCAGGCAGAGGACGCCCCTGGCCGCCGAGCTTTCCCGTCGCCACCGTTTCCCCGTGTTCGGGGGCATGGAGGCGTCCTGCGAGCTCGGGGACATCCTGGTCTTCGGCGTAGAGAGCATCCCCAGGCACCTCATCGCCGGCCGTCAGATCCGGGAGTACGTACTGGAGCGGGGTGGGGTGATGGTCTGGGCGCATCCCTTCCGCCAGGACCTCTCGCCCAGGCCCTGGGTGGGCCCGCTCGATCCTGACCTGACCCTGGAGAAGGCCCTGCGCCGGCCCATGCTGAAGCTGGTAGAGGCCCTGGAGGTGGTCAACGGCCAGGCCACTCAGGCCGACGTGGAGTTCGCCCGGGAGGTCAGCCGGCGGGCTGGGCTGGGCGCCACCGGCGGCAGCGACGCCCACATCCCCCTGGAGATCGGCTGCTGCTGCACGGTGTTCGAGGACGGGGTGCGCAGCGAGGAGGATCTGGTGCGTGCCCTCAGGTCCGGCCGCTACCGCGCTGAGGACCGCCGCTTCAGACACGGCAGCGGCCACGCTCCTGGCGAGAGGCTCTAGTCCTCACTCAGGAAGTCGCCGACGATGCTCATCATCTCGTCGGGATGCTCTTCGAAGTACAGCATGGAGGGCGCCACCACCAGCCGCGAGCCCCCGAGGGTCTCGTGCAGCCATTGCGCCGAGGTCAGCGGGTGGATGTCGTCGTCGGGGTGGGCGAGGATGAGAGCGGGCGCGCGGATCTCAGCGAAGCGCTCCTCGGGCAAGGGCGGCCCCTGGAGCAGCCCCCGGATGGCATAGACGATGGCCTCAGCGTTCTGCGAGAGGAGCCAGCCGTGCATCCACTCGTACCGCTGCGGGTCGCTCTCCCGCAAGGGGGCCCACTGGGGCAGCTCCATGGCGACCTCCACCGCTCGCTCCAGCCCTGCCGATTCGATGATCGTGGCGAAGGCGCCGAACATCTGGCTCACCGGCCCCATGCGCTGGCCCATGGGCGGCGGCGCGATCAGCACCAGCCTCTCCACCATCTCCGGATGATCCAGGGCAAGGACGAGGCTGGTGCCTGCACCCATTGACCCGCCGCCGACGTGCGCCCGCTCGATGCCCAGGTGCTGCAGCAGGGCGTGCATGTCTCTGGCCAGGGAGAACCACGAGTAGTGCGCGGTGTCCTTGGTGAAGCCGGAGCGGCCGTGCCCGCGGGCGTCGTAGTTGATGACCCGGAAGCCCCGGGCGGCAAGTATGTCGGGCCGCTCGCCCAGATCGTCCATCATGGCGATGGAGCCCATGAGGCCGTGGGCCATCACCACCGGCCAGCCCTCGCCGCTGACCCGATAGTGCATCTCGAAGCCGTTGATCTGGGCGACCGGCATGTCAGCGCCTTAGCGACAGGTCCACAGCTAGAGGTGACACAGCAGCCCCCCGTCAACGAACAGGACCTGGCCGGTCACGTACCCGGAGGCGTCGGAGGCGAGCCATACCGCCAGGGGGCCCACCTCATCGGGCCGCCCTGCGCGCCGCATGGGAATGAAGCGCACCGTTCGATTCGCCTCCGGCCTGGGGTCGCCCAGGCCCGGCGAGTCTTCCATCCAGGCCGGCGCGATGCCGTTCACGGTGATCCCGTGGGGACCCCACTCCTGGGCCAGAGCGCGGGTCAGGTTGAACACCCCGCCTTGCGCGGCGCAGTACGCAGCGGCGTTGGCCAGCCCCCGCTCGCCCAGAGCCGACGCCACGTTAATGATGCGCCCGTACCCCTGCCTCAGCATCGCCCGGCCCGCCGCGCGGCAGGCGTAAAACGTGGCGCTCAGGTTGACGCTCAGCACCTTCCTCCACTCGGCATCGGTGACTCTATCCGCAGGCTTCCCCAGGAACAGGTCGGGAGCGCTCACCAGGATGTCCAGCCCCCCTATCTCCCTGGCCACCCGGCGCACCATCGCCCGGACGCCGCTGCCCCGGGTAGCGTCCACCGCCTCGTCGAGCGTGCGGCGCCCCATCCCGGCGATCTGGCGCGCCGCATTCCTGACGGCGACGACCTCCTGGCCATCGTGGCTGGTCGAGGAGACGGCCACGTCGGCACCGGCCTCGGCCAGCGCCAGGGCGATGGCGCGGCCGACGCTGCTGCCCGCGCCCATCACCAGGGCACGCTTCCCGGACAGGTCGAAGGCCTCGGGGCCGAGCTTGGCGCGTTCCCACATCATGACAGCGCCACCTCCGGAGCGAGTTCCACGGGCGCGTAGCCGCCCGCCAGGCCGCCCCCATCGATGATGAAGCCCTGGCCGGTGATATAGCTGGAGGCATCCGAGGCCAGGAAGACGGCCAGCGCACCCAGCTCCCAGGCCTCCCCCAGGCGGCGGACAGGCATGAACCGCCCCCGCTGCCTCATGAAGTCGGCCTCCTGCTCGTTCTCGGGAGGCCGCTGGGCCACGAAGCCGGGGATGATGCAGTTCACCCGGATGTTGCGCTCGACCAGTATGACCGCCAGCGACTTGGTGAGGGCGATGACCCCGGCCTTGGCCGCCGCGTAGACGAAGCCCGTGA
>Ga0209979_1004765_pt1 | contig 11064 bp, 8 predicted proteins | sample AnhtaG_FD_183114 | JGI IMG/M metagenome (GOLD analysis project Ga0209979, IMG submission 183114) | Deep subsurface microbial communities from Anholt, Denmark to uncover new lineages of life (NeLLi) - Anholt_01485 metaG (SPAdes) (version 2) | ecosystem: Environmental > Aquatic > Marine > Oceanic >...
TTATTCGCAATATAAGTCTTTCTTTTGAGGAATCATAGACTTGTTCAGCCTTCTTTATTCGGTACCTGGTTAATTTAATAAACTTTAATTTATTTTAATATATTCTTAATTAATAGTCTAATGGAGGAACAAAGTGACGAAATAATCTCAAGTTAAGAATGCCCCGCTCTGATAAATCAGAGCAATGACTATATACTAACGACTATTCACTAACGACTAAATTAATTGGTCAATTGACCAATTAATTTATTGAAAAATCTTGACAAATAGATTCGATAGTGATATCTTATTTAGGGTGTTTAGCACTCTCCCTACGAGAGTGCTAAAAGAGGTGTAAAATGGAACTAAACGAAAGAATGAAAACTATATTAACAGCCGTAGTGCATAGATATATTACTACTGCTGAGCCGGTGAGTTCGGCTATTATTGCTCAAAAATATCATTTGAACTTAAGTACAGCCACAATAAGGCATGAAATGTATCTATTGGAAAAATATGATTATTTATGGCAGCCACACACCTCATCGGGAAGGATTCCAACCGATAAAGGCTATAGATTTTATGTAGACAATTTGATGGTAAAAAACTATTTACAGGAAAAAGAAAAGAGAGAAATTATCCAGATTTATAAAAAAAGCAAAGAGTTTGAAGAAACGATGAAGATAACTTCTCAATTATTATCCAAATTAACTGACAATATAGGAGTTGTATTATCACCGGTTATTTATAATAATATAGTAAATAATATTCAGTTTGTATCGATAGGAAATAATCGTATTTTGACAGTTATAATTACCGATGCGGGATTAGTCTGTCAAAAAATAATTAACGTTTCCGGAGAAATAAATAAAGATAGATTAAACTATCTATCTAATTTTATCAATAGTAAATTAGCAGAAAAAGATATAAATATAACAAATTTAAATAATATATTATTAGACGAATTAGATAAAATTATATCGTTTCAGGAAAGATTTAATTATATTCATAAGTTTTTAGAAGAATGTTTTAATATTAGGTATTCTGAAAATAAAGTTTATTTAGATGGTAGAATTAATATAATGAAACATCCTGAGTTTAAAGAAACAGATAAATTAAATTATATACTATCATTACTCGAAGAAGAAAATATATTAGCTGCCACAATAAGAAGATATTTAGGATTCAGAAAGACGAAAATAATTATCGGTAAAGAGAGTAAACTAAAAGAAATGCAAAATTGCAGCCTGGTAACAAGTGAATATCGTATAAAAGGTAAACCAGCTGGAGCAATAGGAATTTTAGGACCAACCAGAATGGATTATCCCAGAATGATTTCTATTGCTGAATATATCTCGGATAAATTAAGTGAGATATTATCCGAATATTAAGTTCTTTCATAATGTTTATTCTCGGAGGATCAATGATGTTTGACAAAAAGTATAAAAAGGAATTGCAGGAAAAAGCAAAATTAACAGAAAGTAAAAAATATAGATCAATGAATAAAGAAAAAATAATCCGAAAATTAATAGAAAAAGAGGAAGTATTAAAAAATATAGAAGAGGAATTATCAGAAACTAAGAAAATGGTTCAAGAAAAAGATAATTTATCCAAAGAATATCTGAAGCATTTAGAAAGATTACAAGCTGATTTCGAAAATTATAAAAAGCGACAGGAGAAAAAACAAAAAGAATTCATAGAATTTGCAAACGCAGAATTATTAAATGATTTATTAAGCGTAGTAGATAATCTGGAAAGAGCTTTAGATTCTACCGAAAATGAAGAAAATGCAAAAGCTATAAAAGAAGGGATTAAGAATACCTTAAAAGGATTTCACAATATTCTAAAAAAAGAAGGGGTTATGCCCATGAAATCAATTGGACATAGATTTGACCCTTACAGACATGAGGCAGTAATGAAAACAGAGACAGATAAACATTCCGAAGATATAGTAACGGAAGAATTTCAAAAAGGTTATTATATAAAATCTAAAGTATTGAGACCTGCAATGGTAAAAGTTGCAGTTTCTTCCAACGAAAAAAAGAATACACATAAAAAATAAATTAAATCAAAGAATATTAAGAAAAGGAGAGATAATATCATGGGAAAAATAATTGGAATCGATTTAGGGACAACTAATTCTGTTGTCGCAGTTATCGAAGGTGGAAAGCCTGTTATCATAGAAAACGCAGAAGGTGGCAGAACTACGCCTTCTACAGTTGCATTTACTAAAAAAGGTGAAAGGTTAGTGGGCTTATTAGCCAAAAGACAAGCGGTTACCAATCCTGAAAATACAATATTTTCGGTTAAAAGGCTTATTGGCAGAAGATATACTGACGAGCAAGTGCAAAAAGCAAAAAAAATCTTACCTTTTAAATTAGTTCCTGGAGGGCATACTGACGTTAAAATAGAAGCCAAAGGTAAAACTTACAGTCCACAGGAAATTTCAGCTATGGTATTGCAAAAACTTAAAAAATCTGCTGAAGATCATATTGGTGAAAAAATAAATGATGCAGTTATTACTGTACCAGCATATTTTAATGATAACCAGAGGGAGGCAACTAAAAGTGCGGGGAAAATAGCCGGGTTAAATGTCTTAAGAATTATAAATGAGCCGACAGCAGCAGCCTTTGCTTATGGATTTGATGAGATAAAAAATGAAAAAGTAGCAGTTTATGATCTTGGAGGTGGAACTTTTGATATTTCCATTTTAGAAATAGGCGAAGAGGGAGTCTATGAAGTAAAATCAACTAATGGTAATACTTTTTTAGGCGGTGACGATTTCGACCAAAAAATAATTGATTGGTTAGTAGCTGGTTTCAAAAAAGAAAATGGGGTAGATTTAAAAAATGACCAAATGGCCTTGCAAAGATTAAAGGAAGCAGCAGAAAAAGCGAAATGTGAATTATCCTCATCATTAGAAACCGAGATTAATTTACCTTTCATCACTGCTGATGCCAGCGGGCCAAAACATTTAAGTGTTACTCTAACCAGAGCAAAATTAGAACAGCTTACCGCTGACCTTATTGAGAGTACCATAGAACCCTGTCATAAAGCACTCAAAGATGCTAATTTAAAAGCAGAAGATATTGATGAGGTTATATTAGTTGGCGGACAAACCAGGATGCCCAAAGTACAGGAAACAGTAAAGAGAATATTTGGAAAAGAAGCAAATAAGGGAGTTAATCCCGATGAAGTGGTGGCAATGGGAGCCGCAATTCAAGCTGGTATTTTAGGAGGCGAAGTAAAGAAGGACATTCTATTACTGGATGTTACACCTCTGTCATTAGGTATAGAAACTTTAGGTGGAGTAGACACTAGATTAATTGAAAGAAATACTACCATTCCTACTTCCAAGAGCCAGATTTTTTCAACTGCAGCCGATAATCAGTCGGCTGTTGATATAAATGTATTACAGGGTGAAAGACCTATGGCTAAAGATAATACCAGTTTAGGGAGATTTCAATTAGTTGGTATTCCTCTGGCTCCAAGGGGGATTCCTCAAATCGAAGTAACCTTTGATATAGATGCCAGTGGTATTGTTAATGTTAAAGCTAAGGACTTAGGCACTGGAAAAGAACAAAAAATAACTATTACTGCTTCAAGTGGATTAAGTGAAGAAGAAATAAATAAAAAAGTAAAAGAAGCAGAGCAGTACGCTGAAGAGGACAAGAAATTAAAAGAAAAGATAGAACTTCGAAATCAGGCAGATACTTTGATCTATACTGTGGAAAAAACTCTAAAGGAATCCGGAGAAAAAGTTAGCGAAGACGAAAAAAATAATATAACTGAAAATATCAAAGATCTAAAGGAAGCCTTAGAAGAAGATGATGTAGAAAAAATTAAATCGAATATCGAAAAATTAACTACCTCCTCACATAAGCTTGCTGAGGAAATTTATAGAAAAGCATCGGCTGAAACACAACAGCAAGAAACAGCTAAAGAAGGTGAAAAGAGTAACCAATCTGAAACCGAAGAAAAGACAGGCGAAGAAGGTGAAGAAAAAGTAGTTGATGCTGATTATGAAGTCGAGAAGGACGAAGACAAAAAGGAATAGCGTACAGCGTGTAGCGTATAGTAAAACTAGCGTAGAGCGTACAGCGTGGAGCGTGTAGCATCATGGCGTTGCCATGATGAGGAAAGAAGAAGACAAAATACAAAAATCAATTTCCCTATGTCATTCCCACGAAAGTGGGAATCCAGGAGTGAAAGATAAGAAAAAGATAGATTTCCGTTTTCATGGGAAGGACATAAATAAAAGGTTAATAGGGAATATATATTGAAAACAAAAAGCTTTAAAGATTTAATAGTTTGGCAAAAGGCTTATAGATTAGTCTTAGAAGTATATAAAATTACCAAAACTTTCCCAAGACATGAAACATATGGTTTAACTCAACAGATGAGAAAAGCAGCAATTTCTTTACCTTCAAATATAGCTGAAGGATATGGAAGGAAACATAAAGCAGAATATCAACAATTTTTATCTATAGCCTATGCTTCATTGTTGGAATTAGAAACTCAATATTTATTATCTCTTGATTTAAATTATATAAATAAAAATGAAATTATTGAAAATCTTATAAAAGAAGTTGGCAGTATGCTGTACAGAATGATTTATCCTATACGCTAAACGCTGCACGCTATACGCTATAATATATACGACATACGAGGAAAGAGGGAAATATTAATTGACAAAAAGAGACTACTATGAAATCTTAGGAGTAAAAAAAGATGCTACTCCTGAGGAAATAAAAAAAGCTTACAGAAAACTTGCCCTTAAATACCATCCTGATAGAAATTCATCTGATGGTGATACCGAAAAGAAGTTTAAAGAAATCAATGAAGCCTATCAAGTGCTTAGCAACCCGGAAAAGAGGGCAAGGTTTGATCAATTTGGTTCAGCCGAAGGAATGGGAGGATTTGATTCTCAGGGAAGAGGTTTTTCTGATTTCGGTAACTTCGGAGATTTTGGTGATATTTTTGATTCTTTCTTTGGAGCAAGAACTCGAGGAAGTGGGGGAGGAACACGTTCTCAAAGAGGAGCTAATTTAAGATATAATTTAGAAATAAGCTTCGAAGATGCTGCCTTTGGCAAGGAAACCAAAATAGAAGTCCCAAGCTGGGAAACTTGTCCAGCATGTAAAGGAAGCGGAGCCAAACCTGGCACTTCTCCCCAGACCTGCCCTGATTGCCACGGTACAGGTGAGATCAAAAGCACTCAAAGTACAATGTTTGGACAATTTGTTAATATAAAAACCTGCCCTCGGTGCTCAGGTGAAGGAAAAATAATAAAGGATGTATGCACCAATTGTAGAGGTACAGGAAAAGTAAAGAAAAATAGAGTGGTAAAAGTAAAAATACCTGCTGGTGTAGATACCGGCCACAGGTTACGAATATCTGGAATGGGAGAACCGGGAGAAAAAGGTGGTCCTTCTGGTGATCTATACCTCGTTTTATACGTAAAACCTCATAAAATATTTAAACGTACAGGAGTTGATATTAGTTGTACTCATTCAATTAGTTTTGTAAAAGCCGCTTTTGGTGGTGAAACCAGCGTCCCTACTTTAGAAGGAAAGGTAAAACTAAGAATACCCGCTGGCACCCAGCCAGATAGTGTCTTCAGATTAAGAGGAAAAGGAATATTTAAAATTGGAACTCAGTATCGAGGAAATCAATATGTTAAAATCATAGTGGAAATACCTAAAAAGATGAATGATAAACAAAGAAATTTATTATTAGAATATGCAAAATTAAGCGGAGAAGATTTAGAGAAATTAGGAGAAAAAGGTATTTTTGCGAAAATAAAAGATGCTTTTGGACAAAACGATAATTAGTATATCGTATTTCGTATATCGTATGTCGTATTTCGTATTGTTAAGAAATAAGAGATAGAAGTAAAAAAAGATATCGTCTCGAAGCAACTGACAAAGCGGCAAACAGGGTAACTGACTGACTAACCAATTATAAACGATATACAAAATCGAGATTGCTTCGTAACTTTACTCCTCCATTTCTATTTTTTTTATTTTGTCTTCTGTATTCTACCTTCGGACTTCTTTTTTTTAACGAGATACGATTCACGAGATACGAGATACTAATTAGGCTTCTGTAGTCCTAACGATATACGAAATACGATATACGAAATACGAAAAAGGGAGGAACATTTATTATTAAAGTTGCCCTCAAAACACTTGGATGTAAAGTAAATCAATACGAGACAGAGAGCATTATCAATTTTTTTAAAGATAAAGGCTTTCAAATAGTAGATTTTCACCAAATTGCTGATATATACATAATAAATACCTGTACTGTCACTAAAGAAGCGGATCGAAAATCTAAACAGATGATAAGAAAAGCTATCCGCCAAAATAGAAAATCAAAAATAATTGTAACTGGCTGCTATGCACAATCTGATTATGAAGATCTACAAAAAATAGAAGGGATCAGTCTGATAGCAGGGAATGGGGAAAAAAATGAGATATTACAACAATTAGAAAAAATAGATTCCCATGATACGGTTATTAGAGTAAATCCTGCTAAATATCTGAAAAAATATGACCATATTCTTAAAAATAAATCGAGTAGTTTACATACCCGCGCCTGGCTAAAAATACAAGATGGTTGTAATAGATTCTGTACTTATTGTAAGGTTCCATATGTTAGAGGTTCTGCTCGGAGTAGATCTGTAGAAGATGTATTAGAAGAAGTTTCTGATTTAAGTAGTAATGGTGTGAAAGAAGTAGTCCTCACAGGAATTAATTTGGGTACATACGGCAGGGATATAGATAAAGGTAGAACAAATTTAGCAAAATTAATTTCTCTGATTAGCAATTTTAAGGGAATAAAAAGAATTCGTTTAAGTTCAATAGAATTAATAGACATCGATACTGAATTGTTAAATATTTTTAAAAGTTGTTCTAAGTTCTGTCATCATCTACATATTCCTCTGCAAAGTGGTGATGATAAAATTCTTAATCTTATGAATCGTCCTTATAATGCCTCAATTTTTTACCAAAAAATCTCCCTGATAAAAGAAACAATACCTGATATAGCCATAACTACTGATATTATGGTGGGTTTCCCCAATGAAGATAGTAATAGTTTCATTAAAACCATTAATTTTGTTCGAAAAATATGCTTTGCGAAAATACACGTTTTTCAATACTCTAATCGTAAAGAGTGTTTAGCAGCTTTGCTGCCTAATAAAGTTGATAATAGAATCAAAAAAGAAAGAAGTAAAAAGTTACAAGAGTTATCAAAAGAATTATTTTATGATTTTCAAAAAAAATTCCTCAATTCGACTGCTGAAATTTTGGTCGAGGACGAGATAAAAGACAAAGAAGGAAGAATCTATTCCCGTGGTATCACAGATAATTACATTAAAGTGATAATTCCTGATTTTGTCGGCAAAAAAGGTGAAATAGTTAGTGTCAAATTAAACCAAATCTGTTCTAATTACGTTGTTTCAAAAATATTGCTAAAATAATATTTTTATGTTATAATCAGTTGTGTTTAAGTAAAAAGGTTGTTCTCCCCAAAAGAGTGGTATCCAAGACCACTCTTTTGTTATATATTAAGCAATTAATTCGCTTGAAACATTTTAATAGGAAGGAGGATGGAATATATTTCATATGAATATAAATTTAGCCAAAGTATTAGAAGAAATTGAAAAAGAAAAAGGAATATCTAAAGATATATTGATAGAGGCGGTTGAATCAGCAATAGTGTCTGCATATAAAAAAAACTATACAAATAACATAGATGATATAAAAATAGATATTTCAAGTGACACTGGAGAGATTAAAGTATTTACCAGAAAAACTATCGTACAAAAAGCTTCAGAACCTTTAAATGAAATTAGCGAAGATGACTTACCAATATCGGATAAAGAAAAGTATAATATTGGAGATACTATCTTAATAGAAACTACACCTAAAGAATTTGGAAGAATAGCTGCCCAAACAGCAAAACAGGTAATAGTCCAAAAAATTAGAGAAGCTGAAAGAAATGTAATTTATGAAAAATATATTGATAAAGAGAGAGATATTGTTACCGGAGTTGTACAGAGAATTGAGCATGGAAACGTCATTATAGATTTAGGAAGAACGGAAGCTATACTTTTACCTAACGAACAAATAAGAAATGAAGAATATTACAAGGGGAAAAGAATTAAAATTTATATCCTTGAAGTCAGAAAAACATCTAAAGGACCTAAAATATTTGCATCCAGAACCCATCCTGAATTATTAAAACGTTTGTTTGAATTAGAAGTCCCTGAAATTCATGAGGGACTGGTTGAAATAAAAAATATTGCCCGTGAAGCAGGTAAGCGCTCAAAAGTTGCAGTTTATTCTAAGGACGAAAGGGTAGACCCTATAGGGGCATGTATAGGCGATAGGGGTTCACGAATAAAATCAATTATGATGGAATTAACAGATGAAAAAATTGATGTTATAAGGTGGAGTGACGATGATAAAGCATTGATTGCTAATTCTTTAAGCCCGGCTAAAGTTATAACGGTGAATCTATTTGAAAAAGAAAAGACTGCTACAGTAGTAGTACCAGATCAACAGCTTTCTTTGGCAATTGGAAAAGAAGGACAAAATGCAAGACTTGCTGCAAAATTAACCGGGTGGAAAGTAGATATAAAAAGCGAATCAGATTACAAAGAAGAGAATAATCCGGATTCTCAAAATAACCCTAAAAAAGATGACTTAGAGAAATAATAACATTAATCCTAAAAAGGTATTCGTATTGGTTAGCTGGTTAGTTGGTTAGCTGGTTAATTAGTTAAGAAAATAGAAGAAAGAATAAAAAATGATAAAAAATCTAAAGATACCTATAAGAACTTGTATTGGTTGTCAATGCAAAAAACCCAAAAAAGAAATGATAAGGATAATAAAAACACCTGAGGGAAATATTGAAATTGATAAGACCGGCAAAAAATCAGGAAGAGGGGCCTATCTGTGCAGTAATGTTGAATGTTTGGATATTGCCTTAAGGAAAAATAATTTAAATAGATCCTTAAAGCAAGATATCCCGTTAAAAACGCTTGATGAATTAAGAAAGGCTTTTTTGAAGAATATAGATGTAAACACAGATTGAATTGGTTAGTTGGTTAATCGGTCAATTGGTAAATCGGTCAATTGGAGAATTGACTAACTGATGAACTAAATCCAATTGGTCAATATAAGATAATAATATTTGATATAATAAAGGTTATATAACTTATTGTGGAGGCGATATACAATGAAAATGAGAGTATATGAATTAGCTGAAGACTTAAAAATACCGGCTAAAGAACTGATAGGGTTTTTAAACAAAGAAGGAATTAAAGTTAAAAATCATATGAGTACTTTAGATAAGGATACTATCGAACTAATTAGAGAAGTTATTATTACTGAAAAGGGGAAAAAAGTAGAAGAAAAGAAGAAGCAGCTTAAAGTTATAAAGATTAATAAGCTTCCCAATCTAAAAGAACTTTCTTCACAGCTAAAAATTTCTTTATCAGAGATAATAGAAAAAATTATACAATTTGGAACAATAAGTTCGATTGAAAAGGAAGTTCCTGTAAATATTTTAAAAAATATCGCTAAGGAATACGGGTATAAGATAGTATTATCTGATAAATTAAAAAGTAAAAGTAGTCTTCAAAAAAAATATAAAATTATAAAATTAATTATAAAACCTCCTGTGGTTACTGTAATAGGACATGTTGATCATGGTAAAACTACTCTTCTTGATGCTATAAGAAAGACAAATGTAACTAAAGGAGAAGCGGGAGGAATTACGCAACGAATTGGAGCATACCAAATTAAAATAGATCATAATAAAATTGTTTTCATTGATACTCCGGGACATGAAGCTTTCACCACAATGAGGGCCCGAGGAGTAAAAGCCACTGACATTGCAGTTTTAGTTGTGGCAGCAGATGATGGAGTAATGCCTCAAACCGTTGAAGCAATTAATCATGCAAAAGCTGCAAATGTCCCTATTATCGTGGCAATAAATAAAATCGACAAAGCTAATGTCAATGTCGAAAAAGTAAAGAAAGAATTAACAAAATACGACTTAGTTTCTGAAGAATGGGGAGGAGAAACTCTAATGGTAGAGGTTTCTGCCCTTCAAAACAAAGGCATTGAAAAGTTATTAGAAACTATTGCTTTGCAAGCAGAGGTGTTAGATTTAAAGGCAAATCCAGACATTCCGGCAAAAGGTTTAATAATAGAAACGAAATTAGACAAGAAAAAAGGAATTATTGCTTCAGTATTAATTCAAGATGGGTCACTAAAGATTGGTGATTATTTCGTTGCAGGATTATCCTATGGTAAAATCAGAAACCTTGCTGATGACAAAGGGAAAAGCATTAAAAAAGCAGGTCCTTCAACTCCGGTTGAAATCATAGGTTTTTGCAAAATGCCCCAGGCGGGTAATTACTTCCAAATAGTACCCGATGATAAGTTCGCTAAAATAATAATTAGCGAAAGGGAGGATGAGAAAAGAAGTAAAACCATAGAAGAATCATCAATATCTTTGGACAATTTATTTTTGGAAATGAAAGAAGGAAAGATAGATAAGTTAAATATAATTTTAAAGACGGACACCCAAGGCTCCTTAGATGCTTTGCAAGAGGCTATAAAAAAGATAAAAATTGAAAGTGAAGAAGTAAAAATTGACATAATACACGCAGGCGTCGGAAATATTACCGAAACGGATGTTATGTTGGCCTCTGCTTCCAAGGCAATAATAATTGGTTTTAATGTTCGCCCTGATACAAATGTCCAGAAAATAGCTAAGTCAGAGAAAGTAGACATCAGATTATATAAAATTATATATGATTTAATTGATGAAATTAAGTCTGCTTTAAAAGGTTATATAAAACCAAAGATCGAAGAGTACATCTGCGGACAAGCGGAAGTTAGGGAAATATTTAAAATACCCAAGATTGGTACTATTGCAGGAAGTTATGTATTAAGTGGTAAAATATCAAAAAATGACAACATACGAGTAATAAGAGACGGCAAATTAATATATGAAGGGAAAGTCTCCTCGTTAAAAAGATTTAAAGAAGACATAAAAGAAGTT
>Ga0209979_1004766_pt1 | contig 11064 bp, 11 predicted proteins | sample AnhtaG_FD_183114 | JGI IMG/M metagenome (GOLD analysis project Ga0209979, IMG submission 183114) | Deep subsurface microbial communities from Anholt, Denmark to uncover new lineages of life (NeLLi) - Anholt_01485 metaG (SPAdes) (version 2) | ecosystem: Environmental > Aquatic > Marine > Oceanic...
GGCGCGTCGGGCGTCAGGAGCAGCAGATCTATGAGAAGGCTCTCTCCGTGCTGGAGTACGTTGACCTCATCCACCTCCGCGATGAGCTGGCGGCGAACCTCTCGTCGGGCCAGAAGAAGCTTCTCGAGCTCGCCCGCACCTTGATGTGCGACCCCGAGATGGTGCTTCTGGACGAGCCGGGTGCTGGCGTCAACCCTACTCTCATGAAGCGGCTGGTCAGCGCCATCGAACGGCTGTGCCAGGAGCAGGGCATTACGTTCTTCCTCATCGAGCACGATATGGACCTGGTGACACGCCTCTGCAACCCTATCATCGTCATGAGCAACGGCGAGAGGATCGCCGAGGGCTCTCCCGAGGAGATCACCCACGACGAGCTGGTGCTGGAAGCTTATCTGGGGGGACAGTACAGGTGACGCGACTTGTCGCCGAAGACCTTGTCTCAGGCTACGGGGAGACGGAGATCCTCCACGGTGTGAGCGTGCGGATCGAGCCGGGCGAGATCGTCTCCGTCATCGGGCCCAACGGGGCTGGCAAGTCGACCCTCATGAAGGCCGTCTTCGGTCTCCTCCGTATCAAGGAGGGGAGGGTTCTTCTAGACGGTAGCGATATCACCGGCCTGCCGCCACAGGAGGTGGTCCGCCGGGGCTTGTCCTACGTGCCGCAGTCGGACAACATCTTCCCCTCGCTTACCATCCGCGAGAACCTGGAGATGGGAGCTTACATCCTCCGGGAGGGCATCGAGGCGAAGACGAACGAAGTTCTCCGCCTCTTCCCGGACCTGGTCGACCGCCAGGGAGAGCGGGCAGGCAAACTGTCCGGCGGCCAGCGCCAGATGCTCGCCCTAGCGCGGGCCCTCATGCTGGATCCTCAGGTTCTCCTCCTGGACGAGCCCATGGCCAGCCTCTCGCCGAAGATGGTGGAGCAGATCTTCGCCAAGATTCTCGATATCAATGCCTCCGGCGTCAGCATTCTTCTTGTGGAACAGAACACCCGAGATGCGCTCAGGCTTTGCCACCGTGGCTACGTCCTGGCAACGGGCCGCAACGCTCTCGAGGGTCGGGGGCAAGACCTACTGGAGGACGAAGAGGTCGGCAAGCTCTACCTGGGCGCCTGACCCGATCTCATGGCCATCGCTGAACCCATCGCCGACGTATGGGTGCAGGCGCGCGAGAGGGTCCGTAACATCGGCGGTACTCTGGGCGGCCCCGCGCTCTGGCTCGTAGTCGCCGCCATCGCCCTCTGGGCTCTCATCGACCGCACCGATCAGTTCGTCGTCGGCATCGTCATGGGCAGTATCCTCGCCCTGGGTGCTGTCGGCCTCACTCTTATTTACGGGGTTCTCAAGTTCGCCCACTTCGCCCACGGCGACTCCATGATGCTGGCCGCCTACATCGCCTTCTTCTTCTTGAGCGGGCGGATGGTCGGCACCCGAACTGACGTGGAGCTGCCCTGGAGCCTGGATGACCTACCGGGCGCTACGACCCCCATCCTGGACTTCTCCTTCGGCTATGGCCTGCTGCTGGCCATACCGCTGGCGGCTGTGGTCATCGCTGGCCTCTTCGTCGTCCTGGACCGGCTCGTCTACCGCCGCCTGCGGGAACGCGGCAGCGGTCTAGCCATCTTTGCCGTAGCCTCCCTGGGTGTCGCTATCTCCCTCCGGAGCGTTATGCTTATCTTCTGGGGCTCGTCGCCCCGGTTCTACGTGGCCGGCATCCGCCCAACGACTGACCTCCCCTTCGGTGTCCGCATCGTTACCGACCAGATCTTCATTTTCGCTGCGGCGGTCATCCTGGCCGCCCTCATGTACATTCTGCTGTTCCGCACGCGGCTGGGGAAGGCCATGCGTGCCATGGCCGACAACCCGGATCTCGCTCGGGTCGCCGGTATAGATACCGATGCGATCGTTCGCTGGACCTGGGTGCTCGGCGGCGTCACCGTTGCCATCGCCGGGTCGCTGCTGGCGCTCCAGTCCCAGCTCAAGCCGGAGTTGGGATTCGTCCTGTTGCTGCCGCTGTTCGCAGCCACGATCCTCGGCGGCATCGGCAGCCCGCAGGGGGCCTTCTTCGGCGCCATGATCGTCGGCATCACCCAGGAGGTCGCCGTCAGCCTGGGCTTCCTGAGCCCCGGCTATAAGTTCTCGGTGGCCTTCATCATCCTCATCCTGATCCTGCTTCTGCGCCCGCGCGGTCTGTTCGGAGCGAAGACGTGATGAATCTGTCCACGGTGCTCGCTACAGATCGCTGGCGCGGCCGGATCAAAGGGGAGCGCCTCCTCACGCCCCTGACTTTCCTGGCCATCACCGCGGCCGTGGTCATGATGCCTGCCGAGCGCTCCGGCTGGGACTTGGGACGCACAGTCAGCTTCCTCACCTTTTTCGCCACCTTTGTCGCCATCTACGCCATCATCGCCCTGGGCCTGAACGTGCAGTGGGGCTACACGGGCGTCTTCAACTTCGGCGTTATGGCCTTCTTCCTGGTGGGCGCGAACGCGGCAGCCATCATTACCAAGCCTGCGGCCAGCACAGAGTACGTCCGCTACGTGGGGGGCTTCGGCGAGAAGCTCTCGTTCCTGCCCTTCCTGGATAGCGACCAGTGGCTGCCCTTCTTGTTCGGGGTGGCGGGCGCCGCCGTCTTCGCGGGAATCCTCGCCTTCCTCCTATCCATCTCTGCCCTACGCCTCCGCGAGGACTACCTGGCGATCGCTACCATCGGCATCGCCGAGCTGCTGCGCCGGATCACCATTGAGGAACGGGGGCTCGTAAACGGCACCCGCGGCCTCACGGGCATCCCCCGGCCCCTGGACGACCTCGTGGAGCCGAGCGACGAGTTGGTCATCTTCGGCACCTCTATCATCACCCTCGACAAGCTCGTCATCCTCGGCATAGCCGTCGTCACCCTCATCATCGTTTACATCGTCATCGAGCGGGGGATCCGCTCCCCCTGGGGTCGCGTGCTGCGCGCCCTCCGAGAGGACGAACTGACGACCGCCGCCAGCGGTAAGAACGTCTTCGCCTTCAAGTCGCAGGGCTTCGTGGCAGGCGCCATGATCATGGGCATCGGCGGCGCTATCTACGCCTACACCAACCGTGCGATCTCCCCGGACACCTTTACCCACTTCTTTGGGACCTTCATCTTCTGGGCCATGCTCATGGTGGGGGGCAGCGGGAATAACAAGGGGGCTATCCTGGGCGCCTACATAGTCTGGGGCTTCTGGATCATCACCCTCCAGCTCCAGGGCTACCCCCTCCCCGTCGTCGTCAGCAGCCGCATCTTCTTCATTCGCGATTTCATTCTCGGCGCCCTCATCGTCGTCGTACTGCTGCTGAGACCGCAGGGCCTTCTGCCAGAGGAGCGTCGGGTCTCCATCTGGGTAGAGCGCCACGTTAAGCGGCGCGACAGATCGAAAGGGATACCAGCCGAGCAGGCCGAATCAGCTCCAGACTAGACGGCTCCGGAAAAAAGAAAGGGGCCTCTCCGAGAGAGGCCCCTTTGCCTAGGTGCTCTATTCGTCCTGAACGACGGGGCTAGAACTCGCCGCCTACCTACTCGACCTCGGTGACTTCCCCTGTCTCCAGGTCAACCCTGTACACGACGTCAGTCACCAGATCCTGGGCCGCGGCGTCGATGTGCCAGACCTCGATCGCTCCGATCAGGACATCACCGTTCTCGTCGAGGTCCACTGGCCCGGCGGCACCCTCGTAGTTGATGTCCTCACCGCCAGCGATCAGCTCGAGGGCGGCCGCGAAGCCGTCGGTGCCGGGCTCGACGGTCTCGCCGGGCGAGTTGGCGACGTCCCGCAGAGCGTCACGGATGGCCGTGGGGTCGGTGGAGCCGGCTTTCTCCGCCGCCAGGGCGATCAGGTACACCGCATCGTAGGCTTCGCGCATGAACGGGAGCGGCGGTGTCTCGCCGTACTTCGCCTCGTAGGCAGCCTCGAAGGCCGTGCCCGCCGCTAGCTCCAAGGAGCTGGGGGCGGTCCCCTTCATAGCGTCGAACACATCCCAGCCGAGTTCTTCAAGCATGTCGGTGGACTTGGTGCCGTCACAGAACAGGAACGTCTCTACATCTCCTGCCTCCACGGCTTCCCTCAGGAACACGCCTGCGCTCTCGGGGTAGGCCAGAGCGGCAAGGGCGTCCGGGCCTTCCGCAGTGCACTCGCTCAGCTCTGAGGCGTAGGTGGCCTGCTCGGACTCGTGCGGCACCTGCGCCGTCACGCTGCCGCCAGCGGCCTCGAAGCTCTCGGTGAAGATCTCCGAGAGGCCCTGGCCGTAGGCGTTGTTGATGTACATCGTGCACACGCTGCTGAGGCCCAACTCCCCCGCGAGCTGTGCCAGGACCACGCCCTGAGCTGCGTCGGAGATGGTCGTGCGGAAGAGGAAGTCGTTGTCATCAGCAGCGGTCAGGGCGGGCGACGTCGATGCCTCGGAAATCTGCAGGACATTGCTCGGCCCGGTCACCGACTCCGCCACCGGCAGCGTCACCCCGCTGGCCAGCGCCCCGACGATCGCGTGCACCCCCTCCACCTGGATAAGGCGAGTGGCCTCGGAAACCCCCTGTGAAGGGTCAGTGCCCGTGTCGCCGGTCACGAACTCGATGGGCTGGCCGAGGACGCCACCGGCGGCATTGATCTCCTCGACCGCCAGGCGGGCCGAATTCTCGTGCGCGGGCCCGAAGTCCGATAGGTCACCCGTGAACGCAAACAGTCCGCCGATCTTGAGCGGTCCGCCGACCGTCGGCGTCACCCCTTCCACGGGGGTCTCGGCCGCTGGAGTCTCCTCTGCCTCCTCTTCCTCCTCCCCGCACGCCACCGCCATCAGGCCCAATAGCGCGACGCACGTGAGTAAGACCCACCACCAGCGGAGCGGACCTGCCCTCCCTTTTGAATTGCTACGGTGCATGTTACCAGCCTCCCTCTCTTGCTTCTGGCATCGCCCAATAGGCAAAATGCCACCGTGCGACCCCACCGCGTCGCTGCTTTTCTACTCTTCCTCCTCCTCCTCTTCCTCCTCTGCTTCGGGGGTCTCGGCCGCTACCGTGGGGGTCGCCTCTCCCGCCTCTTCCTCCTCCTCGCAGGCCACCGCCACCACCGGTCCCAACAGGACGAGGCATGTGACTAGCGTCCAACACCAGCGAGCCAGACCTGCCCTACCCTTTCCTTCGCTACGGTGCATCTTACCAGCCTCCCTCCTTTGCTGCTGGTATCGCCTGCCAGGCGAAATGCCTCCGTGCCACCCTACCGCGTCACCACGCGGCCCCTAGGTCATGAGGGATTCTATGCTCCCAGTTCCCCTGCGTCAAGCGGCCGAAGGGCGCAGTTGACGAAGAGCAATGGGCGGTGCCAGACTGAAAGGGGTTGCACCCGCTCGAAGAGTATGTCCGCTGTCTTCGCCATCTTCGCCACCAGCTTTGTAGTGAGCCTCTCGGGAGCCCTCATGCCGGGACCTCTCTTCACGCTCACCGTGCGCGAGACGCTGCGCCGGGGATTCTGGGTGGGGCCATTAGTAACGCTGGGCCACGGCCTCATCGAGCTGGTACTGGTCATCGGGCTGGCCCTGGGACTCACCGAACTCCTGGAGGAAGAGGGGCCGGCCACCGCGGTCATCGCCTTCCTCGGGGGTCTGTTCCTCCTGTGGATGGGCTACCAGATGATCCGCACCGCCCCACGCTCCCGCTTCGAGCCGGCGAATGCAACCGTTCCAAAGGCACAGAACCCCTCACCTTCCCGTCCCGCCACCTTCGTCTCAGGCTACCGTCGGGGGTTGATGGCAGCAGTGGCGGGCAGCGATACTAGGACAGCCGCCCGCGGCCTTGGGCCCATGGCCGCCGTGCTCGTTCCGGCCGGGATCATCGTAAGCGTGTCCAATCCCTATTGGGTCATCTGGTGGGCCAGCATCGGCACCGCCTACATCAGCGAGTCCCTGGATGCAGGGGCCCTCGGCGTCACCTCGTTCTTCTCCGCACACATCCTCTCCGACCTAGTGTGGCTCTCCCTGGTAGCCTTCGTGCTGGCCACGGGCCGCCGGCTGATGAGCCATAGCGTCTACCGGGGCATCCTGCTGATGTGCGGCCTCTTCCTGCTGGTGCTGGCCGTCTGGTTCATCTACTCGGGCATCAACTTCCTGCGGTAGCAGCCGCGGAGTCTGCGCCCTTGACAAGGCTTCGGGGCGGTATTAACTTAGCAGACGCTCACTACGCGCTTCGTACCGCGTCTTCGTCCCTTCTACCGCTACCGGAGGCCCTGCCATGGCCACCATGAAGGCGGCACGCTTCTACGAGCCGCACCAGCCCCTCCGGGTCGATTCGGTGCCGGTCCCTGAGATCGGTCCAGCTGAACTGCTGGTGGCCGTGCGGGCTTGCGGCATGTGCGGCTCCGATGTCCACTTCTGGGAGGGGACCCTGCCCCTGGACAGGACCCCCCTCATCCTGGGACACGAGCCAGCGGGCACAGTGGCCCGTGTGGGAGAAGCCGTGCAAGGCTGGTCAGAGGGCGACCGGGTTGCCGTCAAGGGCGGCCTGTCGTGCGGGGCTTGCGATTTCTGCCGCAGCGGCCGCCATGTCCTCTGCGCCCAGGCCCAGGTCCTGGGCGTGCACACTGACGGCGCCTTCGCTGAGTACCTCAAGGTCAAGCCGGCCATGCTGATGCGCCTTCCCGAGCACGTACCCTTCGAGCAAGGCGCCATCATCAGCGACGCCCTGGCTACCCCCTTTCATGCCCTGACCGACAGAGGGCACCTGGCTCCCGGCGAGTCCGTGGCCGTCTTCGGGTGCGGGGGCCTGGGCATCCACGCCGTGCAGCTCGCTCGCCTGTGCGGCGCGGCCACGATCATCGCCGTGGACATCCGGCCTGCTGCCCTGGAGCGAGCCCGCCGCGTAGGCGCCGATATCGTCATCGACGCTTCACAAGAGGAGCCGTACCCGCGCATCCTCGCGCTTACCGGCGGCGTGGACCTGGCGGTGGAGTGTATCGGGCAGGCAGAGACGGTGAGGCAGGCGGCGCGGAGCCTGCGGCGGGGCGGCCGGGCGGTGGTGGTGGGCCTGGGGCCGGAGCGGCTCCGGCTCTTCCAGGTCAACATGCTGGCCTTCTGGGAGATATCTCTTATCGGCTCGTTCGGCAGCGCAGGCGACGAGTGCGAGCGGCTGCTGGCGCTGGTGGCCAGCGGGCGGCTGGACCTCTCCGAGTCCATCTCCGTCTGGCTGCCCCTGGCCGAGGTCAATCGCGGCCTGGAGATCCTGCGCGACAAGGTGGACGACCCTGTGCGGGTGATCATCGAGCCCGCAGCCTGAATTCTGGGAAGGAGAACGTCATGTTTAAGACACGTATCTGTGAGATGCTGAGCATCGAGCATCCCATCATCCAGGCGGGCATGGGAGGCGTAGCCATGGGGGAGCTGACCGCCGCCGTGTCGGAGGCCGGTGGCCTGGGGGTCATCGGCGCCGCCATGCTGACCGCCGATCAACTGCGGGAGCAGATCCGCAAGGTCAAGTCCCTCACCGATAAGCCCTTCGGGGTGGACCTGCTGCTGGCCGAGGGAGCTCCCGGCGTCGAGGAAGCCCTACAGGTCATGTATGACGAGAAGGTGCCAGTGTTCGTCTCCGGCCTGGGCAATCCGGGTCCGCTGGCTGCGGAGATGCACGGGCGTGGGATGAAGATTGTGGCCCTGGTGGGCAATGTCCGCAACGCGCGCCGCTGCGCCGAGGCCGGTGTGGACATCATCGTGGCCCAGGGACACGAGGCGGGCGGCCACACCGGCCGCGTGGCTACCCTAGCCCTGGTGCCCCAGGTGGTGGACGCAGTGCGTCCGATCCCTGTGCTCGCTGCCGGTGGCATCGGGGACGGGCGCGGCCTGGTGGCCTCCCTCGCCCTGGGCGCCGAGGGCGTACTGGTGGGCACCCGCTTCATCGCCACCCCCGAGGCCTCCTCCCACATCAACTACAAACAGCGGCTGGTCGCTATGAGTGACGAGGACACCGTGGTGAGCCGTGCCTACACCGGCAAGACCTGCCGAGTCATCCGCAATCTCTACACGGAAGAATGGCGAGACCGCGAGTCCGAGGCCAAGCCGTTTCCTCTCCAGATAGCCGTGGCCGGTGAGCACATCGGCGGGGCGATGCTGCACGGAGAGATGGAGCGGGGCTTCGCTCCCGCTGGCCAGATCTCAGGCGCCATCCATGCCGTCACCCCCGCCGGCGAGGTGGTGCGGGCCATCATCCGGGAGGCCGAGGAGGTACTGCGCTCTCTGGCGACCCAGCACCTTGGAGCTGGCGTGCCCGGTGGCCAGAGGGGCGCGGCGGGCAGCCAGTAGTCGCCCCGCCCGGAGAAGACCATGGCCTATGAACTGCTCATCCTGGACAGGGAGGAGAAGGTCGGACGCATCACGCTGAACCGTCCGGAGAAGCGCAACGCCCTCTCCGCCGACCTCCGCTACGAGATCGACCGCGCCCTCACGGAGCTGGAGGGGGACGAAGAGTTGAGCGTGGTGATCGTCACCGGCGCCGGGCCGGCCTTCTGCGCAGGCTTCGACACCAGCGAGTTCGGCATCACCGACCCGGAGTTCCAGAAGAAGGCCGAGGAATCAGCAGCCCGCTACCACTACCACCTTCAGCACTTCAAGAAGCCCATCGTGGCCGCCGTCAACGGCCCCGCCCTGGGCGGCGGCCTGGACCTGGCGGTGCTCTGCGACGTGCGCATCGCCGCCGAGAACGCGGTCTTCGGCCACCCCGAGATCAAGTTCGGGGCGCCCGCCCTCTATGCGCCCCTGGCGGAGCTCATCGGGGGCAGCCTGGCCCGCGATCTCTGCCTGACCGGCCGCCGCATCGACGCCCAGGAGGCCTATCGCATCGGCCTGGTGAGTCAGCTGGTACCCCCGGACCGACTCATGGAGGAGGCCATGAACACCGCCCGTCTCATCGCCGAGGCGCCCTTGGGCACCCTGATGGGCATCAAGGGGATGGTTCTGGGAGGCTACCCCTGGCGCTTCCCCGAGCCCGGCGCCGCCGAGAGCAGCGGTCTCTTCGGGGGTGGCGTCAGCCCCCGGACCTGACAGCGCGGCCAGAGAGGGCGGCCTGCTTGCGGTACCCGCACCTCCCGCGCCATAATCGAGCGTGCCCCTAGAGAAGGCCTTCGCCATCCACGCCGAGCCCGGCGCCATCTGGCAGGCGCTCATGGGGGAGGTGCGCTCGGCCGACCCAGAGACTTACGAGCTCGAACGCTCCGAACCCCCTGAGCTGCTGGTCTTGCGGGTGCAGCTTTCGGGCGGCATCGACGCCCGCATGACCTATCGCCTCATCCCGCGCGCCGACCACACAGAGGTGGTGGCCACCATGGAGCCTGAGGGGTTTCGCTACCTCTTCTTCCAGCTCATCACCTTCGGCCGCTCCAACACCGGCTATGAGCTGGCCCTGGTCGAGGGACTCAGCAACCTCAAGCAGGCGGCGGAAGGACAACGGGAGGGACCGAACTCCGGCCCCTAGCCAGCGCCAGGGGCAGGTTCGCCTGCGTCCGCCGCACGCCATACTTCCGTGGGCCGCCGCAGGGCGTTCGTCCCAGCACCATCAACCGCTGGCAGAGGCGATGGCCTGGACGGCCTGGCGCAGGAGGTGCTTCTCGTTCTCGAAGGTGAGCACCTGCTCCGCCCCCTCGATGGGGAACCAGCGGGCCTCCTCCACCTCGAAGTCGTGCCGGCGGGTGGAACCCCCCAGGTGGCGCAGCAGGAAGAAGTAGACGAACTTGTGGATGCGCACCCGTTCGTCGCCTTCCCGCCAGAAGTACCAGTAATCGATCTTGTGCAGGCGCTGGAGGACCCTGGCGCGGAGGCCGGTCTCCTCCCGCACCTCGCGCTCGGCGGCCTCTTCGAGGGGCTCACCCCGCTCCACCAGCCCCTTGGGGAACTGCCAGGTCTCGCCGCCCCTGGTAGCGATTAGGCAGACCCTGGTCCGCCCTCCGGAGCGACGAAAGACCACTCCTCCCGCCGAGACCTCGACCTTGGTGCGCACGCTCCCTACGAGTCCTCTTCCCCGTCCTCCCCCTGAGCCTCCGGGGTCTTGCCCCGGCCCCGGCCCGGACGGGCCAGCGCAGCCGCCCGCCGCCCCATCTGATCCAGCCTGTCCACCACCGCTCGGTTCAGGGATCCCTTGGGGTAGCGGCCCCTGGCCCCGGGCTCACCGGCGGGCAGGCCCATCAGGATTGGCGTCCCTTCGTCCACCGTGCGCACTCCCCAGACGTGGAAGCGCCCTTCCCGGACAGCCTGCACCACCCCCTGCTTGAGCATGAGGTTCTTGATGTTCGCCGCCGGAATGATCACCCCCTGGCGCCCAGTGAGCCCCCTGGCCTTGCAGACGGCGTAGAAGCCTTCGACCTTTTCGACCACGCCTCCCACGGCCTGCACCTCTCCCCGCTGGTTGACCGAGCCGGTGACGGCCACCCCCTGATAGACGGTGGCGTCGGCCAGGGCCGAGAGGAGGGCGTAGAGCTCGGCGGCGGAGGCGCTGTCCCCCTCGACCTCATCGTACACCTGCTCGAAGCCGATGCTCGCAGAGAGGGCCAGGGGCTTCTCCCGGGCATACTTGCCGCTGAGGTAGCCACTCAGGGTCATGAAGGCCTTGCTATGAATGGGGCCGCTCAGGTGCGTCTCCCGCTCGATGTTCACCACCTGGCCCCGTCCCATGGACACCCGCGCGGTGATGCGATTGGGCCGCCCGAAGCGGTAGTCCCCCAGGTCGTACAAGGAGATGCCGTTGACCTGGCCCACCACCTGGCCCTCGGTGTCGATCATGATGGTGCCTTCCTCGATGAACTCCTGAAGGCGCTCCTCCAGCAGCCCCGACCGGTACACCTTCTCCTCGATGGCGCGGAGGACGTGCTCACCCATGACCACCTCGCTCCCCTCCTTGCCAGCCCAGAAGTCGGCCTCGGTGAGGATGTCGGCGATCTCAATGAAGCGCGTGGATAGCTTATGCTGGTGCTCCACCAGGCGGGAGCCATACTCCACCACCCCGGCGACGGCGGTGCGGTGAAAGGGACGTAGCTTCAGCTCACGGCAGCGGTCGCTGATGAAAGCGGCGTAAC
>Ga0209979_1004768_pt1 | contig 11064 bp, 7 predicted proteins | sample AnhtaG_FD_183114 | JGI IMG/M metagenome (GOLD analysis project Ga0209979, IMG submission 183114) | Deep subsurface microbial communities from Anholt, Denmark to uncover new lineages of life (NeLLi) - Anholt_01485 metaG (SPAdes) (version 2) | ecosystem: Environmental > Aquatic > Marine > Oceanic >...
CGACACGGTACGTCGCAAGTCCTATTGCCTTATCCTTCTGGACGAGATCGAGAAGGCCCACCCCGAGGTCTTCAACATGCTCCTCCAGATCTTCGACGATGGCCACCTGACCGATGCCAAGGGGAGACGGGTCGACTTTCGCAACACCGTCATCATCATGACCAGCAACGTGGGCTCTGACCTCATCCGCAAGGAGACAGCACTGGGCTTCTCCACCAAGACGGACGAGGCCAAGACCTCCGAAGAGCACTATCGGAAGATGAAGGACAAGGTGCTCTCGGCCATGAAGAACGTCTTCCGGCCGGAGTTCGTGAACCGCGTGGACGCCACCGTGGTCTTCCATGCCCTCTCCCGCCAGCACATCCGCCAGATCGTCGAGCTGGAGATACGGGAGGTCGAGGGCCAACTCACTCTCAAGGGCATCACCCTGGACATGACCGATGTCGCCAAGGACTGGATCGGCGAGAAGGGCTTTGATCCGGTGTTCGGCGCCCGCCCCCTGCGGCGGATCATCCAGAACGAGGTGGGGGACCGCCTGTCGGAGGCCTTGCTGGAGGGACGCTTCCAGTCCGGCGACACCGTCCGCATCGACGTCCAAAACGAGGAGATCATCCTGATCAACATGTCGGAGCCAGCCCTGACCTAAGGGCGTCTGTCGGCTGAAGAGAAGGAGGGAGGCTAGGAGCTAGCTTCCCTCTTTTGCTATAATGGCCCAGATCTACTGGTAATGCCTGCATGACGATCTTTAGCGTTGTCCTGGCTAGGCTGCGGGCCCAGACCCTGCTGACTCCCATCTTGGCCCTTCCCGCTATCCTTCTCCTCACCGCTTTGCTCTATATGCCCTCCCTGGACGACTGGTTCGTCTTCCACGACTACATCCACCTGGGCGCCGCCTCTACTCACAGCGTCGGCGACTACGTCAAGCGTGTGCTGGACCCCACCGATGGAGGCCAAAGCCTCTTCGATACCGGCGAGCTCTACCGCCCCGTCTACTACCTGGCTCTCCTGGCTGAGTACAAGGCCTTCGGCTTGGAGCCCTTCGGCTACCACCTGGTGAACCTGTCGTTGCATCTGCTTAACGTTCTACTGGTGTGGCTCATCGCCAGCAAGCTGACCCACAGCCGCCTTGTGCCTGCGGTGGCCGCCCTCATCTACGGTATCCATCCAGCCTACATCGACGCCCCCGCCTGGATATCGGCCATCACCGAGGTCCTGCTGGCCACCTTCTCCCTTGCCGCCATCTACCTGTTCATCCGCTCGCTGGAGGAGCGGGGCGTTCTGAGTGGGCTTTTCTATTTGGGTTCCTTTGTCTCTGCCGTCCTGGCTCTGGGCGCCCGCGAGCCAGGTGCATCCCTCTTCCTCATCCTGCCCGCCTATTACTTTCTGGCCTATCGTCCAGCCGACTGGCGACGGCCCTCCGCCTGGGCCAGATTCATCCCCTTCTTCGTAGTGCTGGCTGGCTGGGGCCTCATGCGCCTTGGCGTCAGCACGGCCGTGGCCAGCGGCGAGGGGGCCTCGGGGGTGGGCAAGATCGGCTGGCACATGTTCGTCAACATGTTCAAGTTCAACGGCTGGGCGGTGGTTCCCGTGTTCAGCCAAGTGGGGCCCTGGGTGCCGGCGGTGGGGGGCATCGCCGCCATCGCCCTCCTGCGGCTGAGCGAGCAGGTTCTGCGGAGGGGCAGTGGGGGCGCTCGCTTCGTCGTCGCCTGGTGGTACCTGGCCCTCATCGCCTACTCCACCCAGGTGACCTGGCTCCTGGCCGGTCGCTATATGTACTTCGGCATGGCTGCCTTCGCTATCCTCTGTGGCATGTTCGTGGCCTGGCTGGCCGAAGCCTCCTGGGTACCCGTCCTGCCCCGACTGCCGCGTTTGCCCTGGCCGACCCTGGCGCGGGCCGGGGTGGCACTGGCAGTGGTCGTGTCAGTGATCATCCTAACCTGGGGCATGCTTCATCGGCAGAGCACCTTCAGTGACTACGGGGAGGAATCCCAGGCCTTCCTCGACCAGCTCCAGGAAACGTACACAGAGCTCCCGGAAGGGAGTACCCTGTACGTCGTGGATCCGCCCGCCAGTCTGCTTTTCATAGGCGATGGCCTGTTCCTGAGACCGGCCGTCGCTCTCTACTATCCGGGCGTGACTGTCAACAACCTTCGCCATGATCAGCTTGCCGAAGTGGCCGATTCCTTTGGCGATGAAGACTACCTTTTCACCTACGAGGGTCCGCCAGATGACTGATGCTAGAAGGCGCCGAACGGTCTTCATCTGTCAGGAGTGCGGGCAGGAGAGCCTCAAGTGGCTGGGCCGTTGCCCCGACTGCCAGACCTGGAACAGCTTCGTCGAGCGGGTTGAACGCCAGGGCGCAGGCGTCGCGCCGGTGGCGGCCCCCGTCGAGATGTGCGACCTCGCGGACGAGGAGCTGGCCCGCCTGGTCATCGACCTGCCGGAGTTCAATCGCGTCCTGGGAGGCGGCATCATCCCCGGCTCCCTGGTTCTGGTGGGCGGCGACCCCGGCATCGGCAAGTCGACGCTCATGCTGCAGGTGGCCGTCTTGGCGGCGGCAAGGGATCGGCCGGTGCTCTACATCTCGGGGGAGGAATCGGCCCAGCAGCTCAAGATGCACGCCCGTCGGCTGGGCGCGGCCGGCGAGGGCATCTTCCTCCTCGGCGAGACCAACCTCGACGGCGCCCTTCAGGAGGCCGACGCCCTCCAGCCCTCCCTGATGGTCGTCGATTCCATCCAGACCGTCTACACTGCGGCGGCCCCTTCTCCGCCCGGCAGCATCGGCCAGTTGCGGGAGTGCACCATGCGCCTCATGCAGTGGACCAAGAGGTCGGGAGTGCCTACCTGCATCGTGGGACACGTCACCAAGGAGGGTGACATCGCCGGGCCGCGCCTGCTGGAGCACATCGTCGACGTGGTGCTCTACCTGGAGGGCGAGCGCTTCAGCAGCTATCGCCTCCTGCGGGGGGTGAAGAACCGCTTCGGCTCCACCAACGAGGTGGGCGTCTTCGAGATGACCGGCGAGGGCCTGATAGGCGTGGAGAACCCCTCGGAGGTCTTCCTGGCGGAGCGGGCCGAGGAGGCGATAGGCTCGGTGGTGGTCTCCACCCTGGAGGGGAGCCGTCCCCTGCTGGTGGAGGTGCAGGCCCTTACCAGCCCCACCATGCTGGCCACCCCTCGCCGCACCGCCAACGGCCTCGACTTCAATCGCCTGGTGCTGGTCTGCGCCGTCCTCACCAAGCGGGTGGGCCTGGCCCTGGGCAGCCAGGACATCATCGCCAACGTCGTCGGCGGCCTGCGGGTGCACGAGCCGGCGGCCGATCTGGGCCTGGCCCTGGCCATTGCCTCCAGCTATCGCGACGCCGCTCTGCCGCGCGACCTGGTGGCCATCGGCGAGGTGGGCCTTTCGGGCGAGCTGCGCTCGGTGAGCCAGATGGAGCGTCGCCTGGCCGAGGCCGAGCGCCTGGGCTTCGCCCGCTGCCTGCTGCCCCAGGCGGCCCTGCGGCGGGGCCAGCCGGCCAGCGGCATGCAGCTTATCCCCGCCGCCAGCCTGCGCGAGGCCATCCGCCTGGCCTTCGCGTAGGGTCTACTTGTCTGACGGCCCCGCCAACATGGCGGCGAGCGCTTCGGCTTTAGACTCCCGGCACCTTTCCGGGTGGCACAACTGCCCATCCACAATCTGCTGAAAGAGCCGCAGGTAGTCGAGGAGAAGCCGCGGCATCAGGAACCTTCGTCGTACGCTCTCTCTAGCCGCGGCGCCCATCGCCCTTGCCCGCCGGGGGTCATTCAGCAGGTCGACGATTCTCTCCGCGCACTCGGCAGCGTTGCTCACAAGGTGCCCGTTGACCCCGTCCTCGATCTGCAACCGAATGCCTCCGCAGTCGCCGCCGATGACCGGCTTTCCCTTCCACATTGCTTCCGTCACTGTCAGCCCGAAACCCTCCCGTACCGATTTCTGGACGACGACATTGGAAGCCGTTTGGAAAGCGTTGACGGTGATTTCGTCTCCCCCGACCTCGGGCTGGGGGTAGATGTGGATGTCCGGCTCGTCGCCCGCGTAAGAGGACACCGATCGCCACACTTCGGCACCTTCGGGGTCGTCTATGGCAGTGAGGGCTCCAACAAGGGCCAGTTGTAACCCAGGCACTTGCCTCTTCGCCAGCCGGTAGGCATCCACAACGCCCAGGGGGTCCTTCCAGGGGTCGAACCGTGACACTTGGGTGACCAGCGGCCGCCCGCAGTCGATCCCCAGGCAGGCCAGCCTGGCGCGGGCCTCCTCCAGAGGGAGGCGGCGATTCTTGGCCGTGAAAGGGTCGATGGCCGGAGGGAAGGCCACCGTGCGCTCCAGCGGCAGCCCGGCGGCGGCGTACTCCGGCATGCTCACCAGACAGCGGGCGTAGTACTGGGTGAGGGGTAGCAGCCGAGTCTGGACGTCCTTGGCCGGCTCCGTGAGATCGACGTGGCAATGCCACACCGAGCGGGTGCCATCGCGCAGGAAGGCGGGTACCGCCATCACCTGGGGGTCGTGAACCACCAAGATGTCCGGGGAACCAAAAGCCAGTTCTATAGCACTTGCTGCCCGTTCGTTGTGGAGCCAGTAGCACTCGACATCCTCTCGGCGAAGCAAAGTCATCTTGCCTTGCAGGCCGTTGTGGAGTCTCTTGGTGACTGTAAAGAATGCCTCGTCGGCTTCTAGGACCCACCAGCTGGCGTCAATGCCCAAGCCCCGCATCATTGGAACCAGCGAGCGAAGGATCTCCGCGACGCCGCCGCCCCTTGGTGTCGCATTGACGTGGACGACCCGCAGGCCTTTCAAAGGTTGAGCCCCTGAAAGAATCTCCTCGCGCGCGTCCGCCTCAATGAGGCTATCGTAGCTCTCAAGCGGTACCAAACCCAGATCAAGGGTTCCCATCGCCTATGCCTCCTCCACCCAAGGAAAGTGCACTTCGGACTTCCCATCAGATGGGGTCACCCTCACCCCTGCATTCCGCATCTCCAGGCGAGTGAGTCGCCGCTTGAGGCGGAGCCGGAGAAAAGAAAAAGACCCCACAACTGCACGTGAGGCCTTTCCAACGCCTGCAGGCTTAGCTAAACGGTTGGGGCTGAAAGGCTTGCCCTGCTCGCTTCTGCGAGCTTCACCGAATGCCGGTTCGCCCGCTCCCCCCGAAGAGGGATTTGGCGACTAGATCTCTATGCCATTCTGACCATAGAAACGCGTGGGAGCGCAACAAGGTTAGCGGTGCGCGACAGGATCATTTGCCGAATCTCGGTTCCTACTTCGACGAGGCTCACTAGCACGAGGCTCGCCCCTTGCTGGCCGCGCTCTTGAGCTGCTTTTCAGCTTGAGTCGCCATTTCGCTCTCCTGCTACGCTCCAGCGATGGAGCGTTTCCTACTCTCTTCTGTTTCGATTGTCAGCCTGCACGGGACATACGGTCTACGTCGGGAACTACCCATCTTTCGCTTATGGGTCGTCAGCCACTTTGGGAATCTGTATAAGCAGTGGTTAGTCCATACCCGAAGGCTTGCTGCCGCTTCTCAGGAGCGGTAGCCCATCGCTGAGGGTGCGCTTCCTGCCTGGCGACCCTGGCCGTCCTAGCCCATCCTCCTTGCCAGCCGCGCCCTCGCGCCGTCGTCAGAACTCGATCTGTTTGTGGCGTAACAGGATGCTCTCTAACAGGCCCAGGGCCACGAATAACATCAGGATGGAGCTTCCCCCCTCGCTGATGAACGGCAGGGGGATCCCCGTCACCGGCAGCAGGCGGATGTTCACCCCCACGTTGATGAACACCTGAAACAGGATCATGATCACGATGCCGGTGGCGATGAGCCGCCCGAAGGGGTCGCGGGCCAGGCTTGCCGTCCTCAGCCCCCGGAACAGCAGAAAGGCGAACAGAGCGAACAGCACCAGCGCTCCCACCAGCCCCAGTTCCTCGCCCAGCACGCTGAAGATGTAGTCGCGCGTCGGCGTTTGCAGGTAGTCCAGCTGCGTCTGCGTCCCCTCCGTGAGCCCCTTGCCGAAGATGCCGCCCGAGCCGATGCTGATCTCCGCCTGGATCATGTTGAAGCCGCCACCCAGGGGGTCGAGCGCTGGGTTGAGGAAGGTGGCGATGCGCTCTCGCTGGTAGTCGCCCATCAGGGCCACCACCACGAAGGGGGTGGAGAGCGCCAGGGTGGCCAGGAAGGCCAGGATGTGCTGGGGCCGAACGCCGGCCACCGCCACCATGCCCAGCCAGGCGGCGCCGAAGATGATGGCCGTACCCAGGTCGGGCTCAAGGAAGACCAGCGCCGTGGGCACGGCCACGATGGCCAGAGAGCTCAGAAAGGTGCGCAGTTCTCCTATCTCCAGCTGGCGGTCGGCCAGGTACTTGGCCAGAACGACGATCACCAGCAGCTTCGCGACCTCCGAGGCCTGGATCGATAGCCCCGCGAAGTTCAGCCAGCGCTGGGCGCCATGGATGGTCGTCCCCACCACCAGCACGCCCACCAGCAGGGCCAGGGCCACAGCGTACAGAGTGGGCGTGATCTGGCCCAGGAAGCGATAGTCCAGCCAGGCCACCGCGCCGACGACTACCAGGCCCATGGCAGCGAAGGTGAGGTGACGCACCGTCGGGTGAGATAGCCCCTGAATGCCCTCTGGGTAGCTGGTGAGAGAGGCGCTGTAGATCAGAAGGGCGCCGAAGCCAGCCAGGGCCAGGCCAACCAGCACGATCCACGGGTCGAGATGGCGAACGGCGCGCCAGTGGATCATCTAGGGCGCCTCCTGCTCGGCTACATAGCGCTGATGGAAGTAGTAGTCGAAGATGCGAGCGGCTGCGGGGGCAGCATTGGTGAAGCCGGTTCCCTGCTGCACGAACACCACCACCGCTATCTCCGGGTTCTCGTACGGGGCGAAGCCTACGAACCAGCCGTGCGTGTCGTAGCTGCCGTCCGCTCGCACTGCGCCGAACTCGGCCGATCCCGTCTTGCCAGCTATCGCCAGCCCGGCCACCTGAGCGCTACTGGCCACCCCCGTAGTCACCGACTGGCGCATCGCCTCCCGCATGACCGCCAGATGCTCCTGGTTCACCGGCACCCGTGCTCGTACCTCCTTGGCGAAGGTGGTCACCACGTTGCCGTGCGAATCCAGGATCTCCCTTACCAGGCGCGGCCGCAGCAGCTCGCCATCGTTGGCGATGGCCACGATGGCGTCCAGCAGCTGGAGGGGCGTCACAGCCAGGTAGCCCTGACCGATGCCGAAGTTGTACGTGTCGCCCACGTACCACATCTCGCTGACGGTCCGATCCTTCCACTTGGCGTCGGGCACCAGCCCCGCCGACTCTCCCGGCAGATCCACCCCCGTCGGTTCGCCCAGGCCGAAGGAGCGAGCGTAGCGGGCCAGTCTCTCCTCGCCCAAGCCCTGGAAGCCCTCGTCGTACTTGCCGCCAGCCAGGTAGTAGAAATACACGTCGGAGGACATGGAGATGCCGCCGTAGAAGTCCAGGGTGCCCAGGGCGGCCCAGTCGTGGAATACGTAGACCACGCTCGGGTCGTACTGGTTGGGCACGGTGATGTAGCCGTGGCTGACGATGGTGGTGCTGGTGGTGGCCACGCCCTCCTGAAGGGCCGCAAGGCCAGTGACGGGCTTGAAGGTGCTGCCTGGCGCGTACATCTCGGCGGTGGCGTGGTTCACCAGAGGCTTGCCTGGCTCGCCCATAAGCGCGTCCAGTTCCTCCTGGCTGAGGGTCTTGGAGAAGAGGTTGTTGTCGTAGGTGGGCAGGGACACCATCGCCAGCACCTCGCCTGTGCGGACGTCCATCACTACCGCCGCCGCGTTATCGGAGGTCCCCATGAACTCGCGCAGGATGTCGGCGGTCCTTTGCTGCAGCTCCGCGTCTATGGTCAGCACCACGTTCTGGCCGGGCTGGCTGGCCCGCGAGTCCAGAACGTCTTGCTGGCGACCGCTGGCGTCCACCTCTATCAGTTTCGTCCCCGGCTTTCCCCGCAGGATGTCCTCGTAGACGAGTTCTATGCCCGTCTTGCCTAGCTGGTCGTTAAGGATGTAGCCCTCGTCTTTTGAGGCTGCGTACTCCTCGGCCGAGATGCGGCCCACATAGCCCAGGATGTGGGCCGTCAAGTCGCCGCTGAGGTAATTGCGTCGGGCCTCCACCTGAAGGTCGACCCCGGGCAAATAGGGGGTGAGCCCCTCGAGAATCAAGGCTGTGTCTCGGTCCAGCTCGTCCTTGATGACCGTCGCCTCGAAGGGATTGCCATCCTCTCGACTTTCCCTCACCTGTTGGGCTATCTCCTGGGCGGGTATGCCCAGCAGGCTCTCCAGGCGGGCGAAAACGGCCGCCTCCTCCTTCGCCGGCAGGTCGGCCGGCACGATGACCGCTGAGTAGTTGGCTACGTTCTCCACCAGCGGCGCGCGGTTGCGGTCGTAGATGAGGCCGCGCATGGGCAGGACCTGTAGCTCCCGCAGGCGGTTGTTCTCAGCCTGGGCCTGGTAATCATCGCCCTGGAAGACCTGCATCCTCACAAGCTGTATCGTCAGAATGCCGAACAGGAGGACGACGAGGATGTGGAGAAGGAGGAATTTGCGTCCGGGGGCGTAGGCGTCTTCCCTGCGTTTGGGCTTTTGCGAGCGCCAGCGCCGCTCACCACGGAAAAAGTCCATCTCCCTCTCCCCTAGCCCGCGACGCGCAGGCCTGGCCTTACCATCTCCGACAGCGTGGTGGCCCAGCGGACGGGCAAGTACAAAATGGGTGTGATGAGGGCGTTGAACAGCGCCGCGGGCAGGATGACCCGCATCGGGCTCTGCAACCAGGGCGGGCCATCGCCCACGGCCGTCAGTACCATCATGTATAGCAGGTGATAAGAGACCGATGCCGCAGCCACCGCCGTCAGCGTCGGCAGGAACTCGCTCTCCGTCGGCCACCGCTCACGGACGGCGGCCAGGGGCACGATAGGCAGGAGGGCGAGGACGGAGGTGCCCACGGGGTCAGTGGTGATCAGGTCCTTGAAGATCCCGGCCAGAGGGATGAGGACCATCGTCTCCTTGGGGCCGCGCACCATCGCCCAGCACATCAGCAGCACCAGCAGGGGATTGGCTGTGACGCCCAGCAGCGGGAAGTAGGGAGCGGTCGCCACCTGAGCAAGGGCGACGAAGAGAATCAGCGGCACGAACAGAACATACCTCACGGGCTCACCAGACGGGTCGCTATAAAGCTGGTCAGAACCAGCACGTTCTCCAGGCCAGAGAGGCTGGCCGCGGGCTCGACCTCCGCCTTCTTGAACATGTCCTGCGGTTCCCCTCGCACCGCTGCCACCTGCCCGATGAGCAGGGCCTGGGGAAAGTTGCCGCCCAGGCCCGAGGTGGCCACGGTGTCGCCTGGCTCGACCTCCGCCTCCTGGGGGATGAGGTCCATACTCAGCCCGTCGTGGAGGCTGCCACTCACCACTCCCTGCGCGCGCGACTCTAGCACCATGGCGTTGACGTTGCTGTTGGGGTCGGTGATCAGGGTGACCCAGGCGAAGTCGTCCAGAGCCTTCGATATCACTCCCACCAGGCTTCCCCCTTCGCTCATCACCACCATCCCCTCGCTGACGCCGTCGCTGCTGCCGCGGTCGATGGCCAGGCGCTCCTTGAGGTTGCTGGGGTCCCTGGCGATGACACGCGTCACCAGGAACTGGTCATCCGGTCGGCTCTCCTCCACCTCGGCCAGCTCCGCCAGGTCGGCGGCTGTGAACTGTGCCTCCTTCAGGTCGGCGATCTCGGCTGTCAGCTCTTCGATCTGCTGGCGCAACAGCCGATTCTCCTCCTCTAGGTCCTGGCGGTCGGCGACGTTGTCAAGGAAATCGGCGGCTGGCGAGGCGGCGGTGCGCAGGCCTCGCTCCAGGGGAGATGCCACAGTGAGAGCGCCGTTCTTCAGGGGGTCAAGGGCGCCCAACTGGGAGAGGACAATGCCCACGAGGGCAACGAGGCCGACAACCAGCAGCCAAACAAGCGTCCGCATGTCCAGCCAAAGCCATGTGTTAGTGCGGTGCTCGGCGAGTGGTCAGGCGGGACTGAATCTTGGCCAGTATCTCCGCCTCCTCTAGCATCTCGGCGGTGCCCCTCACGACGCAGCTAAGGGGGTCCTCGGCGACGTACACAGGGAACTTGGTCTCATTGGCCAGACGATGGTCCAGTCCGCGCAGAAGGGCACCCCCGCCAGCCAGGACGATCCCCCTGGTCATGATGTCGGCCACCAGCTCCGGCGGCGTGATCTCGATCGTGGAGCGGACCGCTTCCACGATGGCGCCCACCGACCCCGAGAGGGCGTCGCGGATCTCCACGCTGCTTACCTCTACTGCCTTAGGTAGTCCGGTGGCTAGGTCGCGGCCTTTGAGGACGACCATCGTTTCCCGCTCCAGCGGCGCTGCCGAGCCCACCTCCATCTTCACCTCTTCGGCCATGCGCTCGCCGATGAGCATGTTGTGCGCCTGGCGGGCGTAGGTCACGATCTCTTGATCCATCTCATCGCCAGCCACCCGAATGGAGGTGCTGACCACGATGCCGCCCAGGGAGATGACGGCCACCTCGGTGGTGCCGCCGCCGATGTCCACGATCATCGAGCCAGCGGGCTCCATGACCGGCAGCCCAGCCCCGATGGCCGCCGCCATGGGTTCCTCCACCAGGAAGGCAGCGCGGGCGCCAGCGTTGAGGATAGCATCGTGAACCGCTCTCTTCTCCACCTCGGTCACGCCGTTGGGGACACCCACAGCCACTCGCGGTCGGGGGAGGCCCAGGCTGAAGTGGTCGTGTACGGCCCGGATGAAGTAGTGGATCATGCGCTCGCTGACGGCGAAGTCGGAGATGACGCCATCCTTTAGGGGGCGCACGGCGACGATGTCAGAGGGGGTGCGCCCCACCATCCGCTTGGCCTCGCTGCCGATGGCCAGGATCTTCTTGTTGACGCGGTCGATGGCCACCACCGAGGGCTCGTCGATTAAGATGCCGCGGCCGCGTACCAGCACCAGGGTATTGGCCGTACCCAGGTCAACGGCGATGTCGTGGGAAAATAGGCCGAAGAGGGTGTTCAGC
>Ga0209979_1004769_pt1 | contig 11061 bp, 9 predicted proteins | sample AnhtaG_FD_183114 | JGI IMG/M metagenome (GOLD analysis project Ga0209979, IMG submission 183114) | Deep subsurface microbial communities from Anholt, Denmark to uncover new lineages of life (NeLLi) - Anholt_01485 metaG (SPAdes) (version 2) | ecosystem: Environmental > Aquatic > Marine > Oceanic >...
GGGTGCCGACGCATTGATACATGTCTTGATGATTGAGGTTCCGGATGTATTTGTGGGTGCCGGTCCGCACCGAACGAATTGGATAGGCCTTTCCGGAAATAATGCCGCGGTTTGTGTGAGCGCCAAAGATAAAATCATGATGTTTGTTCTCGCGGCCGAGCAGCACTCCCAGCAAGCTTCGACCGTCGATGTCCTTCGGCGGCTCACCACCGGCGGCCTCGACAAAGGTCGGAAGCACATCAACGAAGCTGACCATTGCATCGGTAACGGTTCCGGGTTTGACCTTGCCCGGCCAGCGAACGATAAAGGGAACATGCAAACCTGCCTCGTAGCAGGACCATTTTGCAAATATCCCATAGCCATGGTCCGAGGCATAGACAAAAATTGTATTCTCTTCAAGATTATGCTTTTTCAATAGGTTCAGTACACGTCCAACTTCTTTATCCAACAGGTCGATATCGGTGTAGTAATCGGCGAACTGTTTGCGCGTCTCCGTGGTGTCAACCTTATATGGCGGCAGCGGCACCTCTTCCGGCTTATACCCGCCTTGTTTGTGCGGGCCGTGCGGCTCGTTCGAGGCTACTACAAGACAGAATGGCTGAGCCTTTGAAGAGACAATAAACTTCTCAATTTGTTTAGGCCGTGACCCCATATATTCAAAAGGAAATTGTTCCCTGGGTTTGATATGTGTTTTGCCGGCAAGGCCGACCCGATAGCCTAATGGCTTAAGATAATACGGCAGGGTTTTTACGCCCGGCTTGATACTGCTGTGGTTCGGGTGACATCCGTTGCGATGAGGATAAAGGCCCGTATAAAGGGCTGAGCGACTCGGAGAGCACATAGCAGCAGCGGTAAAGGCCAATTTGAACCGCAAACCTTCTTCAGCGAGCCGGTCAATGTTGGGAGTGCGTATCACATTATTGCCATAGCAGCCCACGTCATCAATACCCTGGTCATCGGCAAGAAACAAGACCATATTGGGTTTGCCGTTACCGGCACTGCTTGTAAGCTGGTTTGCAGCGCTGGTGCATCCGTGAATAACCTGCGATGCCGCTCCCAGGCTCACAACCCTTAGGAAATCACGTCGATTTAACTTTTCGTTCATTGCTAAACCCCTTCTATATCAATATTAATGAGTTCTGCAAAATTACTATTAATACGCATCATCCGAACTAAATGACCTTGGGATTGTTCGCAAAACCGAGACACCTGCCAAATCACCACTAATCAAAAAAGGCCGGGAACCCACAACAATCGAGAGTCTGTCCGAAATAAATTCACTTTTTCTGCCAACCCAATCGCGAAATCCCCAGCCACTTTCGTAAGGCCTGTGCCCAAGCCGATGAATCGTCAGACGCTTTGGCGGAAATTTCGTTTGCAAAATAACCTGACGCTCCTTGTCGTCAGAAGACCACAAGGCCCACACATCACGCTGTTTATGCCTGAATCGAAGGACCCAAAGGTTATCATCTTTTGTTTTCAAACGGTCGATGTATTCACCCCTCGCGATCAGGTCAGAGATATCGGCCAGGACATAATACGCCGGTTTAGCAGTCAGGTCGGGCCGAACAATGCCGAAGTTGTTTTCGTTGTACTCCCGTCTCCAGCCGTCGTCCTGGAAGTCATACCACCACAGACCGCGGAAAGATGACGATGTGCGTGCAAGAAGATACAGCCGCGCTAAATACGAAGCGGACAATTCCGGCTCAGTGCCCCTTTTGCCAATATGCGTGGGCCAGCCCATCTCGGTAACATAGAAAGGGACATCTTTGCCCTTGTTGTACTTACGCAGCATTTTCTGCACATCATCCATCCACGCCGAACACGCCTCCGGAGAGCGCTCGGGGAATTTACTGCCGTAGTTATAGCTGTGAATTGACACGGCATCACAATAATCGAGGGCGCCGAGTTGAATAATCTTTTCAAACCATCCTTTTCTTACTCCGCCGCTGGTGCATCCGCCGGCTATGACAGTTGCCCCCGGCTCAACAGCCTTGATGCGGGGATAAACAGCCTTGAGCAGCTTGACATAATCCTCAGGTGAACCTCCCACGTTGTAAGGCTTTCTCATGCCGATTCTAATGTCCCATTCATTCCATATCTCGTAGAGACGAACGTCTTTCCCAAAATGGCGAACCGCAAACTCAGCGTAACGACAGAACCCGTCAATCGCCTCAGCCGAGCGGGGACGGTCACCGTCATCATAAAAGCGATTAGCGTAGTCAAGTATGAGCATAACATCCAGACCGGCTACACTGGCCCGGCGAACATAGTGATTATATCGCTCCGGCATTACGAGCCTGCCCTTTTCCCGTTCTAAGCTCGACCAGGTCGCCTCATCACGGATTGCCCCAATGCCGGCATTTTTCATACTCTCGATGTTCATCTCAACTATACCTTTGTCCTGACTAAAGTGCGTACAGACCCCGACATAAAAACCTTTACCCTTATTATCCTTTGAGGATAGCCTGCTCCCAACCGCAGTATTGCTTAATCCAGCCCAAAATACTAACAATAAAACAATAGGAAATTTGATAATGCCGGTTTTATCGTGCATAAGATTCTCCTCAATATTAGATTCAAATAAATCTTCTCCCCCTGACGCGAAAATGTATCATAAATCGGCTTGCAACGCCATTATTTTTCAATCATCATATGATCGCAATTTTCGCAATCACTTTTGGATTCGCAGTCTGATTCTATCAGCCGAACGGGTGTGTCTAACAGCCGAACCATCTTCTATAGCCGCTGCTATTTGCATAAAACTCGGAATTGTGTAATCGAAAAACTGCTTATAACTCTCACAAAAATAATTTTCTCGACCCTCGATTCTCGATCCTCGATTCTCGTCGAGTATCAAGTATCCAGCATCGAGCATCGCTCTATTTTTCATACATCCCCCGCGACATATATCAAGGTGACTGCAGAGAAGACACTTATTACAGAGATTTTGCTTCTCCCGGGCAAAGGCCCGTTTTTTACTGTCGGCTGCAAGCTTCTCCAACGGAGTTTCAAGAATGTTGCCCAATCGCCACTTTGGCTCGACAAAAAACTCACAGCAAAAGGCATCGCCGCTGTGCTCGATAACAACAAAACCCGCGCACTGCTTACTGTATGCGCAAATCGTGTGTTTACCTAAAACGAAATAAGTTACCAACGAATCAAACTCACGAATATTCAGCTTCTCCGGGCCGTACTCGTACCAAAGATCAAATAATCTGCACAGGAAATCACCGTATTGTTTCGGCGTAATTGAAAAATCCGCAATCTTACCTGTCGAAGGGTCCGTCTCAACACAGGGGATAAACTGCAAATAAGTCAGCTCGTTTTCGATTAAGAAATTAAACAGCGCCTCCGGATACTCCACGTTTTTATCATTCAGCAAAACAAGGGCACTAAATTCAACCTTATGTTTTTGACAATTTTTGATACCTCTCATCACTTTGTCAAAAGTACCTGAGCCGGAATGGTCAACGCGATACTTATCGTGAAATTCTTTCGGCCCGTCGATACTGATGCCGAGAAGAAACTTATTTTCGTGCAGGAACCGGCACCAGTTATCATCAAGTAAAACGCCGTTGGTTTGCAGGGTATTGCTTACCTCTTGGCCGTTGCTGCCGTACTTTTTTTGTAATTCCACCGCCCTTCTAAAAAAATCCACTCCCATCAACGTTGGCTCACCGCCCTGCCAGGCAAAACCGACCACCCCAAAGCCCAATTGCATATAATCTTTGACGAGCTTGGCGAGCACTTCATCGCTCATTCGCTGTTTGCCCCGGCCAAACTCCGACGCACGGTCCTTATAGAAACAGTACGCACAATCAATATTGCAATCCGAACCGGATGGCTTGATTAAAAGAGTAAATGGCTGCATTACTGTTATTGAGTTAGAGGAGTTAAAACATTATTTTGCTTTGTAGAAAAACCTGTGCAAAATGTCATTGCGAGGCCCAAAGGGCCGTGGCAATCTCTTGCGCGACAGGCGTAAAAACCCATCGTTGTATTTGAGATTGCTTCGCTGCACTCGCAATGACGAGTTCTTACCTGATGTTTTCTACAAAGCAACATTATTTTTCAATCACTCTGTGCTTTTGTAACCACTTTTGCGCCCACTGCTCGGCCTGTTGCGGTGTTTGCAATTTTCCCTCCAATTGGGCGATGTACAGCTCTTCTTTCAACTGCCCCAGGCCGGGTCCCGGCACGGCACCTAATCGGATTAAGTCGTGGCCGTTGAGCAGCGGTTTGGGCCGTAACTCAACGTCACCTAATGCCTTTATCCTTTTGCGCAAGTTTACTAATGGAGCAGTACTTTCTCTACCGCCGTCTTCGGCTTTTTGAATTGCTCTTTGCAGCTCGTACAGGTCCCGGAAATACGGCTCGGCAAGAATCTTCTTCAAACCGGCTAAGGACATCCGCTCATCGAGCAGTTTGCCTCTGTTGGCCAATAAGAATTTTATATGCTTGGTCTGACTTCTGCTTAGTTTCAGAACCCGACACTTCTCAATTGCGAATTCCGTCTGGCAGCCGGCAAAAAGACCAGCCAATGCCAACGCAAAATCAACTTTCTTTCGCAGTTGAGCCAATATCTCAATCGCCGTTTTTCTGTGTTGACAAGACAATCCGGGAAAGACCGCATCAGCCAATCCGCTGTCAAACAGCATCGACGCCCCCGCAGCACGGTTAGGATTAACGAGTATGCCCTCCAATTCGATTGATATGCGTTCGCCGCTTATTTTCGTTATATTTTTTACATTGCTGCAAATCGCCGACCACGTCAACGGCTCAACCGCAAAACCTAATTGAGTCGAAAACCGCACCGCCCGCAGCATTCGCAAATAATCTTCACTAAATCGCTCGGCGGGCCTGCCGATAGTCCGCACTATCTTTGCTCTAAGGTCAGCCTGGCCATCGATATAATCTATCACCTCTTTTTGCAGAGGGTCGTAAAACATCCCGTTTATGGTAAAGTCTCTTCGGCTGGCATCTTCAGCGGCATTGGCAAACTTAACTGCGCCGGGGTGTCTGCCGTCGGTGTAGTCGGCTTCGGTTCTGAAAGTGGCAACTTCTACCTGCCGGTCTTCGACCAAAACAATGATTACACCAAATTTTGCTCCGACTTTCAATGTTCGTCTGAACAATCCTATTACCTCTTTGGGCTGTGCATCGGTAGCAACATCATAGTCTTTGGCGCGTTGGCCCAACAACATATCGCGCACACACCCGCCCGCTAACAACGCCTGAAAGCCGTTTCGCTTCAATCGCTTAATTATTTTTATAGCTGCCTGTTTGTTTGTCATTTATTTCGTATCCCGTATTTCGTACATCACACAAATCCGAATCCGCCACAGGCGGACGCTTCTAACAGGCGTAACGAAATCTGAAACAAGCTCAAAGTGACTAAAGTTTAGAGTGCCTAAAGTGACAGCGAAGCTGTCATTCTGAGCGAAGCGAAGAATCTCTTTTTCGTTGGCCAGATCCTTCGGCTGCGCCTCAAGATGACACGTATGTGTCACTTTAGGCACTTTAGTTCACTTGATTTCGTTTCGTGTTTCGTGCTTCGGATTTCGAATTTCTTCTTGTCTTTTTCCATTCATCTTTTACTCAGTATGGTTACTGCCATAGTCCCCCACCGGCGTCGCTCTATTACTCGAAATTCTCCATATCGCTCTAACAAAGATACCTTTTGGCCTGTCCTGACAACGACAATTCCGTCACCGGCCACTTGCTCACCCAACAAATCCAGCAAACCGCTCAAAGCCGAACCGTCCTGAACATCCATTGTATCAGCATAGGGCGGGTCAACAAAGACAAGGCCATACTTCTGCCGCTCTGAGTTAAGAGGAGCACCGATTTTGAAGGCGTTGGCCCTTATAACTTTCGACTCTTTAACAAAGCCGGCCTTTTCTATGTTCTTCTTTAGAACCGAAATTATCTTCGGGTCCTGTTCAACGAAAGTAACAAACTCCGCTCCCCTGCTCAATGCTTCAAGACCCAGAGAGCCGACGCCGCAGAATAAATCGGCTGCTATTGCACCGCCCGGCAAGTCATATTTATAAAGAACGCTGAAAAGTGACTCCTTAACTCGGTCCGTAATCGGCCGGGACACTTGCGTCTTAGGGCTAAGCAACCTCATCCCTCGTTTTGAGCCTGCTATAATTCGCATTTTACTCCACAGTCCGAGGTCGCCCTCACTTCTGCCTCGGCGATATCCTACTATTCTGTAACACGCCTGTTAGAAGCGTGCGTTTCCGCATCTAATTTGATGGGTGGCAGCCTCAAGCGAGTCCCGCACCAATTAGGCGTGAGCCTAAGCTCAATTGGTGCGGGGCGAGCTTGGGGATGGCCCCGAGCAACTAACAGTAACCACCACGCATTTATCGTGCTACAGACCACTACCTTTCTTCACTCTCCCCAGATAAACATCAATCGGGAACTGTTGCGGATGTTACTGTTTCGTCCAGTAGTCAACCACAAGGACTTTGTCCAGGTGTGGGCCTAACATTTCGCCGAACTCTTTGTGGGCCGGATGCGGCAGATACTTCGCTCTATCAGCTTCGCTGCGAAACGTTACAAAAAAACAGTGAGTAAAGCCCTGCTGAAGATTCTCTACACTTACGTCAGTACCCCACTCGAAATCACATATCGCATCGACTTTGCCCGGCAGAGCACGAAAAGCGTTCTCAAGCTCTCTTACCTGTTGGCTGGAAGTGTCGTCTTTAAACTTGAACAATACGACATGACGCAAGACCCGGGATGGATTGCCCTGGGTGTCACATTCGCTCGTGTGGACACTCACAAAGCAGCCACCCAAAACAACCGCTCCCACTGCCAGATACAAAAGATTCCTGAGCATACCTGGTTACCTCCAATAATTTCACTGCTAATTCATTTCTGTTACCTTTTGGGACAAGGGATTTTATCAGCAAGGCCGTCTGCCGTCCATCTCAAAATCATCAAAGCAAAAACTCACTAATTTGAACGGCACACTGTCGGAACTTCTCAGCGGGTAACGTCACAGTCTGCCATTTCGGACTGCGGCGTTTCATAAACGAACGATAGTCGTTTAATTCTACGGTAAAAAATATATACCTGTCTGTGTCAAAATCGAAGACATCCCTGCCGTCAAAATCAACGTCGATGTTCTCTATTTTATAGACAAATACGAACACAGCTTGATAGCCCGTGCCAAAAACCTTCTGCCACTTTATCAGGCCATCGACGTCCTCGGCTGTAACCCAGCATTCAAAGCCCGCTAATTTGGCCAGGTTTGTACCCTTGAACTTTCTGCCCTTTACCTCAGTAATTATTATTTGTCCGTTGGCCGGATATACCAAAAAATCGAAGCTCTTGACCTTACAATGTGCAAAGGCCGCACGCTTGTGCTCATCTACCGCAATGTATTGAATCCGATTGTCAATCAACCAATTCTGAAAGGCCCGCTCATAGTGATTTGGAAAAGAGTCCTTCATCTCAGTCCAGTCCTGGAACTGTATTTCATAAGCCTTGCGACTATACTGTCATTTCGACCGAACCAGCCTTCAGCCCTGAGCGAAGCCGAAGGGGAAGCGAGTGGAGAAATCTGTCAAAATAGCCAATATCCATTTTTATCATAGTCGAGCTATTTATGAAACACTGTACTATTCGCTGCCCGCTGCCCGGGACATCATAGTTGTTTATCAAGGCGCTTCGGCTTCAAATGCTACTCGTCGGCCCTGAACAAAAGCGGAACCAATTCATTCAAGTATCGCCGCCACAGACGCCATTCGTGGCCGCCATCTGTTATGTGGGCAACGTGCTTGATATTGCCGCTCTTCAGTCGCTCGATGAGCTTCTGGTTTGCCTCGAAAAGGAAGTCCTTCCTGCCGCACCCGATCCAACAGCAGATTAAGCTTGTCGTTGCTCTCCTTCAGTTTGCCCAACAGGTTATCAAGTTTTCGGTCTTTTGGCACCGCCGAACTAAAAGCACCTACCCACCCGAAAAGCTCAAGATTGCCTAACCCGACAGCCAATGCCTGCCCGCCGCCCATCGAAAGCCCCGCTATCGCCCGGTCATTCCGATTACTGCTTACGTGATAGCGTTTCTGGACATACGGGATTACATCCTCAATCATGTCTCTCTCAAAGGCTCCATAGTTCCCTATGCTTCGCATGTCGGGAGGCGCCGAAGGCGTATGACCGTATGGCATCACAATGACCAGCGGCCTGGTCTTGTCCTTGGCAAGCAGATTATCCACTATCACATTGGCCCGGCCAACTACAGTCCACGCATCCTCGGAGTCACCCATTCCGTGCAGCAGATAAAGAACGGGGTATCGGACATTTTGGCTCGTCTCGTAGCCGGGCGGTGTATAAACATAAAGCCCGCGAGTCACACCGAGGGACTTCGACCGGTATTTGTGTAAGTGGACTGTACCGTGTGGAACTTCCTGCTGTTGAAAGAACATCGGCTCCTTGCCGGATACCTCGACCAGGTTCTTCGCAGTCCTGACCCAAACCTTCAGCCATGAATTGGCAGGATCCACTATCTGCAGACCATCCACTACGAAATTGTATTCATAAATTTCCGGCTCCGCGGGCCCTAAAGTCACGCTCCACACTCCGGTTTTGCTTCTGGTCATAAGCCGGAGCCCCTGTACAAACTGAACGTTCACACCCACACGTTTGGCATTCGGAGCATTTAGTCGAAACGTCACCCGGCCGTCCGAATGAACCTCCGGGGATACAAGAAGTCGCCGTCGCGAAGCTGCTGCTTCAAGATGCGAAGCCAAACAAGCCAAAACCGATAGTAATAAAACCACACACCCCGATTTAAAAGCTCCCATCTTCTGACCTCCAAATAAGTTTCATACACTCCGCACATTCCTGACAACAACAGCCTTAATCAAGCCTTCAACCGAGACCAAAACTCTTCATAGTCCACAAGCTCCTGCTCACCAGTCGCCATATCTTTGACCGTGACCTTATTCTCCTTGAGCTCCTCATAGCCGATGATGATACACTTCTTCGCTTTTTGAGCCGACGCTTCTTTCAACTGCCTTGAAAGACCTCCCATCTTATAACTGAAATTGGCCGAATATCCCATCGACCTTAGATTCTCAACAATCTGCCATGCCTCCTTGCCAAAGACGCCTATGCAAGTAACAAAATAGTCGAGTGCTTTCTTCGGCACTTGTTTATCCAGCTGCCCCTTCTCCTCAAGGAGTATTTCTAATATACGGTCACCCATTCCCATTCCGGTGGCAGATATTGGGGGACCACCGAAATCTCGAAGCAGATTATCGTATCTGCCTCCGCCACAGATTGCTCGAAGTTCACCAGCAGTGTCATGAACTTCAAATACAATACCTGTATAGTAAGCCAGACCGCGAACAATACTCGGATCATAAACACAGAAATCACCAACTCCCATCATATCTAATGTGTCAAGAACCAACTTTACGTCAAGTTTAGCACTGTATTCGCCTGATTCGCTTTTTACTTTTACCAATTCTTCAAGTTGCTGCATTGAATCTACCGTCATAAAATCTATTATCTTATTAACTGTCTTTTTATCTGGAACCTGTTCTTCAAGCATTCGCTCGAAGGTTTCTGGGGGCAACTTGTTCTTTTTATCAAGCACAATATATATAGACTCTAATTTGTCTTCGGGAATACCCAAGCTTCTAAGATAATCGCCCAGCAGTTCTCTGCTTGATATTTTAACTTTGATGTCCTTACTCGTAAGTCCAATCTCACGTAAGTAGTCCACCGTGGTAAATATCACCTCGGCATCGGCCAGGCATTTTCCAAGTCCATTCTCAACACCAATTATATCGATATTCCACTGGAAGAACTCACGAAGTCGGCCTTTTTGCGGACGTTCGGCCCGGAACAACCTCGGCACCGAAAACCACTTTATAGGCTTAGGCAGCGAATTGATTCGCTGGTTGACCATTCGCGCCAGTGTTGGCGTAATTTCAGGCCTTAAGGCCAGGTCTCTGCCGCCTCTGTCCTGCAGTGAGAAAAGCTGCTCGACAATCTCATCGCCGCTTTTTATCTGAAACATCTTCAGATACTCAAAAATCGGCCCATCATATTCTTCAAAGCCGTTGCGGACGGACACCTTCTTCCAGCCGTCGATTATCCAGTTTCTCACGGCCATATCCGGCGGATAAAAATCCCTCGTCCCTTTGACTGGCGGTATCTTCATTTCTTTCTCTTTTTCTTCTTTTTCTTTGCCTTTTGCTTTTCGGTTACGTTATTGTCGAATTTTATCTTTATATACTCTTCCATTTGCTTATCGTTGGTAAAGTGCAGCTCGTAGTCGTATTCGCCCTCAATATAATCGCAGTCCGCGTGGCGGTATCCGCTGCAGATTCTCGGCCTTTTATTATAAATCCTGCACCGATTGTCTTTTTCCGACAGGTGTCTGCATTTGTTATTTATGTTAATATACCAGTCGCCGTCCTCTACGAAGACCGTTATGTCTTTATGGCTCAGAAACCACCTTATGTCATCGCAATCTCCCTTGTCTTCCGGCGTATCAATCGGCAGAGCAAAATACCGGCAGCACATCCCAATACACTTTTCACATTGACTTTTCTTAGCCATTACAACAAACTCCAAATTCCTTAAATGTTATACTTAACCACCAAAGTCTATAAATATAAGCTATTAGCCATCCACCGTCAAGAAAAGCAAAAAACACACTCAGCCTTTTTGCAATTACGGATAGAATTATACTAATACAGACAAAACTCCAAAATCTTGTCCGATTAGCTTGCATTACCCCGATTGATTATGTTATAATTATGGAAGATAAGCACACCGGTGAAACCCGTTATGTATAAAAGAAAATTGTCGGCTTGGAAAAACCTTCTTCACTTGTACCTGCGGTTACGCAAGTGCAGGTAAAAAAGAAGGGCAGGCGTCATGCACAAACGAAACGCTTTTACGTTAATAGAGCTTTTGGTGGTCATTGCCATTATTGTGTTATTGATGGCGATATTGATGCCCGCATTGCAGCGGATTAAAAAACAAGCAAAGGCGGTCGCCTGTCAGTCGAACCTCAAGCAGTGGGGC
>Ga0209979_1004772_pt1 | contig 11057 bp, 8 predicted proteins | sample AnhtaG_FD_183114 | JGI IMG/M metagenome (GOLD analysis project Ga0209979, IMG submission 183114) | Deep subsurface microbial communities from Anholt, Denmark to uncover new lineages of life (NeLLi) - Anholt_01485 metaG (SPAdes) (version 2) | ecosystem: Environmental > Aquatic > Marine > Oceanic >...
TCGCACGCGATACACGCTTTTTGGCACTTTTCGAAAAGGCGACTTGCACGAATGCGCGGGCAGAGCCCGCGAGTCGCTCGTCGCTCGTGACTCGTGACCCGTGAATGAGTAAATGCGTGGATGGGTAGATGCGATGTAAGAAATCCTAAATCCGAAACAAAATCGAATGAGCAAAATTCAAATGTCGAAGACGGCAGGGTATCAGGGTATAGGGAGTAGGGGGTAGGGGATAGGGTGATAGACTCAAGACGGAAGGCAGAAGACAGAAGTCAGAAGACGGGAGATAGACGATGGACGAGGGACGAGGGACGAGGGACGAGGGAAGGAATATCGAATATCGAACAAGGAATATCGAATGTCGAACAAGGAATATCGAATGTCGAACAAGGAATATCGAATGTCGAAGTGAAAAGATAAAGGGGCGGGGAGAAGAAAGCGAAGACAGAGGACGGAAGACGGAAGGAATATCGAATGTTGAACAAGGAATATCGAATGTCGAAGTGAAAAGATAAAGGGGCGGGGAGAAGAAAGCGAAGACAGAGGATGGAAGACGGAAGGAATATCGAATATCGAACAAGGAATATCGAATGTCGAACAAGGAATATCGAATGTCGAAGTGAAAAGATAAACGGGCGGGGAGAAGAGGCGTGATTTGTGATTTTCGATTGACGATTTACGATTTACGATTGGGTGGGGAGAGAAGGTAGAAGTGGGAAGAGAAAGGGCTGGCGACTGGGAATCGGAGGGATTAAAATAGGGCGGTGAATTTGGGGTTCATTGTTGGATTTTGGGGATTTTTGGGTTGATAAACATGGTTGCATCGGAACTAATTGATAAACGGACAGGCAGGAGAAAAAGATACCCCCTATGGGACAGGCGGACACCTTTATCCTTAAACGGATGAAATAAACTGTTGTGGGATTGTCGGTTTTGGGTATAATGTCGGGATATGAAAACTGCCTTAAGGCAGATAAATAATGCGATGTGAGAATCGGAGAAAATTCGAGACGAGTTGGCACATCTGCCGAATACGTCCAAAAACTACACGACATGACAGAAAAGATTTGTAAGGAGAAGATTGACTCATTAGCCTCAAGGAAATAGGTGGTTGTCTTTATTTATTCGGGGAATGAGATGAAAATCGAAAGTGTTATCGCTTGTATCGTTGGTCTTCTGAACACTGTTTTGTTTACGGCCCTTTTGTGTCTTGGTCACATAGGTGTAGTTGCATTTGTCACGTTGTTAGGTGCACTCGGGCTTTTCTGCTTGGCCCTCCATGGTTTCTCCCGTTTGCGAGAGCTTGATTTGAAAAAGCTCAAGATAACCCTTGACCAAATTGAACAAGTCAAGTCTGAAATTGAAGAAATGTATGGTGGAATAGACCATATACGTCGCTCTACATATACGATGCCTCCAGATAAACTTTCCGAGCTTGGCCGGGGAGGTGGTTTGTCATCCCCTGGGGCTAACATGCGGTACACAACAGCCGTCATACTTCGTGAACGCGAGCGGTTGGCCAGGATTTTTATCAAGGAGAAGACTCCTGAAAAGATCGCAGAAGCGATTCTTGATGGGACGCTTAACGACAAGGTTTTTAAATGGGTTGGGCCAGAAACGCCTCTCGATGCCCCGCCTAAATCGGCCAAAGAACGGGAAGATGAGAAAAAACGTGATTGACACCGTAGACAACAAGCTAACAACTCAGTCCAGCGCCTACGCCGGACAAGTAGGCGGATAAATATTGAAGAACCAACTGGAACAGGGAATATGAATTCTAAAAAAAAATGGGAATACTTTAGCAAGAGGCTTAAAACCTTGTGGAATCTGCACCTTGAATGTATAGAACACTTTGATGAGAAATTTTCACAAAGCTGGACAGTATTTTGCGAAAGTGGAGATGAGCAAGAATACAAAGAATACCAGCGTGAGATTGAATTCCCATTCAGAAATACTCTGAATAGCTCAATGCTAATTGCATTTTGTTCGCTAACAGAATATGTGGTGGCTGATATTACGAATGAAAATGTGCCGGAATATGAAGAAAAGATGGAACGGAAAAGGGGAGATTGGCTTGTTAAAAATATTAAACTTCTAAACGAACGCGGATTTAGTATAGACCCAAATGGCGAAGGTGTCAGACTTTTCTCCTATTATATAAAAATTAGAAATTGTGTAGTCCACAATGGAGGAAAGATTTCTAATTCAAAACATTCGAAGCAGCTTAGAGAGGCGATTAATGCTGTCGAGAAGTATGCTAAAGACCATAATTGTAATATGATAAAAATTAAAGATGATTATTTGATGTTAGAGATTGATTTGATTTCGGATGTTGTCGTAAAAAGCGAAGAAATAATAGAAAGAATTCTTGAAAAAATATAGCTCCGGTAGGGTGTGCAATTTATTGCACACGCGGAATCTAAATTGCTAACAAAAAGTGTTGTATATTATTATGTTATGATTGGTGAATAAATATGAGATTGCCACAGAAAATTCACTGGGAAATGAAATTCTATAATCTTGCTAAATCTAAGCGGATACAATGCGGAATTGTACGGATGAGTATGGGCTGGATTGAAACCATAAACTTTGTCGGAAAGGAATATTATACAAAGTCTGTAACATACGACTTATCAAGAAAGCAGTTTTTCATAGGAGTTGATCCATCCAAACTGAATGAGAGCGGAGATTTTGTCCTAATCTGCGGCGGCAAAGAAAATGACCTATCAGATATTTTTATAATCCCTTGGGGCATTTTTTTTGAGACATTAACAAAAGGTGAACCCATAAATACGTATAGCCCCCCAAAAGAATATCTCCAATATAAGTTTTACTTGCGAGACAGAGATAATGGCTGGTCAATGATCGTGGAAAAAGGAGAAAAACGTAATGTATCAGAATGGCATTACAATGTTGATGAAGCGTTAGCATTCATTAATTCGGTATAAGAAAAAACGGATTCCTCATAACATGACAGTCCAGCTGACCGCTGACTTCATTGTTAAGCATTGAATTGGACGAGTCCGCCCCATAAGGGGTAAACTCCGGCGGATAAATATTGAAGAAGCAACGGGAACTTCTTATACAGAAGAAAGAGAATATGTTTCCCGTTTTATACAGACTGCATAAGTAATATTATTCACCCCTCCAGCGTAGCTTTTTAAACCATTCTTTCTCTCGGACGCTCTTAAGGTCGTCATCGGCCATGGCATACTCACGGGTATTTAAGGTTCCTGCCTTTTCTCCAACCTTGAGCCATTGTTGGCACTTTTCCTCATTACCCCGCAGCGCATATACGCAGGCAAGGTTATATGCCCCTCTACCGGTCTCAAGCGATTCAGCCTTTAATAATTTTTCTTCAGCCTGCTTGAAGAATTTCTCGGTTTCTTTGCCTTTTTTGCTTTTAGCAAGTTCGCAAAGTTCATCTCCCCAGTTATGGTATGCAGTGCAGTAGTCCGGTTTTATCTCGAGGGCCTTTTTGTATTTCTCAATTGCCTGATTAGAAAGTTCCTCTGCCTCTTTGCCTTTTTTGTGTTTGGCAAGTCCACAAAGTGCGTTGCCCCAGTTGTTGTATGCAATGTGGTAGTCCGGTTTTATATCGAGGGCCTTTTTGTATTTCTCAATTGCCTGATTAGAAAGTTCCTCTGCCTCCGTGCCTTTTTTGTTTTCAGCCAGACGTAGAAGTGAGGTGCCCCAGTTATAGTATACATGCGGGTCATTTTCTTCTTTCAGTTCCTCTACGATTTGCCTGTAGCAATCGGCGGCAGTTTCATAGTCTTTAGCTTCCTTAGCCTTCCAAGCTTTACTGAACAATTCGCTGATCTTACGCTGCCGCCCGGCCTCTTCCAAGGATTTTTGTCTTTCTTCCTTGCCTTTCTTTTCTATTTCTACCTGCCCGGCCTTTGCTTCAGCTTTAATAGCAAGCATCGTCTCTTTGGCTTTAGCGTCTATTTCCTTGAGCTTATCAGCTACCAATTGGTTAATGCTTGCCAGTTTCTCTTGTGCCTTTAGTTCGTGTTCTCTTGCCTTCTCACGCGATTGTTCGGCTTGAGTTCTTGACAGTTCGGCCTTGTTGTATGCTTTTTCAGCGTTCTCACATGCCTTTTCGTATTCTTTTCTGTCCTTAAAAATAGTGTAGAGAACAAGTCCGACAACGAAAGTAACAATTATTACAAGTGCCAATTTAAGGTTGTCCTGGCTGTCTTTGTAGAAGTCGCCACGCAGTTGTTCCTTTGCCAGTTGGAGTTGGGAGTTCTCTTTGCTAACGGCTGACTTTTGGTGAGGGGCTGGTTCTGGTTTATCCGCATTGGACAAGGGCTTGGTATCAGATGTGATGTACTGATTCTGGTTGGTTTGCGTATCATTTGGTTCGGCCTTAACTGATGGGGATAGGAACAGTACAAAGGCCGTGATGGCTGCGAAAAGGATAAGTCTGTAAACCGCTTTTTTCATATTCGTTACCTATTGGAAAATAACTAAAACAACCGGCTGAGATTATCGCTTTTAAACTGTCCTAAGTCAAGGAACAAAATACTCCCTTGGTTTTTGGTGTCTTGTCGCTGGTTCCGCGCAGTTTACCCCTTATGCAGGCGGAGTACAGCCCCCGCGGCCTGTGCCTTAGGTGCGTCTGAGCGGGGATTTTAAAGAACCACACAAACAGTGTTGGAGGGAAAACTTTCGCCGCCTTTATTCACGGCCTTTACCCTGTATTCGAGTTCTTCTTTTTCCGACTGGTCGAATAAAGCCCGCCAATACTCTTATAAAGTAAACAGGCTCAGCGGCAAAGTCAAAAGGAACACGGCAAAAGAGGGAAAACTACGGTGTTTTAAGAGTTTTGCTGACAAGAGCCGCACGAAACACCAGAGAATACTTGTAATTTTGGGAGTGATTTAATAACGTATGGCTGATTGATTTAATATTTGGTGCTGTGAATGGAAACGATATGGAAAAAGAGCAGATTCTTTTAAAAATGTTAGAAAAATTTGATTCTTCAAAAATCCAGGAATCACGACACGAAGGCAGGATGAACAGGTTGGTCTCTGTCATATCGCTGGTCGCTGGAGTGCTGGTGGCCCTCGTGGCTTTGCCGGTCGAGGCTACGGCCCAGGTTCGGTTCGACGGCAAGAAGTGTTATCTTTCGGAGAAGCCGGAGTCGCTGCGAGTCACCGACGAGGGGTATCTGGAATGGGTGGCGCCAGGCCCGCAACAACAACTGATCGTGCGCCTGGACGAGATGCGACTCGGCGAGGTCGGCGACATTGCCGAAGTGAGGTACCTGTATAAGGCAGATGGCGTGGTGCCGGGAGCCGGAGACTTAAAGCGACACACCCAAGCGGATGGTCCCTGCCGGATTTCGGGCACAGGGAACTTCCGCATCGGCCTGTTCGATTCCAACGGAAAAGGGTATGTCGAAGATGACGGATATGGCCGCAAAAATGACATATGGAAAGGGTACCTGGGCTACTATGCACAGGTTTTCCCGCACATTCCCGAGGACACCAAATGCCTGACCGAGGACGGCAAGGTGAACCTGCCCGGCAAGATGATCAAGCGAACCTGCCCGGACAGTCCATCCTTGCTTGAGGCGGACGCCGGTTCCCTAATTGATTGCGGCATCAGCGGCTTTGACGCGCCGCTGGGGCGGTTCGTGCCGCTCTTCGTCAAGCTCAAACGGACCGGTCCTGACACGGTACATTTCACTGTCACGATAGATAACGTTACTTACCTTCGCATCGAGGAAGACGCTTCCAATCAGCCCCACAAGATCGATGTGCTCAGTATTTGTTTTCCTAAGCAGTGGCCCAATGCAAAGGTGACACTGGCTCCGATCTCGGCCGCAAAGTCGCTCCTGAAGCCGGCGCTCAAGCCGGCCTCGATGCGACATGTGGACATCTACAAGGAGTCAGGACGCTTCGGAGGCTGGCCCGCAGGATACAGCGCAAACCAATGGATTTGGGGCAACGAGATAATGGTCGCTTTTAAACGCGGCTACTACCTATACAGCCCAACAAGTCACAACGTCGACTGGAGCAAGCCAAGCCGGAGGTGCCAGGCCCGCAGCCTGGATGGTGGTGAGAGCTGGGTCCTGGAAGAGCCAGTGGGGACGCGCGGCAGGCAGGGCTGGCCCGATCCGAGTACCGGCGGGATCAATTTCGCGCATCCTGACTTCGCCATGAAGGTGGGCCGCCGCTTCTCCATCTCGTACGACCGCGGCAGGACGTGGCAAGGACGCTATCGTTTTACGGGCATAGACCTTGGAATGACCTCGCGTCACGATTATATGCTCGAGGGGCAAAAGCAGTGCCTGTTCTTCCTCTCGGCCGCATTGCCGGAGGTCAACGGCTCCAACCACAGCGACCGCGCTTTCATGGCGCGGACTACGGACGGCGGACAAACCTTCCAGTTTGTCTCCTGGCTGACGGACGAAAAGTCCATCAGGGTGCGCTCGGTTATGCCCTCGGCAGTGCGGACATCACAGTCGCGCCTGGTTTCGATCACACGCCGCAAGCTTAGAAACGATGATACGCTGAAATACTCGAATTGGATTGAGGCCTCGGTCTCCACCGATAATGGAGCATCCTGGCGGTACCTTAGCAAGGTGGCAGACACCGACCGTGGCGAAGAGAACGGCAGTCCGCCGGCGCTGGTGCGACTTCGCGATGGGTGGTTGGCGGTCGCGTACGGCTATAGGAGCTACCCGCTCGGCATACGGGCCAGGATCAGCGAGGACGACGGTAAGACGTGGAGCGATGAAATCGTGCTCCGTGACGATGGGGGCACATGGGATTTGGGTTACCCACGCATGATGCAAAGGCCTGACGGCAAACTGGTAACCATATATTACCATAACACGCGGGAAAACCCGGAACCACACATCGTGGCGACGATCTGGGACCCCAATACAATACAGTGAGGCAGTAGGGTAGGCGTCCAGGGCCGCATCTTAAAAATGCAGAAGGAATCCACTATCAACAGGTTTGTAGTGTAGATTAACAGGGCTATCAGTTTGAGGGCTTTGTCTTAAGGGCTTTGTCGCTCGTTATCTTTTGGTCTTTCCGGCATAATATATTAATAATACCGGATACCCCGCTTGCGCAGGCACAAGTTTCCCAGATGAAGTTGTGCAAAGGAAATAAACTGTTGTGGGGTTGTCGGTTTTGGGTATAATTTCGGGATATGAAAAAGTCATTAGCACGTCTACCGCAGGCAACGCAGAGTTTTTTTACCGCGGATACCTTGGGCACAAGTTTCGCGGATGACACGGATTTTTTTTGAACCACGAAGATACAAAGGGGCACGAAGAGAAACAATGGTAAATCGTAAATAGAAAATTGTAAATTGAGAATGGCTCGCCCCCGGCGTAAAAAAACTGCACGAAGTGACAGAAAGAATATGCGTAGCGAAAATCAAAAGTTTCATTTGAGCGAAGTCCCGCACCAATTATGCTACTGGCGTAATTTGGTGCGTGGGTAAGGAGAAGATAAAGAGCTTTACATAGTATTGAAGAAGCCCCGATGAGATAGACAAACGGCGTCATCTCACGGGGTGAACGGGAACTTCTTATACTGGCAGAAACAGTCTGTCTTTCCCGTTTTATACAGACTGTATAATCATTGTTAGATGCAGAAAGATAAAGGAGAAATATCATGGATATCGACAGTATCAGAGCAATTTTTATGTGGTGTACGATTCTGAACGTAGCATTGCTGGTTCTCTCGTCGCTGATATGTGTCTGTGCCGGAGACTGGGCCTACCGAATACACAGCAAATGGTTCTCCATTTCCCGAGAAACCTTCAACGTGGCGATATACTCGTTCATCGGAATATACAAGATATTGGTCTTTGTGTTCAATCTTATTCCCTACATAGCTTTGTTGATAATCGGATAAATTGGACGAGTCCTTCGACTGGCTCAGGACAGGAATTGATTATTGGATTGAGATTGCTTCGTCGCTTTGCTCCTCGCAATGACCCCGCACTAAATTACGGCGTGTGCCTATTAAGTGCAGGGCAGGCTTATAGGCACGTAAGATCGGCTAACCAAGATGGAAACGACGCGTTGCGTCGCGGTTTTTTTTACCCCTAAACGGTAAGGATTGCGGAGGCGAAGGAGAATGTCGTTGGTTATGTGGGGGGCCAGGTCCTTCGACTCGGCTGCGCCTCGCTCAGGATGACGTTCGTCAATTTGCGATTTACTATTGAGGGGGAGGTTTGGGCGGGTGCGTAAAAAAAGACTTGACGAACGGTGAGCTAATCTGGTATAAGTAAAACAGGTGGATTGTATGGATTTTGAGCTCGAGAGGCCTATAACTTCTGCTGTTTTTCGGGAAAAAAGCCTGTGATAGGGGTATAAACCTGAAAAATCAGGGGTTTGCGTCGGAATTGGGCTGCTAAATTCTAACATTACACGCGCAATTGTTCCTTAGAAGGTGAGGAGGATAAAGACCGCGTCCTGGAAATTGTTTGACAGACACGAAATTTGGTGGAGGTTTTTGCTGTTTGAATTTTCGGAAGTTGCTTGAGGCAGGCATGAGAGTGTGGTGAAGGCTTAAATGCCTGTTGAAGACAATCCCGACAGGTCGGGATTTTGGCGTTTAGGTGAAGTAAAATGTTATTGTTTATTTTTTAAGGAGTAGGATTATGTGTAGAAAATTGATGTTTCTATTTTCTTTTGTTTTGGTGCCGGCACTGGTTAATAGTGCCACAGCGGGGGTTTTGGTGCACTTCAGCTTCGATGGCAGCTTAGGTCAACCCTTTCCGGCCTCCGTCCAGGACGATACGGGAAGTGTGACGTTTGAAAAAATCGAAGTGGCTGGCACACTGACATATGGTGAGCCGAATCCCATCTACAATACCGGTGGGACCTCCGCCCATCTGGGTGAGAAGGCGGCCCTATGGAGGGATGTGGTTGTAGGGTCGGATATCCTCGACCTGGATGGACCTGAATACACCGTAGAGATGTTTATCAAGGTAAACCAATGGGATAACACTACTCGGGGCCAGCACGTCATTCTTAAGAAGTATACGAGTGATTATGTGATGGAAGCGCTGGATACCGGTGCTCTCAGGTGGTCTCACGCCGGCGAAGACGACCAGAGGATCACAACGGCTGGCGGCTTGATTGTCCTTGATCAGTGGTATCATATCGCGTTTGTTTTTGATACGGCTGATGCAGTTGAGCCGCAGAAGATTTATATCGACGGGGTAAAGGCTGCCGGCGGCGGCAAAACGGATCTGAATCCGGGCACCGATGAGCCCATTGGGCTGGGTGTTATGCAGCGTCCGGCCTATACCCAGGAAGACTGGCTGGCTGCTAATATCGATGAGTTCCGGATATCGGATCAGGCCCTTGAACCGAGCGAGTTTCTGCTCAACCAGGCATATGACGAGGGCAAGGCTTCGCGTCCACGGCCTCGTGCTAACGCGAGCGATTTGTGCCCGGGTGAGGTGGAGGAGCTTTGCTGGACGCCGGGCCTGCTTGCGAGCTCGCACGATGTTTACTTCAGTACGGACTACGACGACGTGGCTGATGCGGCAACGGCGGCGTTCCAGGGCAACCAGGAGCCGAACTGCTATGAGCCGACTGTTGAGCTGGGCGAGACTTACTACTGGCGAATCGATGAGGTCAATGACACGAACGCTTATACGTGGGAAGGTAACGTCTGGCAGTTCTCTATGAGCGATGGGACGGCATCGGAGCCAAGCCCGCCTAATGGAGTCAAGAGCGCAAATCCCAATATGATTCTTAGCTGGAGTGCGGGCTGTCTTGCGAGTGCTCACGATGTGTATCTGGGCACCAGTTACACAGACGTGAGGGATGCGATTACGCTTTCGGCGGAGTACGAAGACACGGTAAGCGAGCCGAACTATGATCCGGGCGGACTTGATACGTACACGCAGTACTACTGGCGGATTGATGAGGTCAATGGTATGGAACGCTGGAAAGGCGAGGTCTGGAGCTTTAAGACGGGTAAGGGCGGCATTTTGATGTACTTCGACTTCGAGGGCAGTGAAGGCGAGGACCTGCCCGAGACCATCACCGACAATACGGGCAGCTTTGAGTTCACGAAATACGTTAACCCTGATGATGTCAATTATCCGGACAGTGCGGTGAAGTACGGGGCGCCCAATCCGTTCTACAATGTGACCGGGACCAGTGCAAGTTTCACGCCTGAGTCAGGTCTTTACAGGCTTGACCCGAATATCGACAACACTGATATTCTGCGTCTGGACGGGATGGCCTACACCGTCGAGGCGTGGATAAAGGCTACTGCTTTCCCGAGCTATGACAACAATTTATTGATTAAGAAGTATACTCCGTGGAGCATTGAAGTAACCGAGGACCAGGCAATCGCCTACTACCACGACGGTGACGAGGTGACGACCGAGGACGGTGCGATGGTGGCGAATGAGTGGTATCACGTGGCGGCCGTTTTTGACCTGGCTGATGCATCGGCATCGCAGAAGCTCTATGTCAACGGTGAGCTGGCTGACAGTGATAACCCCAGGGATACCAATCCCGCAGACAATAATAGTCCGGTGGCGATTGGCATGATGATGCGTTCGTCAGGAAGTACCGACGACTACTTTGAGGGTCAGATAGACGAGCTGGCGATTCTGGATATACCTCTCGGGCCGGGTACGTTTCTGTTCTATCCGGGCTTTGAGTATGCCAGGGACCCGAATCCTGCGGATAAGGCCCGTCGGGTGGATCCGAATCTGGTTCTTAGCTGGATTCCTGGGGTATCGGCAAATACGCACGATGTTTACTTCGGGACCGATTATAACGATGTCAGAGATTCGGTTACTACCGTGTACATGGGTAACGTGGGGCCGAACAGCTATCCTGCCGACGGCAGTATTCTTGAGCTTGATTTGGGCACGACTTACTACTGGCGTATCAATGAGATTGGTGACTCCAATACCTGGAAAGGTCTGGTGTGGAGCTTCCGGACGCAGAGTCCGCTTGTGGACCCGAATATGAGGGCCTGGTACAAGCTGGATGAAACTGAAGGCGGTACTGCGTATGATTCTTCGGGCTATGAGCACGATGCTCGTGT
>Ga0209979_1004773_pt1 | contig 11056 bp, 11 predicted proteins | sample AnhtaG_FD_183114 | JGI IMG/M metagenome (GOLD analysis project Ga0209979, IMG submission 183114) | Deep subsurface microbial communities from Anholt, Denmark to uncover new lineages of life (NeLLi) - Anholt_01485 metaG (SPAdes) (version 2) | ecosystem: Environmental > Aquatic > Marine > Oceanic...
ATTGGGTAGTGGAGCCAGCCCTTAACCGGAATGTAGCTGGCAAGGTCGCGGTGCCTGATGATTGAGCGTATGATACCACCGTAGTGATTAACCATGACATTACTGAGGTCTGAGGGAATGTAAGAGAAGGGATTTTCCTGTATTTTGCCCTGACTATCTCGCCAAACAAGGTTGGGCACTGCTTCAGGCTGCCTCCCATTCTTTATGCAATCCATTAGCTGGCGGAGAGGTTCTTCAGTAGAGTCACCCCGGAGCACATAGTCTACCTCAGGGTACTCAATTAGCTCCTGATAGAAATAAGAGGATGAGAGCCCGCCAAAAATTACTTTTGCCTCCGGATGGTATTTTTTAACTATCCTGGCTACCTCAATAGCACCATGGGCATGGACCAGCCAGTGCAAATCAATACCGAAGACTGGCGACCTGAGGCGCTTTATCATTGCCTCGGCATCAAAGTTCTTGTTGCTTAGCATGCGCACCGCGAGATTAACGATGCGCACCTGATAGCCGGCACGCTCCAGATATTCGGCAATAGTGGCAAAACCAATAGGATACATCTCGAAAACGGGGGAGGAGGGAATCAGGTCACTAACCGGTCCGTAAAGGATTGTTTTCTGGCGAAAGTCATACACACTGGGCGGATGCAGCAAAATCAAGTCGATTGACATTATCCTACTACAAAGACCTTTGCCAGAATATAGCCGATGCCCAGGAGCAACTGAGTTAAGAGAACAACCAGAACATTGCTAGCCATCGCTGGCATTAATTTACTCATCTCTTGATGCCTCAAGGCGCCCTGAATAGCCTTTAGGGCAAAGGGAAGGGTTAGCAAGGCGATTAGACAGAAGAGTGGCATTTGTCCTGCCACCACAGCCCCAATTATCCACAAATAGACGACTAAGGTCAGAGCTGAATAGACTATGCCTGCCCTCGCCCTCCCCATAGTAATGGGCAGGGTCTTTCTACCGGCTTTTTTATCGGCTTCGGTATCGGGGAATTCGTTCAACAGGAGCAGGTTGTGCACCAAGATGCCAGAGGGTATGGACGCCACCACAGCAGGAAGGGTATAGTCACCGGTCTGAACGAAATAAGCCCCCAGAACTGGCAGAGTCCCCATCCCTACCCCAGGCGCCCACTCAGGCCATTTTGTCTTGAGTATGACCGGGGTATAAAAGAAAATACATACCGCAGCTACTAGAAGTAGAGGCAGTAGGAGCCAGCCTCTGACTATCACAAAAAAGACCCCTATAGGTATTGCCAGCAGGAAGGCACCCATTCCCAACCAGAAGACCTGCCACGGTTTGAGAAGAGCTGGAGGAAGTATACCACTGCCCCCGCTGAAGGGGGTTCTTTGAGTCTCCAGGTCTATCCCGCTTCTGTAGTCAAAGTAGTCGTTAAGTGTATTGACGCTGATGTGACATAAAAGCAGCCCGACGAAAGCCAACAGGGCATAACCAAGATGAAAGTAGCCATCATACCAGGCGATGGAGGTGCCTAAGAATGCCAGCACTACGGAAAGCAGCAAGAATCGCGGTCTGGTCTCCAGAAACCATGTTTTCAGCGTCAAAGGCTTACTCCTTTTTATGAGCCACCGCTACATGCTTCCGCCAGCACTTCTCATGGACATAGACAGCACATTTAGCGCAGTGGTAGATATGGGCTCGGGCATCTTTTCCACAAACCGGGCACTTCATTGGCTATCTCCGAAGATTATATTTATCAACCTCACCCCCTTAATCCCCCTCTCCTTTGAAGGAGAGGGGGAAAGAGTTTTTTGAAGGGGCGAAGCCCCTTCAAACTTCCTTGATAAACGGCTTCACCCGATGATAGTTATCTTACTCTTACCTCATTACCTATATCAGCCTTAAGCAAGGCGTGGGCTCTGCCCCCTCTCAGGGATACCTCCAGGTATCCGCTGCTACCGATAAGAGCCAGTAGTCCCCTGCTTTCGGCGTAGGTGCGGCTTAATCCATGAATGAGCTGACTGCCGACCTCAATGGTTATTATCTGCTTTTTCTGCGGTAGGTCATCGCTTTTAATATTGGTAATCAAATTGCCGAAGCTATCAATGTGGAGGATATGCCCCACCAGTGAGCCATCTGGTGCTTGATGCGGACGGGGAAGCGGCAGCATTACCACCGAGGTTGTTGCCTCACCAAAGTCTGTCGGCGGGAAGCCTAAGGAAAGCCGAGCCGCTACCGGGGCGAAGATATCACGGCCGTGGAAGGTAGGGCTAACCGGTGACCGCCAGAATTGTGGTTTAGTGATAGCAATTGTTTCCAGTTCCGGCTCCAGCTCTACTTGTTGGCGATTAGTATTATCTGCCACCGGCTTGGTTGAATACTGCTGTATAACATAGCTCAGGACACCGTTATCCGGGGCAACAAAGTCAGCCCAGGGTGTCCTCAGGATAATAGCTCTTCGCTCGGTGCCAACCCCGGGGTCAACTACCACCATATGGATTGTTTGCCTGGGAAAGAATTGATAGGCTGTGCCCAACACAAAGGCAGCCTGGGGGATATTCTGGGGTTTAATCGTATGGCAAATATCAATCAACTTTGCCTCAGGATTGATGCCGAGTATTACCCCTTTCATGGCAGCTACATAGGCGTCAGTCAAACCGAAGTCGGTAGTCAAGGTTATTATGGCACCCATATCATTCCTAACTGCGCCGCAGCCGATTACTAACCAACTCTGAGGGTCATTATGGCGACAATGACAAAGAGAACTACTAGGGCGATGGTGAGTTGAAACAGTGTTTTTTCCACACCCCGTTTAGTCCGAAAGACAGTAGTTGGCTGACCAAATATACCGCCTAGCCCCCCACCCCTAACCTGAAACAGAACAGCTAGTATCAAGGCTATAGACAACAAAATCTGAGCCACACTGAGGTAGGTTTGCATCTTATACTCCCTCAAGCCTTTTCTTTAGTAACTCGTTTACCACCTTGGGATTGGCACGACCCCTGGTAGCCTTCATCACCTGCCCGACAAGGAATTTAAGCGCCTGCTCCTTCCCTGCCTTAAAATCTGCCACCGCTTTAGGATTGGCTTCAAACACCTGACTAACTATCTCCTTGACCTCCTCGGTATCACTGATTTGGTGTAGTCCTTGCTCTCTAACCAGAGTATCGGGCTCTTTCCCGGTGTCAAACATTTCCCATAGCATAGATTTGGAACTGGCAGTGCTAACAGCGCCTTCCGAGTTTAAGGACAGTAATCTAGCCAGGCGTTCAGCGCTAACTTTTTGTTTAAAGCCAACGATATCTGTTTTATTAGCATTCATTATCCCACTGACCTCACCCAAAATCACGTTACTGCCTAACTTGGCTCTTTCCGGTTGTGATAGATTGTGAGGCTCACCTGTTTTCATAAAGTCCTCAAAATAATCAGCCATTGCCCTGGAGCTGGTAAGCAGGTTGGCATCATAGATTGGCAGCCCATATTCAGCGACAAATCGGGCGCGTCTGGATTCAGGTAACTCAGGCAGCTTTGAGCGTATTTCCTCCACCCAATCTTGACTGATAACCAAGGGGGGCAGGTCTGGCTCAGGGTAGAAGAAGGCACGTCCTTTGCTGCGTTGTGGAACAGTTTTCCCCTTCTCCTCCACCCAACCCCTGGTCTCCTGGACAAACTTCCTGCCTTCCTCGGCTGCCCTTCTCTGTCGCTTGACCTCATACTCCAGAGCCCGGTAGACTGCCTTGAAGCTATTCATATTCTTGACCTCAACCTTAGCCATAGAATCCGGGCTATTCTCAGGACGAATACTGATATTGGCATCACACCTGAAGCTTCCCTCTTCCATATTCCCGGTAGATACACCCAGGTATTGAAGTATGCTGCGCAGCTTTATCAGGTACTGCCGGGCTTCTTCGGGAGAGCGCAGGTCAGGCTCACCGACAATCTCCATTAGTGGCAGCCCAGCCCGATTGACATCCACCAGGCTATAGGATTCTCCATCTGGGGAGGGGCAGTGTATTAGCTTGGCTACATCTTCTTCAAGGTGAAGGTGATTTATGCCTACTTTGCTCTTTTCACCATTAACTTCAATGGTGAGCCAGCCATTACGGCCGAAGGGGGCATCATACTGCGAAATCTGATAGCCCTTCATCAGGTCAGGATAGAAATAGAATCTGCGGTCAAACTTGGTATAATTGGAGATAGTGCAATGCAAAGCCAGGGCAGCCATTATGGTATATTCCACAGCTTGCTTATTAATGGTAGGCATAACCCCAGGCATACCCAGGCACACCGGGCAGACATGGGTGTTGGGTGGAGCATTAGCATAGTCGGCACTACACCGACAGAACATCTTACTCTTGGTCAGTAGCTGGGCATGAACCTCCAGCCCGATAATAGTCTCAAAATTCATAGTTCATTCACTCTTAATAGCACATTTAGTATAGCAATATTGTCGGTGACTGACAAGAAAGAGGCTGTTTAGCAACCTATTTCTTCCCACCCTCCTATCCTAGAGTCGTATTTTGGGGGCTGCGCCCCCAATCCCTCGCTTTCCATTTAGGCATAAAACACTGGTCGCTTTCTAAAACAACCTCAACTTTTTCATCAAGAAGAGTAGAAGAGAGGCGAAGCCTCTCTTACATACAATTCCCCCTCCCTTATAAAGGGGGTGGGTTGGTAAATAACTATCTAATGGGGTGAGCTTAATAAATAATCTCTTATATGTTATAATTTCAGTGTAGGTGTGGGGATATAGCTCAGCAGGGAGAGCGCTGCGTTCGCATCGCAGAGGTCGGGGGTTCGAATCCCCCTATCTCCACTGTTCACAAAAATTTACTAATTGCGCATTTCGTCATAAAGTTAACTGCAAAGGGACCTGTCGGCTACAGAAGCAGTCAATTCCTACTCGAAGGCTTGTGCTGGTTCTTGCAAACAGTGTTTCTTTGGTGTAAAATAAAATGGTAGTTTCAGTTTAGGGCATTACATACTTTTTTGTATTACCTCAGGTTTACTCAAGTATTGGATGACCCGGACTCTAGCTAAAATTTCACAGAGAGGAGGTCATCTAATGAGTTTTGAGGACAAGTCACTCCAGTGTTCCGATTGCGGGGCTACCTTCACTTTCAGTGCTGAGGAGCAAGAGCTTTTCCAATCCAGGGGCTATACTAATGAGCCCAAGCGCTGTCCCGAATGCCGTCAGGCAAGGAAGTCAGAACGATACGGAAACAGCAGCTACGGGTCCAGACGCCAGATGTTCCCTGCGGTATGTGCCGAGTGTGGCAAAGATACCGAGGTACCATTTGAACCTAGTACTGGTAGACCCGTGTATTGTAGCGATTGCTACCGAAAAGTCAGACCGAGTAGATAAACCGGTTTGAGACCTTAGGACATACACTGGCTGGGTATCCCCGGCCGGTGTATGTCTCTAGAATGTGTTGATGTGTTATGCCGTTAGAAGTTTCGATACGTGAAGGTGAATCCCAAGACTCGCTATTGCGGCGCTTTCAAAGGATGGTGCAGGTGAGTGGAATCCTACGTGAGGCAAGAGCCCATCGTTATTTCCTATCTAAGAGAGACGCTGCCCGCCTGAAAGCAAAAAAGAACGCAAGGCGGAGGCAAAAACAGCTGGCAAGCAAGTGATTAGTAATAGCCATAACCTAATGGAAGGAGCATTAATATGAAGATATATGTGGGCAACTTATCTTATGATGTCACTGAGGAGGAATTACGCCAAGAATTCCTAGCTTTTGGAAAGGTTGAATCTGCAAGTATCATAATGGACAAGTATAGTGGACGGCCAAAAGGATTCGCCTTTGTCGAAATGCCATCAGTGTCTGAAGGTCAAGCTGCAATTACTGGCCTAAACGGGAAAACTTTAAAGGATCGGACGCTGAATGTTAATGCGGCTCGACCTCGTTCTGACGACAGAGGTGGCGGGTCGTATGGCGGCAGGAGGGGTGGTGGGTCTGGTGGGGAAAGACGGCGAAGATACTGAATTGCCGGGTGTCATTATGTATCGCCAGTAGGTACAACAGATAGCCATAGTATTACCCGTTTGCAGGTTCTTACATTCTATTGCTACAATTGGCCTTGGCCAGAGTAGCTGGATTAAATAGCAAGACTGAAAGCCACCTCAAAAGTTCTACCTATTGATACCCCAGCTCCACTCTTCCGCATAAAACCAGGAACTGCGACGATTACTCTGTCAACATTTAGCGACCATTTCTTCCAGATCATCCCAGGCTCCTTGCCGCGTTCTGTACCGCATAATTTACTGTGCCGCTCAATACCTATTGACATACTGTGTTTTACTATGTATAATTCCCAGCTAACCAGCCTGTTCTCACAGTTGCCCTTGTGGGAGAAAGGAGGTGCTCATGCCGTAGTATCAGGTTACCTCATCCCAAATGGCGAATCTTCAAGAAAGGAGACTACGTAATTGGTTGAAGTAACACGAGAGAGATGGCCGGGTAGAGCTACTTTTATATTTGCCGCAATCGGCTCGGCAATAGGTCTGGGTAATGTATGGCGATTTCCCTATTTGACCTATGAATACGGTGGCGGCGCCTTCTTAATACCGTGGATTATTGGCCTTATTGTGCTCGGCATTCCCTGGATGATGATGGAGTTTGGCATGGGGCGTTACTTCCAGAGAAGCGCTCCAGGGATCTTTGAGGGTATAGGCAAGGGATGGGAGTGGCTGGGCTGGTGGCCGGTTTTTGTTGCCTTCATAATAGTCACCTATTATACGGTGGTAATTGCTTGGGCTTTACACTACGCAATTAGTGCTGTGACCATGGCCTGGGGGGTAGGACAAGCTGGAGCCGAAGGTGCAGGAGGCTACTATTTTGGGACGGTCCTGCAACTTTCGGACGGGCCCAGTATACTTGGCGCTCCGATATGGTCCATTCTAGGCTTGTTGGCACTTATTTGGCTAATCTTGTTCTTCATAATGTTTAGAGGCGCCAGAGTAATCGGCAGGGTCTCGGTATGGATGGTATGTGCTTTTTGGGTAATCTTGGTTGTCCTGCTGGTAAGGGGTGTGACTCTAGCCGGGGCAGTTGGTGGGCTTAACTATTACCTTGCGCCAGACTTTACCACCTTAGCCAAAGGGGATGTATGGTTTGCCGCATTTAGTCAGATTGCCTTTACCCTTTCCTTAGGCATGGCGGGAATGTACGCTTACGGCAGTTTTGTCGCCAAGAAAGCCGATGTAACCAATAGTGCCCTTATAACCTCGTTTTCCAATTGTGCCACCAGTTTCTTTGCTGGTTTTGCCGTATTTAGCATTGTTGGTTTCATAATGCAAGCCATGAACATTCCAGCTGGTGAGGTTAGCGCTTCAGGTATGGGCTTGGCTTTCGTGACTTATCCGGCGGCAATCTCAATGATGCCGGGGGCAAATGCCCTTATTGGTGTACTCTTTTTCCTTTGTTTATTCTTCCTGGGTACGACTTCTGCCTACTTCCTTGCCTACGGAGGGGTAATTTCCCCGATTATGGATAAATTCGGCTTAAAGCGGGTAACAGCTACGGCAATTGTCTGCATTATCTCCTTCGTAATAGGAATCCTATACACCACAAACGGCGGCCTTTACTGGTTGGACATAATGGATAGGGCAGTCTCGTTCTATGGCTTGCTCATAACCGGTGCCCTCGCTTGTCTAGTTGTTGGCTGGGCATTTGGCACACGAAAGCTCAGGGAACATCTGAATGAGTCTTCAGATATAAGAGTCGGCGCCTGGTTGGACTGGCTACTAAAAATTGTTGTGCCAGCGGGTCTGCTGTTCGTGGTTATCTATGGCGGCTTTATGAATGATGTACCTGAAGCGTATGGAGGATATCAGGTAGGAATGCTAAACGGCTCACATATTATATGGATCGTACTTGGCGTAACCCTGATACTGAGCTTTGTGCTCCAGGCAGTCAAAACTAGGGGACCTAGAGGGGGTGAGTGAAAAATGACTGTAGCAGCTATCGTCACCACCATTATTATCTGGCTAGTGTTCATTTGCGGGCTAAGCTTTTGTTTGTCCCGTATTGGGAAAGGTGGTACGTGGCAAGACTAAAGACGTTCAGCTATTGATGTAGTTTGTTTGAATATTATCTTGTATCCTTGTCTAGCTGACGAAGGCATGTCACGTATCAAGCCTGTTAGCAAAGGCCCTAACATATATTATAATTTTGGGTGTAGCCTGGGGATACAGCTCAGCGCGGAAAGTGTTGCTTGGGCATGGCAAACGCCAGGCAGTGGGAATTTGGTTGCTTTTACCAAATCATGCCCCTGTAGCTCAGGTGGATAGAGCAGCGGTTTCCTAAACCGCGTGTCGGGCGTTCGAGTCGCCCCAGGGGTACGACAAACCTAAATTTGCCCCAAAAGGAAGTTTTGACCACAGACGTGACAGCTTAATCGGAAGACAATTCCGGGTCACTTCGTGGTCAATTTGCCTGCCCAAAACGTCATAATGTGTAATCAAGATAGCTTGACAATAGATCTAGAAGAAGTTCTAACCCCCATCACCATAAGTGCGTAGGTTGCTGAAGGTGCACGAGGAGATTTAGTTAATAATAATCCCTCTTGTCAAACTGGGTGTATTCTACCACAGTGGGGGCACGTGATTTTTGGCTCTTTGAACCTGGGTGGCACTCGCAACTTGGCGCCACAGTCACAGGCGATGGTCTTATAGTTACTTAGTCGCCACATCACGTCTGAGGTCTCACGAGCCCGTTGCATCTCGTCTGGTTCCTCTACTTTCGCCTCTGGTTTCGTTGCTGCCAGTGGAGCCACGCCAGTGGCAATCCCGGCAGCAGCCGGCATAATCCCCTTGCCCCCTCGGTGAACCTGACGGTAAGCCTGGTCATAATCGCTAAAAGAGGCACCGGCCATGGCGCGGAGGATACGTATCCTCTCCGAAATAGGCGGGTGGGTACTGGTGAGGTCGCTGGCTTTCATGCCTTTCTTGCGGAAGGGGTTGATGATATACATGGGCGCTGTGGCCTGATTGGCCGATTTTAGCTGGCCGGTTGAGGCACCAAGCTTTTCCAGTGCTGAGGCCAAGCCTTCGGGGTACCTGGTGTATAGAGCTGAAGAAGCATCAGCCAGGTATTCCCTTTTTCGGGAGATGGCTAGGTAAATAAATTGTGCCATAATCGGTGCCAGTATCATAAATACCAGCGCCGCAACTAAGATTATTATCTGAGCCTGACCGCCTCCTCCTGAGGAGCTTCTTCTTGACCCGGTCATGCTACCGAAAATTAGGAAACGTGACCCGTACCACGCCAGGATAACGATGGTGCCAAGCAGGACACCGCACATAGCCATGAGCAGCACATCCCGGCTCTTGATGTGAGATATCTCGTGGGCGATGACCCCCTGCAGTTCGTCGCGGTTGAGTTTCTGTAGCAGTCCTGAGGTTATGGCCACGGCTGCCCGGTTGGGGTCTCGGCCGGTAGCGAAGGCGTTGAGTGCCGGATCATCGATGATATATATGTTGGGCATCTTCTCCAGTCCGGAGGCAATCTTCATCTCCTCAACGACATTGTATAGGCGGGGATGGTCATCGTGGCTGATTTTCTTGGCCCGGGACATGGTAAGCAGCAGACTGTCCCCCCGGAAGTAGGCAAACAGACTCATGAGTACCCATACCACCAGGGCTACGAACAACCCCCCGAGAGCACTACCGAAGAAGTGTAAGCCCAGGAAAAAGCCAAGCAATACCAGTAAGGCTCCCATGCCGATTACCAGTACTACCGACCGTATTTGATTAGACCTAATCTGTTCCCACATAGCTAGAGCGTCTTCTTACTAGGTGAAGCTAACCTTGGGTGCCTCTCTCTCCGCGGCTAGAGTAACCTCGAAGAACTCACTGGCCCTAAAACCGGTTATGCTGGCTATAATGTTAGACGGAAACATCTGCGTCTGGTTGTTATATCTTAAGACTGAATCATTGTAGTACTGGCGAGAGAAGCTTATCTTATTCTCGGTCGAGGTAAGCTCCTCCTGAAGCGCTAGGAAGTTCTGATTGGCTTTAAGGTCGGGGTAGTTTTCCACCACAGCGAGGAGCCGGGACAAGGCTGAGCTTAGCTCACCTTCGGCCTTGGCCCTTATGCCGGCTCCGGAGGACGCTACCTGCTGGGCAAGGTTGCGGGCATTGGTGACCGCTTCCAGGGTTTCCCGTTCGTGTTTCATATAGCCCTTAACGGTTTCTACAAGGTTGGGAATGAGGTTGTACCGTCGTTTTAGCTGGACATCAATCTGTGCCCAGGCGTTTTTCACCTGGTTGCGCCGCCTGACCAGGCCGTTATAGGTCATAATGAATAGGACAAGAAGAACCACGACAATGCCGATAATGATCCAAACTGCTATCATATCAAACCTCCTTAGATAATGTGCTCTGGGTATTCCTTAACCACTACCTCTGCCTTACTCCGGGGCCTCGAATACTTCTTCCAGGAAACTGATGACCTGTTCCCTGGAATCCCGTTTTGGCGGGGGTTCCCTGGCCAGCTGTCTTATCAGTTGAGTAACTTCACCCCCGTCAAACCACAGCCCATGTTCCTCACTGCACACGTCGATAAGTATTTTGGGCTGCTCGCCTATGGTTGTTTTTTTCATTTTATGGACACAGATGGGGCACTTTCGCTTCTTCTCTGACGAGATGGCTTCTGGGGAGTCGAGGATGTTATCAAGGAACAATTTTACCTCTTCTAGACCATGCGACTCTAGCAAAAGCTCAAGCTCTCCAGAGTCAAACCATACCCCCTTACAGCCAGTACAATAATCAAGCTCAATATTGTGATACTCGACAACTATCATATCGTACTTACATGCAGGGCATATCATAACTTTCAGACCTTATCAGGTATTGTTAGTAGTGTATATGCCTCAGGAAGTGGTGTCAAGATGGCTTTTGTGGAAGCTTCATACGCTACCCATAAGGCAACTTACAAAACTAACAACAGAGAGCGTCAACCACTTCATCCCTTCGTAGCTTAATAGCCGCACTTTGTCGTTCAGGTTGGGTTACCCAATCAAATTGACGGCCTAAGGGACGGATACCGTTTGCCCGTTGCCACCATTCTTGGTAAACTGAAGAG
>Ga0209979_1004775_pt1 | contig 11054 bp, 9 predicted proteins | sample AnhtaG_FD_183114 | JGI IMG/M metagenome (GOLD analysis project Ga0209979, IMG submission 183114) | Deep subsurface microbial communities from Anholt, Denmark to uncover new lineages of life (NeLLi) - Anholt_01485 metaG (SPAdes) (version 2) | ecosystem: Environmental > Aquatic > Marine > Oceanic >...
ATTTAAAAAAGTTTATCGAATATAGGTGATGAAATAGGTAAACTTGTCTTGAAAGTAAAAGATTGAATGATAAGAGAAAGATGATAATTATGAAACATGTACATTATACAGAAGTTGAGTTAGAACAACCAAAGGAACAAGGGATAAAAGATGTCATGATACGATGGCTTATTTCAAAAAAAGATGGGGCAGAAAATTTTGCGATGCGTCTCTTTGAGATGCAGCCAGAGGGGTATACACCATTACATCAGCATGATTGGGAACACGAAGTATTTATTTTAGAAGGAAATGGTGTTGTTAGAGATAAAACAAGTGAGAAGTCATTTAAGCAAGGCGATATCTTCTTTATTTCGTCTATGGAATGGCATCAGTTTGCTAATACAAGCAATAAGATGTTGAAAATCATTTGTTTAATTCCCTATAAAAAATGATTCAATCAGATTAAGTAGGGAGGAGATAATGAATTCAGTACCTGAAGTTGAAGATGAAATACGACAAATAAGACAAGATGTAGTTGAATGTAGAAAATGCGAACTATGGAAAACAAGAAAAAACCCTGTAGTCGGTAATGGGGCGCTTGATGCAAAAATCATGCTTATCGGTGAAGCTCCAGGATATCATGAGGATGTGCAAGGCATTCCATTTGTTGGCAAAGCAGGGAAATTATTAGATGAACTTCTGCAATCAATAGATATGGAAAGAGAAGAGGCATATATCGCTAATATTTTAAAATGCAGACCTCCAAACAATAGAAACCCTTTTGACTCAGAGATTAAAGCATGTACACCCTATCTGGATAAGCAAATCATGGCAATAAAACCAATGGTTATTGGCACCCTTGGAAACTTTGCATCATCATATGTTCTTGAAAAGTTTGGGTTTAAAGCAGAAACAATAGGAAAGATCCATGGAAAAGTATTTCACATTAAAAATCTGTTTTTTGAATCAAAAATAATTCCGTTGTATCATCCTGCTGCTGCCGTGTATAATCCTAATATGAAAACTGTTTTGATGGGGGATTTCAAAACTATTGGTTCCTACGTATCTAAAAAGACTTAAAAGAGTTGGAGAGAGAACATTTATGCTTCAATTAACGTACATTGTCCTAACTACATTTGCAATCGCACTTATTGCATTCATCGGTGTCTTCACTTTAGCAATGAATGAGGGAACGTCTGTTAAATAAGATACTCCTTATCCTTGTAAGCCTCTCTGCAGGTGCACTGATGGAGGAGAGCATTTCTTCATTTACTTCCTGAATCTGTGGAGAAGGTTCTGCATTGGCGGCATTGCCATAAAGGAAAATGTGACGTACACACGTTTCATTACATGAATCTAATAGGTGATTCTGTCCATAATTTTATCGATGGGTTGATTATAGCTACAAGTTTTATTGTATCTATACCACTGGGTTTTACGACAACAATCGCAATTGCAGCACATGAGATCCCCTCAGGAGATTGGAGATTTTGGTGTTTTGGTTTATGGCGGTTTTGAAAAAAAGAAAGCTATTATTCTTAACTTTGTAGTTGCCTTGACTGTTGTTATTGGCGGTGTTGTTGGATACTTTATCTCTAAAAGTATTGAACAGGCTGTTGTGTTTTTATTACCCTTTGCAGCAGGTGGTTTTATCTACATTGCAGCTACTGATTTAGTCCCTGAGATAAAAAAAAGAACTTGACATCAAGAAATCCATGGCTACAATATTTGTTTTTATCTGTGGAGATTAATCATGTGGCTTGTCAAGATGGTTTTTGGCGGTTAAACAGAGTAGATTCTGGGAGCGGATAGGTTAAATTTATAATAGGTGCTCGATTACAGACAGAATTGTGTGCTTAGCAATTCCTGGTAAAATAGTAGAAATTGATTCTAATAAAGAACATGCAACCGTTGATTATGGTGATGGTACCAAACGAAAAGCAAATGTCACTCTTGTTGAAGTAAAATTGGGCGATTATGTCCTTGTTCATGCTGGTTTTGCAATTCAAGTACTTGATGAGAAAGAAGCAAAAGAAACACTTGATTTATTTAGAGAGATGCTGTCATACTCGGAGGGGAATAGTGTTTCAGCTGCGTGATAAAAACCTTGCAGATGACATCGTATCTAGTATTAAAAAGTTAGATGTACATCTAAAATTTATGCATGTTTGTGGAACCCATCAAGATACGCTTGTTAAACATGGTTTAGATGTGTTGTTTAGAAAGTGCGGTGTGGATATTGGTCAGGGGCCCGGTTGTCCGGTATGTGTTACAACTCCAAAAGAAATTGAAGAAATGTTGCTTCTTGCAAGAAAAAGCAAGATTGTTGCAACATTTGGTGACATGATACAAGTTCCAGGAGAGAAGGATTCGTTGCAAAGTATGAAGATGGAAGGATGGGACGTGCGAACCGTCTATGGGATAGAGGATGCGGTATCTTTTGCTGAAAAAAACCAGGATAAAGACATTGTTTTCATGGCCGTAGGTTTTGAAACAACTACTCCCATGACTGCTGCTGTTTTACTTAATAATCCTCCTAGAAATTTCTCGATTTTGTGCTGCCATCGAGTTATTCCGCCTGCCCTTAAAGCAATTCTAGATATGGGTGAGTTAAAACTTGATGGTTTTATTGAGCCAGGTCACGTTTCAACAATCATAGGATCAAAACCATATGAATTCATTTCAAAAGAGTATAATGTTCCACAGGTGGTTGCTGGTTTTGAACCTCTTGATCTCCTCATGGGTGTTTGGATGCTTGTTCAGCAGGTCCATCGTGGTGAAGCAAAAGTTGAAAATGAATACATGCGTGTTGTGAAGGAAGAGGGGAATGTCAAGGCTCAGCAAGTCATAGATGAAGTGTTTGAACCTTGTGATGTGAAATGGAGAGGTTTTCCTGTCATCCCTAAGTCTGGTCTAAGGTTACGAGATAAATTTGAGAGACATGACGCAAGAAAAAGATATGAAGATGATCTTGAAGAGTTAAAAGATAAAGAGTTTTCTGAGCCTAAGGGATGTCGTTGTGGGGAAGTACTGCGGGGATTGATTTCTTCTAAAGAATGTCCACTTTTTGGAAAAAAATGTGTACCCAATAATCCTGTTGGGCCATGTATGGTAAGTATTGAGGGAAGTTGTAATATCGAATACAGGTATTCAAAGAATTAAAAACAGGGTTTCCAAGGGTTAAACCCTACATTTGATCTATTTGTTTTTTAACGGCAATCAAAAAACAATAACTTTTGATAGAATAAATCATTTCAAAAAATTTTTTTCTTGCGGAGAAATATAATAATAGCTATTAGTGCTATTACTATGCCTACTGCTGAAATAATCAACCATGAGATTTCTCCAGCGGGTTGGTCAATATTTATTATATATGTAACTTTATCAGTTCGACTGTTATTGTCAGCATCTTCAACAGTTACACTCAACGTATAGGTTCCACTGGGAAGTCGTGTGGTTAATGTATATGTAAATATTTCATTACCACTTGATGTAATCTGCTTGGTGATATTAAGAGGACCGAAGATAGCTGATATTATCTGAACCTGTTCTTGGTAAGCTATTATTATTGTAGGCATAGTAATGTTAAATGCTGTACCATTTGGCGGTTCAAAAGAAGCCGGTAAGATGTCATAACCATAAACGAACATATATTGAACATCTGGATCATCAAGAACAAAGATTTTACCGTTTTCTCTCCAAATCATATCTGAAGAGATGATTCTATTATCTGATGTTTTCACGATTAGATTGTAATTTGGAAAATCATCAGGCGGATATTGATCAATGGCTTCTATGTAGATCCAATCTCCTTTATCCACATTGTTGATAAAGGTTACTGTTTCCTCCACGGGGTCTATGTAGGTGCCTGTTACTGTTCCATATACATAACGTATTGTTGTCGCCGTATCTGCGTCCGCGTCCCAGAAAAACTCAGGTATCGTATCATCATCTATAGATAAAAGGAATGATACATTATCATTGATGTATACAGAGTTGATACTGGTTAAAACACCGTTAGGATCAGTGAATGAATCGACAATGTCATCTCCATTTGTATCAGTTGCATAAAACGGATCGTCAAGTGTAACTCCATATAGTTGCTCTATATCATTCATAGTATCCTGTGAGGTTATTTGTTTCTTTGGAGGTGGTGGCCACGGCGTCCAGCCATCTCCACTGCTTCCACCGTTGCCTCCTCCTGACGATGATGCTGCTGTTGTAAATGTGTACCATTCTCTTGTCCAGTTTTTACTTGCTGTATCTGTTGCATTGACATACCATCTATAGGTTGTACTAGCAGAAAGACCGGAAATTGAGCATGTTTTACTACCGTTTGTTGCATTGTTAGACGAGGCGTTGCCTATGTCAGGGGAGGTTTCAATAATCCAATTAAAAGTGTCTCCCTCAGGGTCGTTTATTGTTATTGTCAGAGTAGATGTACTTGTGGATACACTCGTTGAACCATTAGACGGGTTTTCATTAGAAAATACCGGTGTCTGATTTACCATCGTTGTGAAATGGTAGGTTTTGTTAGTCCAAGTGTAGCTGTCTGTTACATTGATGCTCCAATAATATGTAGTGTTGTAACTACTGAAATTAGAGTTGGTTTGAGTAATATTGGTACCACTGCTGATACTTGAATTGGTTGCAAAGGTGGCCCATGTGCCACTGCTATTACTACGCCAAGTAGCAGTCATAGTATGGCCGTCTGCATCGCTGCAAATTACATGTAATGATGGCGTCACAGAGTTATTTGTGCTCCCGTTTGTTGGCGATTCCCCACTTTGCGTTGGAATAACATTGGTAGTGAAATAATAGGTTCCATTGGTCCAGTCGTACCCATCTGTTACATTCACACTCCAATAATATGTAGTATTGTAGCCGCTGAAGTTACTGTTAGTCTGATGATACGTCCCGTTTCCTACAGAGCTATTGGTTCCAAAGGCGGTCCATGAACCGCTGCTGTTGCTAAGCCAGGTAATTGTCATACTGTCTCCATCAAAATCATTTACTGTGATATTCATCTCTGGAGTAAGATCTATTCCTGTGCTCTGATTTGCTGGTATCTCATCTGTAATGGTTGGTAATGAGTTGGTCTTGTTACTTGAACTTGCGTTGTTATCTGACCATTGATCAAGTGTTGGATTATATGTCCAGTTTGTATAACTCCAAGCTTGATAATAATAGGTGGTGTTCTCTGTTAAGCCGGTGTTTTCGTAGCTTGTTCCGGAGTCGTTATAGATTTCTGTTCCTGCTCCTCTTGCCCAACTAGACGTAGTATTTCTTTCAATATAGGTCGTGTTCGCCCCATCACCCTTTGTCCATGACAAATCAATACGTGTCTGGTTGTATGCTGTAGCCGTAAGACTTGCGGGTGGTTGTGGCTTAGTAAGAAACGTCATATCAGAACCCGTAGCTGTAGTTGCATTGGAATTGTTTGCAAATGCCCGGTAGTGGTATAGTGTACCGTTTGATAAGCCTGAGATTACCTGTTCAAATGTCTGCCCTTGGGTTTTAGTTTGATTGCTGGTGTTGGTCCCGTAATTGATAGTGGTTCCATATTCAAAACGTACAGTACATTGTTCTCCTCCATCGTTTTGGAGGTACCCATGCAGTGTCGCGTTGGTCTCCTCAATACCCGTTGTTGCATTGGTTACAACAGTTGGAGCATCGATGAGTATTGTAATTTCATCATAATCGATATCGCCTTGAAACCACCACGAATAATCAAAAGGCTCCATGGTTTTGTTATTTACAACCGCATTATACAAATCTAACCTGCCAATATCAATGCTTAGACTGCTATTGTAAACATAACGTATTGGTTTTCCTGTACTTCTCAACCGATACTTCAACTCACTAGGAGACAAATCCTCATTCTCCAACACCAACAATGCAACAGCAGCAACATGCGGCGTACTCATAGATGTACCACTGCTCGTCCCAACAATTGTCGTGATATCAACACCAGGGGCAAACAAATCAAGAATGGGATTCACATTAGAAAAACCAGCGATACCATCATTGTCATCTGTTGCACCAACAGAAAACACCTTAGAACCACATGCAGGGGACTTGAGAATAGAGCGTCCATCGTTACCGGAAGCTGCCACAACAAATATTCCATCATCTACAGCATCATTACACATATCTGCAACAAAATCTGTGTCACAAAAACCAAGGCAACCATCAGAAGAACCAATACTAAAACAAATAGCATCATTACACATATCTGCAACAAAATCTGTGTCACAAAAACCAAGGCAACCATCAGAAGAACCAATACTAAAACAAATAACATCAGGATTCTGATCGATACAATACGCGAGTCCCTCCAAAACATCAGATTTAAAACCTGTGCCATCTGAATCAATAACCTTTGCAATAATAAGCTCAGCATCGGGAGCAATACTATCAATTACAGCAGCAACCCGGGTACCATGGCCATTATCATCAAAAGGATCATTATCATCGTTGACGAAATCATACCCATAACTATAATCCACAACAGAAGAATCAACACCAGTATCAAGGATACAAATCCGTGTTCCCCCTCCGGTCAGATCAAACTCACTAACAGCCTGATCAAAACGTATCAACGGAAGACTCTCATCCAACAAGACACTAAAACAACTATCAGGATACACACCCTCAACATCCTTATTTTCTCTAATACTCTCAATAGCAGAACTATTAATAACACCGGTGACAACCCCTATAGACTGTATCTCTCCAGTTTTAATCAAACCGAAACCCTCAAGTTCTGCAGATTTTTCAGTGAAACATTTCCGCGCAGACTCTTCTTTAAACTTAATAATAACCCTTACCTTTTTCCCACTCTCCTTTTTCCCACTCTCAATATCTACCTTTAACTCAGAGAGAAGAATATTTGGTTTTTCATCTGAAGTCAATCCAGAGGTTTCATCATAAATACCACCAGCAGCAACATCAAAATCACTCAAAGAGTTATTAACTTGAGCAACTGTACCATCTTCAGAATTGTCATGTGATAAAACACACCATTCTGCTTCTAAATAATGTGAGATGTGTTTTTTATCAATCATTGTGATAGCTGCAACATAGCCACCTGGTGTCACATCCTGTACAAGCCATGATCTGTGCCATAACTGTTCAGAAGAATGGTCACTAGATACTGATAAAGTAATAGTTTCAATACCATCCATATCAACTTCAACAGAGCGGATATGGTAGGATACGTGTACTCTTACGTTTATACTCATAAGATCACCGTTATATACGCTATCTGGAACTAAAGAGACAGAAAAGGCATTTAAACCAGAATTATGCGGAGAAGAGACAACAGAGGGAAATGTAACAAAAACCAAAAGGAATGATAATAGTAAGGATAAAATTTTTCTTTCTTTTTTATGGTTATTGACGGCATTAAAAAATCGATGAATCCAAACACAGGCCTCTTTCTTTGCTTTACTATTTGGATCAGTAAAAACATTTGATTTTACTACTGATTTCTTAGAAGATGATGCATTATTGGTGGAGATGCCTATCAGTTTCTTCATAGTTTATTTTCTCCATCTCACCATCCAATTTTCTCCATCTCACCATCCAAGGTAGATTTACGATCAATCTACCGGTAGTTTATACTTTGCTAGTATTAATATATAAAGTTACTCTGGTAAATGTGCATTTTGACATTTTGACACGCTGATTCAATCATATCTTTTGCTTCCAATACTGAGATATTGACATATCCCATATTAAAATCAACATCGTTAAACGAAACATTCTCATCAATAACTGATGAACTAAGAAGAGTAGATATACCATCTGAACTAGTTTCTCCAATAACAGATGCTGCAGGGCGGTAAACAACTGAGAACAGAACTATAAGTATCAGCATCGACAGTATTTTTTTACGAGCTTGACTTCGCCACTTTGATTGTTTTTTCAACTTGAAACTACCATAATCTAATTTGACAGTTGGGGTTTTACCACCTTAAATTCAGTGTTTTATCCCGGTATTTCCACACAAAATCACCAAATAACTCCAATATTTCTGGTGAAACATTACTTAAAACAGTGAATCTGAACCTATTTTTTGGATAAACATAGGTAAGTGTCAAATTAATCAGATGTTTTTTGAGGAGTTTCACATTCTTCACAGGAGAAATTTTGTTTAAAATATGTGTCAAATTAATGAGGAGATTTGCAAGGAAACTGATGAAAAATATGCCGATGACACTCCATTTATTCCAATGTCTGAGAGGACGGAGTTCTATTCCTTCTTTGAGTGCTCTGAAAAACTTCTCTGCTTTATCTCTCTGTTTGTATAATTTTAATATCTTCCATGGATCCTTATCAACACTGCTTTCAAGGATGAAAAACCCTTCAACACCAGTGATATAAGGATTCTCAATGCTAGTGAGTGTTTTCTGAAGACTGGGCAGTAGTGTCACCCATCCTTGTTCTGAGGGGAGCACCTGATGTTTTCGTTTCTTTAGAACTTTGTTCCCTTTCTCCTTTTGTCGTTCAAACTTTCGATCCTTGGCTTTTATCTGATCCAGGTAAAGTTCAGGGCAGAAATAAATGTATGATATCTTTCCGCCCTCTTTTTTCTTAACACAAGAATAACGCCGGTTATTAACTACTCTATGTGTTATATCGCCTTTCTCAAGTTGACTGTTGAAAAAAGTGATGTACTTTTTGTATGGCCCGACTTTCTTAGCTCTAAGGGTAAGGTAATGAAATTTATGGCCTCTGATCCTTTGTTTGTTTTTCTTCGTGTTTGCACCGGTATCAAAGATCAGAAGAGAACCTTCTGGAAGTACCTTTGAAACAATTTTTATCATCAGTTTCATGTGTTTTTTATCCTGTACATTTCCCTTCTGAATTGTTATTGCTGATGGAATACCAGTCAACCCTGTGCTTATACCAAATGTTATCTGCAGTTTACCGGGTAGTTTATCCCTCGAATATCCTAAATGTGCAAGTTCTGATTTCGTTCCTTCAAAATAGGTGGAGGAGAAATCAATAATCTGTTTCTTATCAACCAGTTTGTATTTCTTAATCAACTGTTGATATCGGTCCAGGATTAGTGGGAAACTTTTACCAATCCTTTCGAGTGTTCTGTACATAGATCTATTGGATGGAACATCTTTCATCCTCAGTTGCTGCATAAACTCTAAAGGATAGGTGTTGTTCATTTGATTGATGGATACAGAATGAGTGAGTTTGTTACAAGTCAGCATCTTTGTCAAAGGGATGAAATCTTTTGCTTTTCCTTTAACATCGTTGAAAAGACTGTGGAAAAGACCAAAATGATTTTCAACCTTTTTGAGCATTACAATTGCGCCTAATGGTATTGTTGTATTGGATTTCATAAAAAGATATTAGGAGAATTACTCCTAATATTTTTTCCATTAGGTGCTAATGTGGCGAAGTCAAGTTACGAGACAATGTATTGTTTCTAGAAATAATTCTATTTCCAACTATTATTACTTTTGAATGTTTTGTAGTGATCTCCATCCACCTTCTCTAACAGATATATCTTTAATCAATATATAGTTTTTATAATTTATCCTGTTCGTAGCTTTAGCTCATGGGTTTTCCAAATGAGGCTGAAACTCATTTGGAGTTAAATCTTTGATCTTTACATATTATGCCCTCTCTATTGCCTCCCAAATATTGTTTCATCGATCCGGTGATCACCCTTCATTCTGTTTACCACCGGTTAACACCTCAAGTTAGACCTCTTTTAGAAACAAGATTTTTCTTGACACCATTCTGAAGCCTGACAAGTGCAACAACATGTAATGCAAGGAGAGTGAGATGAAATTGCAGTTGAATGTTTTCTTTACCTTTCCTTCGGATTGCACGTTGCAGTCCATTATCGTTTTTTATATAATCATTCTCTGATTCAGTTATATTTCGTTTGTGGAAGTGATCCATGTATCCATCAGGGCATTCTTCCTTTTCTGCAATATGCATATTTCTCAGCATATATCCAACCGTTCCATAACATCCCTTCTTTACAAGGTACTTCATCATGAAGTCCTCTGAAGCATTCACTTTGAAATCAGGTTCATGATGAAACTTTTGATACTCTAATTTTATGGAGTAAGGTGTAGCTGTGTAATCATATACCCAGTTCTCCGCAATGTCGTAATGAAGTGCTGTTCCTTCTATGATCTCTGCATATGCTATGTTACTTATCGTTGCATATTTTCCATCAACAAAGTTCTCCTTGACATATATTCCACATCTTTTAAGCTCCTCAATATGTGGAATTAATGTGTCCCCTTCATTATCATTGACTCCGATAACATCTCCAACCAGTGGGACAATCCCTGTTTCTTGATCATAAGATTCTGTCATTGCCACCTTGTACCCATTTACCTCGTAATGACCGTTATACTCACACTCGGTATCTGAATTAACAGCCTTTACTGGAAAAGCATCGCTACCGCAACACTTTCCAAAATCAATATCTAATTCCTCTGTTTCTTTCTCCATTGCTATAAGTATAGCCCAATCAATCTTTTTAACACCCTCAGGACCAAACCTATTTTTCAGGTTGTATCTGATGGTTTCTCCATCTGGTATTTTGAATGTTCCATCTGGTTTTTTTTCATATCCAAGGAGCTCTGCATCTGCAGGATGGGTGATAAGATGATTTGCCACGCCATCAGGAGTCATTTGTTTAATTTTCATGAATATCATTGTACGTCCCATCGAAGCCAAATATTTGACACTATTAAGACGTTTATAGTAAGGTTTCATAGCCTCTTCCAATGGGGTTACATCCATATAACTGAGATATAATGCTAGCCTCATCGGGTGATCATCATCAGGGTTGTAAAATTCTGTTCGACTACCACCATATTTTTCATATTCCCATGTTATGAAGTGTTCTTCAATGATACCTGCTTCTTCAATTTTCTGCCAACAATTTTTTATGTGTGCATCCACATCCAATTCCGACATGTTTTTCCTTCCTCCCCGGAAATCTCTGGGGAAGAGGGAAAAATATTTTACCCTACTTTAGCAATTGGACGAAAATCTTATAAGTGAATAGCGCTCATTTGGAAAACCCT
>Ga0209979_1004777_pt1 | contig 11054 bp, 15 predicted proteins | sample AnhtaG_FD_183114 | JGI IMG/M metagenome (GOLD analysis project Ga0209979, IMG submission 183114) | Deep subsurface microbial communities from Anholt, Denmark to uncover new lineages of life (NeLLi) - Anholt_01485 metaG (SPAdes) (version 2) | ecosystem: Environmental > Aquatic > Marine > Oceanic...
CGAGAAGTAAAAGCAATAATTCCACCAGCTAAGAGAAAAGCTGGAATAAGGCAAGTTAACACATGTAAGGCAACATATTCTTTTAAAGCAAGTAATCCCCCGTTTAGTACATCTAATAGCATATTAACTACATCCTCCTAATATTTTAATAAAAATTATTGCATTAATTGCATTTTGATTTTTTTCGTATATTTTCTTTTTTGATTTTTTTGAAATTATTTAAATCCTGCTCAGATAATTTTAATTCATCTTCTAATGACTGAATGATTTTGTTATTTTTAAGCTTCCGGTTTGCAGAATAAATATTCCACTTACCCGTTTTATAATTACTAATTAAATTAGCTTCTTTTAAAATCCTAACACTGTGCGAAATTCTTGATTGTTCCATATTTAATATATTTACCAATTCACAGACACACAATTCACCTTGCAGTAGAAGCAGATAAATACGTAAACGAGTTTCATCAGATAAAGCTTTAAACATCTTTATAGTTGCTTCCATTGTTGTATTCTCCTTTATACATGATAATATTATCATATATACATATTATTGTCAATATATCTTATATAAAATGTCGGAAAACATGACAAAACCGTCCACTGTCATGTTCAAGTCAAATAAAAAATATTTTATTTTTATAAAAAGAGGATTTTTGCTATTTTTGCAGTAAAGATAAAGTAAGATGTGGATTAATTAATTTAATAGAAATACATCCTTCAGAAGGGAAGAGGGAATAAAAACAATAAAAGAAAGGAAGGTATTGAGATCGATGAACGAAGATAAAAAATTAGTTGCTTATTGCGGACTTTATTGCGGAGATTGTGTTAATTACAAGGGAGAGATTGCAGATTTAACCAGAGATTTGAGGAAAAAATTAAGACAGGCAAAATTTGACCGAGTCTCCAAAGGGTTAACCAAATACTTTAAAGAATTTAAGGATTATGAACAATGCTATACTGTTTTAGGGGCAATGGTTAGATCACGCTGCAGTAGAGTATGTAAAGACGGAGGGGGACCTCCGTTTTGTAAAATCAGAAAGTGTCGCGAAAAAAAAGAATATTTCAGGCTGCTGGGAATGTGAAGAATTTGAAACTTGCAGCAAATTAGATTTCTTAAAACCCATCCATGAAGATGCCCATCTAAAAAATCTAAGGAAAATCAAAAAACAAGGAACCGAGAAATTTATTAAGGGTAAAAGATATTGGTAAAATAATTGATAATTAAAGTCGCAGTTATTAAACATAGGGCAAATCTATTTTGAAAAATCAATCAATAAAAAATTAGTTAGTGTAAACTTTAGTGGGGTAGTTAGAAAAAGATTAAAGGAAGAAAAAGATAATCATAATAGTAACTTTCTCCCTAAGCGAACACAATGAGCAATAGAGGAGTGGCATTAAAGAATTGGTTAAAATCTTCCAACCTTTTAAATCCAATAAACTTATGTGTGATGGGCTTGGTAAAATTAAGGCAAAATTTAAAAGATGTAAATGCTTTTGGACCTGTTTGGTTAATAAATTTTGAGGATATTGATGATGAAGAAGAAAAGGAAAGAGTTAGTAGAGATGCTTATGAAAGAGTTAATACTTTTTTAAATACCCTTGGAATAGGGGAATTCAAAGAAAGATGATATGAAAATTTAAGAATTTAAGGGAATAAGAGGGGGTTAAACCTAAGCATTTGACATCATCTTTTCTTTAAATTCAAAGAAACCGGTGCAAACATCAGAAACTTAAGTAGGGCATTAGGTATTGGAAGAAGCATGATAGAAAAAGCTGTTAAAATATGACAAATGAAACGTCCCCTTGTCTTTTTCTTACATTTTGTGAAGTTGTGAAGCCTGACCCCGGATATTAAACCAGGGAATTTTCTCTCTTAGTATACTTCGAGTAGGCATCATAATCACCTCCATATTTCAGAGTGTCATTTAAAAATCAAAAGTGCATTACCAAGAAACAGCAAAAAGATACAATTTAAAACTAAATCCCAAAAGGGAAAAGAGGTTCTAAATTATGTCCAATCAATTACATAAAAACTTTACTGATGATCAGGTTAAATTATTCTTAAAAAGTTATATAGATAGAGAAATCAAGATTAATTATATCTCAAAGAAAGAGAATAAAATAATTAGAGGGGAATCGTCTGATTCCCCTCTAAAATTTTTATTTTTTTATTTCTTCTATCATTGTTTTTACATCTTCGAGTTTTTTAGGAATTGTTTTAGGCATGCCTTCTTTTTTCACATATACTTTTTCCCAGAAAGGTTTAGAAAGTTCACCATATTCTTTGGAATATTGGTCTAAATGTGCTGTACACTTAGTTAATACTGCTTGAGCATTACCATGAGTAGGTTTAGCACCGGTTTCTTTAACTACTTCTCTTAACACTTTAGGGCTGTCAATAATCATACAAGGTAACATTAAATTATCAGAATAAGGTTGTCTTTTTCTTATGGCTTTAAATAAGGGAGAACCCAGAGCCTCTTTTAATGTGGTATTTCTTACATTATGAGTGGCACAATGAGTAAATACACAGGGTTCATAATCTCCCTTTGCGTTTATATGTAGATACTGGCGACCTCCGGCGATACAACCATTTACGTGCATTCCATCATTCCAGAAGTCCCCGATAAGGACCGGGTACTTACTTCTGAGATAATTAACCCTTCTCCAACCATAGAGTCTTTGTTCAGGAGTTTGCATTAGAGTTACGTCAGGATTTCTGCCGATAGGGATATAAGTAAAGTACCAACCAAATATACAACCCTTTTCTTCTACTAATAATTTCATAAGTTCATCACTGTAGACGATTTCAGTATTGTATTTAGTTGGGGTAATAGAGAAACCATAAATTAGTCTGGCTTCTCGGCAGTTATCCATAGCCCGCATTACCTTTTCCCATACTCCTTTACCCCGACGGCTATCGGTCTCTTTTTCAAATCCTTCTACACTTATAGCCGGAGCGACATTACCTAATTCTTGCAGCTTAAAAGCCATATCTCCATCTATAAAAGTACCATTGGTATAGATCATAAACATAGCATCATTATGTTTTTTATAGATATCTAACATATCATCTCTTACGAAGGCTTCACCACCAGTGATAACATAGAAATCTGTTCCCATTTCTTTACCTTCGGTTATAACTCTATCCACATATTCAAGAGGGAGGTCATCTTTTTTGGAATAATCTCCGGCATAACATCCTATACATCTGAGATTACATCTCATAGTAGGGCTGATAATTATTACTGCAGGGCAGGGAATGCCTTCTTTTTTTTGAAAATCTTCTCTCTTTTTAGGACCCAACAAAATATAATTAATCATAAAATTCATTACCATTTTATCCCGAACATTAGGGTGAATTTCCGTTAATACTTTTTTGGCAAGTAGATAGGCTGGAGCCTTGTCTTTCCATGATTTTCTTACTTTGGCTATTTCTGATTTGAACTTGGGAGCGATTCTTTCTGCTGCATAAGTTAGTCGAATAAGATTTTCATCAGAACTATTCGTTAAGGCTTTCATAATAAGATTTACCGTTTGTTTGGTAGTATAAGTTTTTAATTTTTCAATATAACCCATGATATTTTCCTCCTATAATTAAAATTCTAAAAATCTAAAATTTTTAGTCAACTATTGAGGATGTTTAAATTAAATAGTCATTATTTATATTTATTAAATTAGTGTAAAAAAATTTTATTAATTGCAATTATTTGTAATTTTTTATTATCTCTTATTTCTTTTCGGAAGTTTGGAGACATTTTTTACAATTTTCTTTGAGATGCGTTCAACATCCTTTTCATCAAAATCTAAAGTTGGTTTCTTATCTACCCCCTCCTTTGCAATAGTAATCTCATAAGTGATGTCAATGTTTAGACGCTCCATAACTTTCGAAGCACACCTATTTTGGCATCCATTTACTACAATAAGTTTTCTTGCCCGTTTCGCAATATCCATATGTAGTTTAGACTCTGCAGCAATAGCAGTAGCACAACACATTCTTGCTCCCTCTACTTCCCTGGTAAGTTTTTTAGCCACCTCGTGGCCACTACTTGTCCGACTGAAGCGGTACCATCGCAGGCAAGAACGATGTCCAATCCTTCGGCTTCTTTGCTACAGGCTGGAAGCAATCGCCAATTCTCCATCTTAGTCATTATTTTTTCTCCTTTCTTTGTTTTTGATGCTTTGATTCTTTTATATAAATTGTTTTATTAATATTAAAAATGATATTTTTATCTACTTTAGTATTTCCCTAATAATTGTATCGATAGCATCGCTTTCCTTTAATCCTCTTGCCATAAGAGTTTCTATCTGCTTTTGATTTACCCTGCCAATTGCTGCTTCGTAGCTAAACTATCGATTACATAAACTATTGAGAAAGTAATTTCCAACAGTTAATCCTTAATATTCATTTACTAATTCTTTCTCTTTATTTATTTATCTCTTATTTTTTCTTTCTTACATTTATTAGTATTTTTCAAATCCTGTTTTGGCAATTTTAATTCATCCTTTAAACCCTGAATTATTCTATTATTTTCTGTTTCAGGATTTACTGCATAGATAATCCACTTGCCCTCTCGCCGATTAACAACAAGGCCTGCTTCTTTTAAAATCCTAACACTGTGCGAAATTCTTAATTATTCCATATTATAAATTCATAATTCATAAACTTCTCTTTGTTTTATTACTCGCTTTCTTTTTTTTAAATTTTGCTAACCATATGATACTATTAATATACGTTTATGTAGGTGTCAAGAGTTTAAATTTATATTGTCAAATTCAAGAGCGGTAGAGCACAAAAAGATCATGAAAAGTTTATCTATTACCATAATCTCACTTAACACCTAACTGATCCATCATTTCTTTTATTGTAGATCTTGTCCATACATCAATAGGCCCGCCCATCATCAAAAGAGTAACCGCAATTGCCTCAGCTATTTCTTTTCTTGTAGCTCCAAGTTTTATTGCACGCTTGAGGTGAATTTTAATACACGGTTCACAGTGTCCTGCGATAGATAATACCACTGCCATGAGCTCTTTTGTTTTCGTAGAAAGTGCACCCTCTGCCATAACTCCATCTACTAAGCTCAAATAACTTTTCCATACTTCGTTTAACTCTTCTTCAATCAAAGATTTCTCCATGATATGTACCCCCTGTCTTAAAATAGAAAGGTAAAACAATTCTATAATATCCGTTTTATGTAATAATTTAGTGTCATTATTTACATTTTGATTCTTCTCGTATATTTTCTTTTTTGTATTTTTCTAAATCGCCTAAGTCATGGGAGGACAATTTTAATTCTTCTTTCAATCCTTTAATAATTTTATTCTTCTTTAAATTTTGATTCATAGAATATATCATCCATTTCATTTATCCCTTCTCTGATTATTAATTAGCTCCGCTTCCTTTAGAATACGTAAACTATGCGAAATTCTTGATTGTTCCATATTTAATATATTTACTAATTCACAGACACACAATTCACTTTGTAGTAAAAGCAGATAAATATGTAGGCGAGTTTCATCAGATAAGGCTTTAAATATCTTTATAGTTGCTTCCATTGTTGTATTCTCCTTTATACATGATAATATTATCATATATACATATTATTGTCAATATATCATATATCATATATAAAATAAAAAATGTTATGTAATTCACTATCATTTAATTACAATTGGCAGTGCAATGGTCAGGTAAAGATATTCTTCTGTGTTCTCTTCCTTTATTTTTTCTTTTATCAATACTACCGCTACATCTTTTTTTTCTTTCGAATAAAGTTCAAGTTCAGAACTCAGCGGAACAAGATAATCAGCTGATGTTTTTAGAGAGATAATCTTTATAAGATTTTCTCCTGAATTCTCTAAAGTAAGTTTTTCTAGCAATCCCCCCTCAGTATTATTAGACAGGTCAAATTCTAACGTAAGGGGGGAAACACTTACTGTTGGAGTGGGTTTCTCTTTTATATAGCCATCAATACGCAATGAAAAGGCATTTCTCCTGGGGTCATTACAGTATATACGCACACTCTCTCTTACTTCACCTAACTCATGCTGGCTGGAATTATAAGTAAAAGTTACCTCCTGTTTTTCTCCCGGAAGAATTGTTAAGGGTATTTCTGTATCGTATTGAATGTACTCAGAGACATCTATCTTATCAATTATCAAATCCAGTTCTCCCTTATTTTCAATAGTAAAAATAAAGGTAGGCAAATCCCCGTGGGAAATCAGTCCTAAATCCCATTGAGAATTAGAAAGGAAAGCTTGGGGAGAGGGGATAGGTTCTACCTCGGTAATTATTGTAACTTTAGCTGTAGGGAGCTGTGGATCATTACGCATGTTGCGACCACATGTTAATAACTCCTTCCGAGAACAAAAAGAACTTCTTTATATTTTAAAAACTCTTTTTAAAGTATAATAAGGGATAATTTTTCTAAATAATTTATAATGACTTGTGAAAATCAAGAGAAACTTAACGAATGCTTGCATAATCTATTTGCGATGCTATTTTAGAAAATACTATCTGCCATAATTGGTTTCTGTGTGCCCTGAAGGCTCCTGCACAGGTTAAAAGGTAATAATTCCACATTCTACGGAACCTTTCATCATAATATATTTTAATTTTATCCCAGTTTTGATTAAAGTTTTTATGCCATACCATCAATGTTTTATCGTAATGTGTTCCAAAATTGTGCCAATCTTCCAGTTTAAATATACTTTCATATGCTTTGGTGATTTGAGTTGCCGAAGGCAGCATTCCATTGGGAAATATATATTTATTCATCCAGGGACTAACAAACTTAACTGATTGGTTACTTCCGATAGTGTGCAATAAAAACAGACTGTCGTCTTTCAGGCATTGGTCAACTACTTTAAAAAATTGTTTGTAATTTTTATAGCCTACATGCTCGAACATACCTACAGAAACAATACAATCGAACTTTTCCTTAAGGTCCCTGTAATCCTGTAATCTTATTTCAATATCAAGACCTTTGCACAGTTCTCTTGCAAGCTTTACTTGTTCTTTGGAAACTGTAATGCCTATTACCTTGACATGATATTTTTCTGCAGCAAATTTTGCAAGACTTCCCCAACCACAACCAATATCCAAAACTGTCATGCCTGGCTTTAATTTCAGCTTTTCACAAATCAGTTCTAACTTAGCCTCTTGTGCTTCATCCAGGGTTTTGGCATTTTTCCAATAACCACAGCTATAATTCATTCTTTTGTCAAGCATTATTTTGAAAAGTTCATTACCTGTATCATAATGTCGCTCTCCAATTACGTATGCTTTTGATTTTCTTTGCTGGTTTATTATTCTGGCTTTAATGGTATCCCATAAAAGACCCTTCGAAATTTTAATTTTAGTATCCAGCTTTTCTTTAAAAACTTTATCAACCAATTGATCCAGTGCCGCACATTCCCACCATCCATCCATATACGTTTCCCCGATAGCAAGAATTCCACCTGCCAATACTCTTGAATAAAAATCCTGATTAATGACCTGAATATCCCATGGCCTTTTTCCATTAATTTTAATATCCGCCTGAATAAGAAGTTTTTGCACTGTCTGTTTTATATCTTTTTTTGCCATTTTATAGTCATCAACATCCTTCCTTTATAAATATCATTAAAATTAAAATTAGATAATATTTTTTATTATTTTTGTAATAGATCAAAATAATTTCCTCTTAATAATTTTAAATTGTCCGAGTGTAAGTCATTGGCAAATTTTAATTAAAATTATCTTTATCTATATCTTATTATTTTTACATAATCTATATTCACTAGTTTATAATATTTTTTACAAGACTTTTAATTCCCCAAAAATCTAAACCATGATTAATAATTGAGAGCAGCCAATTCATTGTTTTTAAAAATGTTTTTATCTAAGCTATTATATGAAAATATTAACATACAGTCATATTATTGTCAAATAAAAAATGTGCGTTGTCTAGGGCATGCTATGCACTAAAGATATATCAAAAAGGTATTGGAATTATTAGAAATAAATTCTAATAAAATAGAATAGAGGATATATGAAGACTAGACGCCACATTGCACTGAAAGGAGGAAAGATAAATTACAAAGTTTCAAGAAAGATCAATCCTATAAAATCTCTAAAGTCTATAATAAATTAATTTTTAATAATCTATTTGCCTTTTTCTATGCTATACGAAAGTGTTAAGCAAGTTTAAAAAGTAGATTTTTCGAAAATTAGAGACAGTTCGAAAGACAAAAGCATGAAATAAAATTTAATTGATATGATATTTAAGTTTTCATTATCTGTATACCCATCATCTTGACGCCATTTTGTGTTTTCATCGATAATGTCGCTGTTTCAACAATAAGACACTGTCCTTCTTTAAGGATAGTTTTTTCTTGATTGGCCTTTACTTCTGCTATTCCTTTAATGCATAAAAGATTACATAAGAAACCATTTCACAGATTGGCATCTCTCCGCCGGGTGGAAGTTCGATAATTCTTGCTTTAAATTCTTTAGCTTTATAAAAGACATTTTTATCTCTCTCTCTTCATAGGGATATGACTTCATTTTTTTAAGATTAAATACCTGCATTATCCTTAGCTCCCTCCATTTTAGTTTTATCAGTTCATTTGATTATTTTTTCTATAGATAGACCCATAATTACTACAAAAATAATGGTTAAAGTTAATCTTGCTGCCATAAATTTTAATCCAAGGAATTGGAATTCTACCATTTCCTGAGGAATTTTTATACACGCCCAGGCGGAAAGAAAAATAATAATATTGGAAATTTTAGCTTCCTTTTTAATTAAGACTGCCGCTACAGGGAAAGCCACATAAAGGGGACCTGTCGGTAGTGCACCAAAGAGTATGGCAAAAAAAATACCTCTTATTCCCGAAGTTTCCCCCAAATATTTTACAACTGTTTCTTTTGATACCCAAATCGCAAAAAGACCCATTAACACCATCACGGCAGGAAGTATCCAAATCATTTCAATAAAGAATTCCCATGATGATGCAGTTACCACTTCTCGTTTTTCAGGAAATAACGATATAAGTATTATTGCAATAACTATCGCAATTCCGAGAAAAATTATATCTCGCATCATTCCTTTTTTTTGCTTTTCTTTTATATTCTCTTTCATAGTATAACCCCTATAATAAGAGCAATAACAATTGCCATAATAAAACTTATCCCATTTCTAAGTAAGGCCACTTTTTTCCCTAATTCTTTTATTTCTAAAGGCAAAGTAATTGTCCCAATCATAGTTAAGGTGGTAATGAAAACGGCGACAACAGTAACCGATGCTCCATTTTTAAGAAGTGATGCCGCGAGAGGGAAGGCAATTAGAGATGGGATATGCACAATTGCTCCTAATAATGCGATCAGGAGTATTCCCCAAAACCCTGCCTGCTCACCAGCAATCTTGGAAATTTGATTCTGCGGCACGAAACCCAAATGGGAACCTATAAAAATTATTATAATAAAAACGATGGGCAGAATACGGATGAAAGATTTTGTTCCTCCTAACAAGGATTGTTTTTTTTCTATCTTTAAGAAAAGAAAAAATAAGACAACCACATGTAAAGACATTAATAAAAATAGCTGTAACATTCATTTGTTTTTATTACCTACTACTTTTTTTTGAAACACACGGATGATTTTTTTCGGAAATATTACCATGACATTTTTTTATCTGTTCAGGAGCGCATTCTTCCGTTTTGCCTTTAAGTCTTTCCGGATGTTCACACTCTTTCTTGTTTATTTTTTTGAACATTTTCCTTACCTCCTTTTAATTTCAGCATGGCTGAAAAATCCTTTAAAAAATTTTCTATCTTTTCCTTATCAGATGAATAATGTACCCAATAGCCTCTTTTCTCTATCTTAACCAGACCAGCTTCCCTCAAAATCTTAAGATGTTGGGATACTGCTGGCTGGGATACTTGTAAAAAATTAACTATAGCATTAACGCAAGATATTCTATCATTTAACAAGAGAAATATTTTAAATCTAGTTGGATCAGATAAAGCTTTAAATATTTTGGTAATTTCTTCAATTTCATAATTGGTCATTACTATTTCCTTTTATATAAGTATATTCATATTTACTTATATAATATATTAGAAGTTTTCTCTTGTCAAGTAGATTAATATAAAAAACAAAAACTTTTATATAAAAAGAGGATTTTTGCTATTTTTGCAGTAAAGATAAAGTAAGATGTGGATTAATTAATTTAGTAGAAATACATCCTGCAGAAGGAAACAACGAATAAAGAGATAATAAAAGAAAGTAAGGTGTTGAGATCGATGAATGAAGATAAAAAATTAATTGCTTATTGCGGACTTTATTGCGGAGATTGTATTAATCATAAAGGAGAAATCGCAGATTTAGCCAGAGATTTAAGGAAAAAATTAAGACAGGCAAAATTTGACCGGGTCTCTAAAGGGTTAGCAAAATATTTTAAGGAATTCAAAGATTATGAACAGTGTTATGCGACTTTAGGGGCAATGGTTAGATTGCGTTGCAGTAAAGTTTGTAGAGACGGAGGCGGACCCCCGTTTTGTAAAATCAGAAAATGTTGCGAAAAAAAGAATATTCAGGGTTGCTGGGAATGTGAGGAATTTGAAACTTGCACCAAATTAGATTTTCTAAAACCCATTCATGAAGATGCCCATCTAAAAAATCTAAGAAAAATCAAAAAACAAGGAACCGATAAATTTCTTTCCGGGAAGAGACATTGGTAAATGATTAGTTTTAAAATTTTTGGCGGGGTTCGGAACTCTGCGGTTGCTTCGCAACCTTGCCCTTAGGGTTATGTAACAGAAGGTAAAAGACTCAACTTCGTTCCGTCCAAATTGCCTTCGGCAACTTCTTTTATCCGTAAGCGTTAGACGTCATTTTAGTGAATTAAGAAGAAAGAAGGATAGTTAGATGTCTATAAAAAAAGTCGATATAGACAACCAAGGCTGGACATATTCGTCTTATGTCAGAGCTGGAGATTTTATTTTCACTAGCATATGTTCAGGATTTGGAGATACAATTAAAGAAGCAACTGAAACCGCACTAAATC
>Ga0209979_1004780_pt1 | contig 11048 bp, 12 predicted proteins | sample AnhtaG_FD_183114 | JGI IMG/M metagenome (GOLD analysis project Ga0209979, IMG submission 183114) | Deep subsurface microbial communities from Anholt, Denmark to uncover new lineages of life (NeLLi) - Anholt_01485 metaG (SPAdes) (version 2) | ecosystem: Environmental > Aquatic > Marine > Oceanic...
AAGACCCAAAGGAAATTGAATCAATCTCATAGCGTACAGGAGAGCTGAGATGCTGCCTGGAGCAAGAGTAGAAGCGAAGATACGATTAATTATTATATTAGCCTGTAAGGTCATCCCTCCTAAAGTAGCTGGCCCTATCAATCTGGCAATTTTACGTACTCCCGGGTCGTTAAAGGATAAAAGGGGACGATATCTGAATCCTCTTTGTATTAGGGGTGGTATCTGAACGAGAAGTTGCATTCCTCCTCCTATTACTACTCCTATGGCCAGACTATAGATTCCATACCGAGATGATAATAGAAAGACAGATAAGATAACAGCTGCGCTAAAAAAAAGAGGAGCAAAAGCAGGAGTGGCAAAATGTCCCTTGCAGTTAAGGATAGCCATTGTCAGAGCAGCCAGGCTGATAAAAAACAAAAAGGGAAACATAACCTGAGTTAACTTAATAGCCAGCTCCATCTGGGAAGATATCTGCCTGAAGCCAACAGCTAAATAAGGCACATATCCCCAGGCAAAAAAGATTCCTATTCCTACTACACCCAATAAGAACAAAATAAGAATATTAAGGACATTGTTAGCCAGTTTCCTTGCCTCATCTTCTCCTTTTTTAGAAAGCCATTCACTAAAGACAGGAATGAAAGCGGTACTCAATGCTCCTTCCGCTAGAAGTAATCTAAAGAAATTAGGTAGAGTAAAACCAATCCAGAAAGCATCTGTAGCCGCTGAATAGCCAAATACATAAGCGATGACCTGAAGTCTCACCAGACCAAGAATACGAGAGAACAAAGTTCCCAACCCTACTATTCCAGCTGCTTTGATTACCTTATCTTTATTCAAGTTGTTCTCCATGGGTTGCAAAATTTTACCAATGTGGTATAGTAGTTTTAATTGATTACCTTCACCCTTAGAGTGAAGGTTTGCTAGGAGGTAACTATGCCCATTCTTAAATCAAGCAAAAAAAGAGCCAAACAGGATCAACGAAAAAGAGAACGCAATCAAGGTATAAAGAGACAAACCAAAACTAGTATCGGGAAGTTAAAGGAGTTAATCAATCAGGGAAAAAACGAAGAGGTAAAAAAATCTCTTCCTTCCGTTGTAAGTCTTATCGATAAAGCAGTATCTAAAGGGGTCTGGCATAAAAATAAAGTAGCTCGAGAAAAATCTAAACTTATGAAAAAATTAGGATAAAGGTACGCTATCTTTTACCACTCCCAGGGAATAATAGGGAATCATATTCTCCTCTAGCCACTTTAGGGATTCTAAGGGTGAGAGTCTCCAGCAGGTAGGACAGGGAGAAAGAATCTCCACCAGGGAAAATCGATTTTTTTCTATCTGAAGACGAAAAGACTTCTTTATAGCTTTTTTAGTTTTTCTTATATTGGCAGGATTATTTACAGCTATCCTTTCTAAATAAGCAACTCCAGGAAGAGAGGAGAGCAACTCGCACACTTTTAAAGGATAACCCGCTTCTTGGGCATCTCTTCCAAAAGGAGTGGTGGTTGTCTTCTGGCCTAACAAAGTAGTGGGAGCCATCTGGCCCCCGGTCATTCCATAGGTAGCATTGTTGATAAAGACTACACTGAAGGGCTCTCCCCGAGAAGCAGCATGCACAATCTCCGCCGTTCCTATAGAGGCTAGATCTCCATCCCCTTGGTAAGTAAAAACTACCTTTTCGGTCTGGACTCTTTTTATCCCTGTGGCTACAGCAGGTGCTCTACCATGAGCTACTTCCACCATATCAAAATAGAAGTAATCATAGGCAATTACCGAACAGCCTACCGGACAGATACCGATTGTCTTTTCCCTTATTCTCAACTCATCCACTATCTCACAAATTAGCCGGTGTACAATTCCATGACCGCATCCCGGGCAATAATGAGTGGGCGAGTTCCTCATTGACTCTGGTCTCTTGTATCCTATCCTCATTTATCTTCTCCATTCTTCCCAAATCAAACGGACCAGCTCCTGCCCAATTTTCCTACACGTCTCATTTTTAGCTTCATCTTCGGTCTGGATCATCCCTACCAAAGAATAATCGGTCGTCTCTTCTATCTTTCCTAGAACTTCCCTTTCTTCTCCCGAAATTAATGAAACCTCAACACCTATCCTTATTCTATATTCTTCTGCTCCTGCTGCTCCAGATAGTAACTCTTTCAAGTAATAATCAACCCTCCCTTCTAAAATTAAATCAGCTTCATTCTCCTCTACTATATCTAGCCGTCCATCGAGAAGAAATTCTTCTTTTACTAAGCTGGTAAGGGTTTCCTCAAGTCCATATTCAAAGGTTTCGTTAAGAAAGGTAGGCATAGCAATCTTTGAGATACTAGAAGGAAAAGGGGCCTGCCACTGATAACGACAACCTCCAAAGAGAACCAAGAGTAAGAGTAAAATAACTACTCCTAGCTTCCACAACTTAATTTTCTCTTGCATAAGTCCTCCTTCTCAACTAAGTTTTCTTTTTAGATTCCTTTTCTCTAGAAAAGAGTCCTTTGCCAAAGGCTTCCATGATATCAATAGGTAAAGGGAAAACTATGGTAGAGTTCTGTTCTGTAGCTATATCAGATAAGGTTTGCAGGTATCTTAGTTGAATAGCCTGAGGGTATTTGCCAATAATTTCTGCCGCCTGGGACAGTTTTTCCGCCGCTTGATACTCTCCCTGAGCATTGATAATTTTAGCTCTCCTTTCCCGTTCTACTTCAGCCTGCCTGGCCATAGCCCGCTTCATGGTATCAGGTATTTCAATTTCCTTTACCTCCACCACGCTGACTTTAATTCCCCAGGGATCGGTTTGCTCATCAATGATTGTCTGCAGCTTTTCGTTCAACTTCTCTCTCTGAGAAAGTAACTCATCCAGCTCCACTTCTCCTACTACACCTCTTAGGGTAGTCTGAGCAATCTGCAAGGTAGCAAAACGAAAGTTTTCTACCTCCACCACAGACTTGGAAGGATCTATAATTCTGAAATAGATTACCGCGTTTACCTTCACCGGAACATTATCCTTGGTAATGACCTCCTGGGGCTGCACATCGAAGTTCACCGTTCTAAGGCTAACTTTAACCATCCTATCCACGATAGGAATGAGGAAAAAAAGCCCTGGCCCTTTGGCTCCCACTAATCTACCTAATCTGAAAATTACCCCTCTTTCATACTCGTTCACTACCCTGATAGCAGCCATGAAGACAATAATTCCCACTACCACCAAAAATATTAATAATCCCATTTTAACCTCCTTTCTTCTAGCGTGTAGCGGATAGCGTAGAGCGTATAGTTTTCTCAGATGTAAACGATAAGACCTTTTTCTTCAGCGATAAGTGCAATCTTACTCCTTAATCCTTATCGCTTAATCCTTGTTCTTTGTTCCTTACTTCTTATTCCTTGACACCACAATGTGCGATAACCTGGGTCAATATGCTCGGGTAAATAACTTTTAGTTATTTAGCCAAATAGCTTTAGCTATTTAGTCATAAATGGCACCGCTACTATACGCTACCCGCTAAACGCTTCTTTTTACTACCAACCTCATCCCCTCTACTTTTACTACTTCTACTTCTTCTCCTTTTTTAATTGCTTCTTTGTCCTGTTCAAGGAGAGCGTTCCAGATTTCCCCATGGATTTGAATTTTACCCTTGGGACTAATGTCACTTTTAGCAACTCCCTTGCTCCCTACCAGACCTTCCAGGCCGGTAACAGGCTTTCTAAACTGAGCCTTTATAGCAAAGGAGATAATGAATATAAAAATGGAACTTATCACCGCTACCATAGTAACGATGTATTTTAAGGAAATAGAGATATAGATGGCAGAGGGACTTATAAGCATAAGGGATCCTAAAGTTAGTGCAATAATTCCGCCAATAGTTAAAGCTCCATAAGAGGGAACCTCAACCTCCAGAACAAAAAGAACAATAGCTAAAATTATCAATAAGAGGCCAGCTAAACTAAAGGGAAGAATCTGCAGAGCAAAAAAAGATAAAATCAAGCAAATTGCCCCACTAATTCCGGGCAAGAAAGCCCCCGGATGAAAAAACTCCAGAGCAATCCCTAATATTCCTACCATAAGCAAGATGTAAGCTATGTTAGGGTCAGCCAGGGTCTGAAGGATTTTTTCTCGAAAGGTCATTTTTGTATAGTCAAGGCCAGCCTCCTTCACTTCTAAGCTAAGGTAAGTTTTTGCTATCTGGACACTTCTCCCATCTAACTTTTCCAAAAGCTCTTCCATATCTTCGGCTATAAAATCTATTATTCCAAGTTCCAAAGCCTCCTCGGCTGTCAGTGAGGCACTTTCTCTTACTGCTTTTTCCGCCCATCGGGCATCCCTTCCTCTTTCTTGAGCAATGGACTTAATATAGGCAGAGGCATCATTGACTACTTTCTCTTCCATCTCTTCACTCAACCCCCCTCCTATGCCCAGAGCCACAGGATGAGCTGCTCCCAGATTGGTACCGGGAGCCATTACCGCTATATGTGAAGCCAGAGCAAGAAAGAGCCCTGCCGAGGCTGCCCTGGCTCCTTTGGGAGAAATATAAACAATTATGGGGATTTCGCTGTTCATTATTGTCTTGACCATCTGGCGCATAGATTCATCTAATCCTCCCGGAGTATCTAACTGAATTATGAGACATTGAGCTTTTTTCTCGGTGGCTATTCTCAAAGCCTTATCCAGGCGATCTGCTGCTACAGGACTTATTGATCCCTCCAGTTTTAAAACCTGGACTACTTTTTTCTCTTCACCACTGGAGGTAAGAGCCATAAAAAATAGAGCCACCATTATAATAGCCATAACTCTCATAATTCTTTTCTTTTTAGCCATAAGGTTGTCCCTTCTCATTCCATTAGCCCCTTTATTTTATCCCATATTCTCTTTGCTACTTCTCTTTTACTTCTCTTAGATAGATGTTCCACTTCACCCTTTTTGTCTATCAGGGTTACTACGTTAGTATCCACCCCGAAACCAGCCCCTTCCAAAGTTAGGTCATTGGCTACCACCAAATCGAGATTCTTAGCCTCTAGCTTCTTCTTAGCTTCTCTTTCTAAATCCTTTACCTCTGCACAAAACCCCACCAGGATTTTATTTCTCTTCTTTTCTCCTAATTCCCTTAGAATATCAGGATTTTGTACCAGCTCTAGGATAAATCCTTCTTCTGAAGATTTTTTAATCTTGCCCGCCTCTTTTTTGGCAGGCCGATAATCAGAGACAGCAGCGGCCATTATCACCCCATCAACCTGAGCGAGCTTTTCCATTACTTTTTTGTGCATCTCTACCGCTGATTCTACAGAGTAAAATTCAACCTCTCGAGGAGGATTAAGCGAGCTTGGGCCGCTGATTAGAATAATACTAGCTCCCCGGGATGCTCCTTCCTCAGCCAGAGCATAGCCCATTTTCCCGCTGGAGAAGCTGGTGATAAAGCGGACTTTGTCCAGAGGCTCTCTTGTAGGGCCAGCGGTGACCAAAAAGGTCTTTTCCTGAAAGTCATCTCTAGATTGAATAATCCTTTCCAAGTATTCCACAATTTGAGAGGGAGCACTCATTCGCCCCATTCCTGTCTCTCCCGAGGCTAACTTTCCTTTCTCCGGGCCGATGAAACTCACGCCGATGGCCTTCAGTTTTTTTATGTTCTCTTGAAGAAAGGGATTTTCATACATGGCATTGTTCATGGCCGGGGCTATAAGAATGGGAGCTTTGGTGGCCAGAGCGGTAGTAGTGAGAATATCATCAGCAATTCCATGGGAGAGCTTTCCTATTATATTAGCACTGGCAGGAGCAATCAAGACCACATCAGCCAACTGAGCCAAAGAGATATGCCTTATTTTCTCATCACTTCTTTCAAACAACTTGACCATAACCTTCCGGGAAGCTAGGGTTTGAAAGGTGAGGGGATGGACGAAATGGGTGGCTGCTTGTGTCATAATAGGATAAACCCTCGCTTCCCTTTCTCGAAGTAATCTTATGATTTCGGCTGCTTTATAAGCGGCAATACTTCCCGTTATCCCCAATAAAACATTTTTGTCTTTTAATGCACTCATAATATCGTATCTCGTTGTTCGTCTATCCTGGGTCAATATGCTCGGGTAAATAGCTTTAGCTATTTAGCCAATTTCGTATCTCGCAGTAGCTCATCTTCTACTTTTTCCAGAGGAACGGTCTTACCCTCCCGGAGGTTCTTCAAAGCTTCCTGCTCCATCTTTTTTAGAGCCTTACCCCAGGCAGGGTTAAGCTCAAAAAAGAGAGCTTCCTTCTCATCATCAGGGAGGTTAGAGATAGCTTCTTTCAGTTCCTCAAGCTCAATTTTAATTTTTACCTTGCTCATTGCTTACTCCTGATCACTGTCAGAAAATTGCAAGAAGGGATTAGATTTTTTTTCTTCGCCTATAGTTGTCTCAGGGCCGTGTCCTGGATAAACGACCACCTCTGAAGGAAACTTTAATATCTTTTTTTGAATAGACTCTTGCAATTGTTTAAGGCTGCTACGGGGGAAATCAGTTCTGCCTATTCCTCCGGCAAAAAGAGTATCTCCTGTGAAGAGCTTATTATCTACATAAAGGCAAATGCTGCCCGGAGTATGTCCTGGAGTATGTAAAATCTGAAGGTGAAATCTACCCACTTTTATCTTATCTTCATCCTTAAGTACACCTGTAGGAGGAAGGAAAGCTTTACTATTTCCCATCATAGTTGATAAATTCGCTTCAAGGTCCTCTAAAAGAGAAACATCGGCTGAATGAATAAGCAGGGGAGCATTCGTTTTTTCTCTGATGAAATCATTGGCCTCTATATGGTCTATATGAGCATGTGTATCAACGATATAAATAACCTTCAGTGAATTTCGCCTTATTGCTTTAAGTATTCTTTCTCCTTCTCCTCCCGGATCAATCACTACTGCTTCTTTACTTTCCTCATCCCACAGTATATAACAATTAGCTCCCAGTGGCCCCACAATAAGTTTTCTTACTTTCATCTAATACTTAATCAAGGAAAAAACTTTATATCCTTTAAGTTTCTCTCTTCCCTTTAGAGGAGTTAACTCGATTAAAAAACAGACTCCTACTATTTCTCCTCCCAGTCCTTCTACTAATTCACAGATGGCTTTGGCTGTTCCTCCTGTTGCCAGAAGGTCATCGAAGATTAAAACCTTATTACCTTCTTTGAGAGCATCTTGATGTATCTGGAGAGTATCCTTTCCATATTCAAGATCATAGGTAGCACTCTTTACCTTATAAGGAAGTTTATCTGGTTTACGAACAGGTACAAAGCCTATCCCCAGTCTATAGGCGATAGCGCCACCTAAAATAAAACCACGCGCTTCAGCGCTAACCAGTAAATCGACCCTTTTGATCTGGTAATGATCAGCTACAAGGTCAACAGCCTTACTAAATGAAGTGGCATCTTGCAAAAGAGGGGTAATATCCCGGAAGAGTATCCCCTTTTTAGGAAAATCTGGAATACTTCTAATCTTCTCTGATATTTCCGTTGCTGATCTTTCTTGTTCCATCATTGGCTTCTCCTTATATCTTTAATTTCAAGTTGTAATTTTTCCTTTCCCTTCCATCGGTTTATCCTGGGAGTAAAAATCATATCTATCTCTCCCGAATCCATAATCTGAAGTTTCTCCTTATCCAAATCGAATCCTATAGCCTCAAATTCCTCTCCTCCTTCTTTTGACCCAAGCACTGTCTTGAAGTGCCTCCTGCCGATATGAGGAGAAGACAGAAGGTGTAATCTTTCTCCTAAAAAAAGAGGGGAAGGATTTTTGGAGCCATAAGGAGGGAGAAGCTCTAAGTCTTCAAAAACTTTATTTTCCAGCTCTTTCAAATCCAGTCCGGCATCTATAGAATGAAAAGGAATTAGATCTTCAGAGGAAAGTATCTGGCCAGCTAACTCATTTATCTTTCTTTCCAGAGCAGGTATATTTTCTACCAGGATATCCATCCCTGCTGCCATTTTATGTCCCCCAAAGTTGATAAGCAGATCCTGGCAGGCCTCCAGGGCGCTGAATATAGAAAACTCAGGAATGCTCCTTGCCGAGCCTCTGGCTATTTTTCCATCTGGAGAGAAAATAATGGCGGGACGAAAGTATTTCTTTCTAATATAAGAAGCCAATAAACCAATTATGCCTGGATGCCACCCCTTTTTAGTAAGAATAATTACCAGCTCTTTACTCTCTGGCAGAAGTTCTTCTGCCTCTTTACGCATCTTTTCTTCTATTTTCTGGCGATGCCTGTTTTCCCTATCTAAATCCTTAGCTAACTTAATAGCTTCCCCCGAAGAAGTTGACAGGAGAAGTCTTACCGCCTTGCGAGCCAGGGAGAGGCGGCCGCAAGCATTAAGTCTAGGAGCAAGAATAAATCCTACTTGCCCCTCCTTTATTTCTTTTCCTGATAGGCCAGCTACATTAATTAATGTTCTCAAGCCAGGGTTAGAGGTCTGGCCAAGGTGTTCCAAACCTAACTTCACCAGAACTCTATTTTCACCTTTTAGGGAAACAACATCAGCGATAGTCCCTAAAGCTACCAGTTCCAGGTAATTTTTAGGATCTACCTTCCTGGGAAGAGGTCTTTGAGATAGAGCCTGTATAAGCTTAAAAGCAACTCCTACCCCGGCCAATTCCTTAAAAGGATAAGGACAATCTTGCTGATAAGGATCAAGGATGGGATAAAAGGAGGGAAGCTCTCCTTTGACTCGATGATGATCGGTAACTATAACCTCTAGATTTAAACTTCTGGCATATTCTATTTCTTTGGAGCAGGAAATTCCACAGTCACAGGTAATGATCAAATCCATCCCCGCCTCTGCTGCTTTTTTTACCGAAGCCCTATTCAGTCCATACCCTTCCCCTTCTCTTTGGGGAATATAGAAATAACTAGATACTCCCAAATCGCGCAAAAAAAGTAATAAAAGAACAGTAGCACTAACTCCATCTACGTCGTAGTCACCATAGATGAGAACCTTTTCTTTATTAGAGATAGCCTTAAGGATTCTTTCTACAGCTTCCTTCATCCCTTTCATCAAAAAAGGGTTATGTAAATCCTGCCAGGAAGGATAAAGAAACTCCTTAATTTCCTTTTCTTCTATTTTTATTCCGCGATTATATAAAACTTGAATCATAAGGGGAGAAATATCCCATTCCTTAGACAAGGAAAGGCACTTTCTTCTATCTAACTGTTTTTGTACAACCCATTTTTTCTCTATTTTGTTCTCCAAAACTCTCCTTATTTTTTATTTTTCACCGCAGAGCATGTGGAGAACGCTGAGTAGTAGCGGTCGGATTCATCCGACAATTGTTTGATAAATCAAACCGCTACATTTTGATTCATCTCTGTACACTCTGCGATCTCTGCGGTGAATAGTTACCAAATTATAGCCTATTTGTGAGCTAAGTCAATTTTGAAATCCTCCCCACCCAGAGGAAGTAACTGTCTTCATTTCCTCACTCACTATCATTCCTTCAATACCGCCAAGACCCTCGATTAATCTCATTCCCTCCTCAGGTCCCAGAACAAAAACTCCCGTAGCCAGAGCATCAGCACTCACAGCATCGGGAGCAATAATAGTTACACTCATAGGCACATCCTGCACCGTCCACCCGGTCATGGGATTGACAATGTGGGCAAATCGCTTTCCCTCTAACATAAAATATCTTTGATAATCACCAGAGGTGGCTACTGCCCCATCTTTTACCTTTATTACAGCGAAGATCTTACCCTCTTGGCGAGGATGCTGAATACCTATCTGCCATTTTTCTCCCTGGGAAGCTTTACCCAAAGCATATAAGTCTCCTCCAGCATTAACTAGAGCTTGCCTTACCCCATTTTTCTTTAAAACTTCTATAGCCTTATCTACAGCATATCCCTTGGCAATTCCTCCTAAATCAATCTGCATCCCTTTTTCTTTAAATCTAACCCAGTTTCCCTCCAGGACCAGCTTTTCATAGCCAACCAGGGAAACTACCTCCTTTATCTCTTCGGCAGTGGGAATCTTTTTCTTTTTTTTCGCTCTCTTCCATAAATCTACCAAGGGCCCACAGGTGATATCGAAAGCTCCTCCCGTGAGTCTGGAAAACTCGATTGATTTCTTTATAACCTCCAGAGTCTCTTTGGAAACTGTGGCTTCTCCCTCTCGGTTAAGGAGGGATACTTCGCTCTCCTCCCTATAAATATTCATTAAGGCATCTATTCTTCTCACCTCATTAAAAGCTTCTTTAATGGCCTTCTCATTAGCGGGTATAACGGTTATCTCAACCAGTGTGCCCATAATCATTTCTGTGCGTTTAAGAGGTTTAACTTTCAACTTTTGTATAGTATATTTACTCAATAAAAAAACAGCCAAAACCAAACAAATTACCACTATTAGTTTAGTTCTATTTCTTCTAAAAAACCTCATAATTCTCTTCCCTTAATCTCTCTAATGAATTATCTTGCATAAATAGCTTAATGGCTGTTTCTTCTATTTTGAAAAGATGACTTGAGCAGGAACAATCAGAGCATCCAAATCCTCTAATTGGCTTGCCTATTTGAGAGAGGGCTTGTGCAATTCTACATTCTTCCTCTTTTGGTGCTTTCTGGTAAGCAACTTTTTCAATGTGGGTATTTTTTTGTCCTAATAAGTAATCAATGTGCCAGAATTTTCTTTTTTCTTTCCTCAGGTGTCTTGTAACTCTTTTCTTGATTCCATTCTGAGCAGAACCTACATAAGCATAAGTCCCTTGGCTGAATTTAATCTTGCCCAATGCACCGACTTTAACAAAAATATCCCTCTTTACAGAAATGAATAGAACATAGATGCCTTTTATTTTTCTCATTGCTTCGCTTCGCTCGCAATATGAGGAATCCCACATTTTTTAGGAAAACTTACCTGTTACGCTATTAAATAAAGAAATTTGGTGTTTGTCAAGTGCATACATTAAGGACGCCGCAGTTTAACTTGACAAACTTCATGGATGTATTATAATATTAATATCATATTGTCAAACAATCTTGAGAGGCGAAAGTATGCGAGTGATAAGAAGAACAACGCTGCCTGTTTTGGTAGCAGAGGAAATTAAGCGAGACATTCTCCA
>Ga0209979_1004781_pt1 | contig 11048 bp, 7 predicted proteins | sample AnhtaG_FD_183114 | JGI IMG/M metagenome (GOLD analysis project Ga0209979, IMG submission 183114) | Deep subsurface microbial communities from Anholt, Denmark to uncover new lineages of life (NeLLi) - Anholt_01485 metaG (SPAdes) (version 2) | ecosystem: Environmental > Aquatic > Marine > Oceanic >...
TCATGCGACGACACAATCGGCAAATACATGTATAAGCCGCGAAAACCTCGTAAAAGATCAACTACATGGCTACCATTTTTGCGTAACCACCTGGATATATCTTGGGCAATCGACTTCTTCACTGTTACGACCATCAACTTCGCCACGTATTATGTATTCCTTGTTTTTGATCATGGCCGACGCAGAGTCATACACTTTGCAGTAACAAGAAATCCATTTATGAATTGGGTTATCCAGCAACTACGTGAATCTATGCCATTTAGTCTACAACCAAAATATCTCTTCCGTGACAATGATGGGATCTATGGCAACGGCGTACGAGCTTTTCTGGAAAGCTGTGGTATAAAGGAAGTTCGCACAGCATACCGAAGTCCTTGGCAAAATCCATTCGTAGAGAGATTCATCGGAACGCTACGTCGAGAGATGCTCGATTATGTGATAGTGCTTGGTCAGGGACATCTTGAGCGGCTGCTTCGGGAATTCATCGAAGATTACTATCATATAGCAAGGCCACATCAGGGTCTCGATGGTGACACACCTATTTCACAAACAAAACAACCACAGATTTCTGGCCCAAGCAAACTCATCTCTATTCCTGTACTCGGAGGTTTGCATCACAGGTATATCCGCGTAGCTGCTTAGAGTATCGAGGAAGTTTCTGCAGCCGTCTCAATAATCCCTGCTGATTCCCCAGCCTGTTATACAGAAAGGCTTTTGACAATCCACTCGGTGCAGTTGGTATGGTCAGCAAATCAGAAACTTCATTAGTCATTGCTTCAACTTCCCGTCAGGATAGAGTTTTTCGGAGGGACACCAGTCTCGCAGCAAGGGAGAACATACGAGCCACTCACCTTTATATATTTCAAACGATACTATTGCTCCTCTGCGCTTATAAAGCTTTTCAGCCCTTCTGGCCCATTTATAGTTAGCTCCATGACTTGCTCCTGGAAGAGAGGAACCGAAAAATACAGGCATTCCCCGAAAAGAGCTTACACTGTCTTCATTGGTAAGTATTGAAGCAGATGGATGTCGGCCGGCAACAAAGATCAAAGCGCCTGCCCAAAATTGCGCTCTATATTCCAGCAGGTTCGATGCAAGCCATCCACCTGCGCTGGAACCGGAAATAAACAAACGGTTGTTATCGATCCTGAGGTGTTTAGATATTAACTTTTTAGCTTCGTAGATACTTTTGAGTTCCTGCTTTATAGAGTTTCTGTATTCGGCAAGCGTCATTTTCTTTTTGCCAGACTCGAGATATCCCATCCCTACAACAATAGCGCCTCTATCGCAGGTGATCATTCTCGCTGCGCGACAAATAATGGGATTGTATTTGTCGCCTCGTCCTTTATAACGGAAGATCACTGGCCAGTTGCGATCTTCGGTATAATCGAGAGGCACATATACATTAAAGCTTTTAGTACCGATCGCTTCGTTATCAGTCTTGACGTAGTATTCTTTGCCCGGTTCAAATATTGGAATTTCTGTTGTGCCAACAGTTTCCGCTGCCAGGATTCTCCCTGTAAGGCAAAGATATAAATAACAGAACTCTATCCCTAAAATCACAGTCTTAGCTTTTAAAAAGTTCATCTGTCTGGGATTTCCCATTTACACTTCACTGAAACACTCCTGCAAGCTTCAATTGTCATAATACCGTAATTTTATCTCAATTTCAACAATATTCCAGCAGGCTCAACATACCGTGCCGTAAAAAAAACACAAAAAAAGCCTTTGCTTATAATCATGGCCAAGCAACACAACATTGTGCAACGACTATTGAACAAATAGTGCGCGTGTTGTACTTTCGCGGAACCATGGAAATTGGCGTTAAGTTAATAATGAAAACCATTTACGATAACTGGCCGAGAATTAGGTAAGTGCCGAAACCGCTAACCACTAACTGGCACCGGTCATTGAAAACGTTTACAAATTTTTTGTCTTTTGTAATCCCTTGGCATTAAAAAGCTTATGGAGTTAACATTTTTTCAAATTGGCAGATAATGGGTTGTTGGGTTGTAGCCAGGTTGTACGGCCCGTCGTGGATCGGTTTGGGGCTGGGATGATTATTCCTTTGCTCCGTCCTTGCGGAGCAGTTCGACGATTTCGGTGTGGGCTGTGCCTTTTGCATACCACAAGGGAGTCGGGATCGCGGCTGGCCTTATTCATGCTTAACCAGCACACACTGTCCCTTTATATTCTGGGTCGAGAAGCGTTATTCCTTTTGTCCGCGATACCCTATGTATAGCGGCATGATTCTTTCGATGGCGTTGCCAGTCCCTATCTCCGGGAAGTCTGAAGACGGGAATATCTTTGTTGTCCCTTCTCGATCGTCCTTAATATAGACCTCATATGTCTTGTCGCTTTGCATGAAACGCGTGATGATTGAAACTTCGGCGCCGTTGGTTTTAATATAGGGATACGCGTCCGTATACCATAACGGTCTTCCATGGTTTGTGTGGACGCCTCCCAGGATTTCGACCTTGGAAGTCCCCGCTATATCGAAGCCGACACCTCCCCCTTCGGTCTTGTACCCCAGAAGCACGACGCGGCAGTTGTCTCCAATGTGGAACAGATGGTCGCGATACTCATCGTTGCCCCATCGCCAAAAGACATCCACGTTCTTGATTGGGTAATCCCTGTCCGCCCGCGAAATACTCGCGGAACAAAGGAACGCCTTCGCTCCAGGATTGTTTCCAGGATTTCCGAACCGCCCGGGAACCAACTCCGTATAAACGGTCCTCATGCAGTCCTGTTCAATGAAAACACGCGACCGCCTGCCTGATTTGCACAAATCGCGAAAATGAATCGGATCAGGCGAGTTTTCGCTCACGCGAAATGCAGTACGGCCGGAAACCCTGCTGAACATGAAATCGACGACTTTGATATGTGCAGGGATATGAACCGTTCTTCCAATCGTGTAATTCCGCTTGGGAAAATAGAACACGGATTTTGTCGTGTCATTCATGGCCTGTTGAATCGCCTCGGAATCGTCCGTTCTCCCATTGCCTGCTCCCGCGGTGGTCCATTTTGACAAATCCTGCTCCCAGGGAACAAACGGGACCTCTTCAATGGGCAGATTCATCGAAGCCTCGGGCATGTTGGGAGAAAACTTCTTTATCGGGTCGGACACGTACTCGGTCACGCTTCCGGGCTGCGCCAAGGCGCCGTCCTTTCTGACGCCGCTGCCATAGCCGGAAACCGCAACATTTCGGGCGAACAAGTGTCCGATGCCATTGCCGTCGTCAACGATATCAATCGCCGCATTCGAAGAGTTTCCGCCGGTGAAATGGCTGTCGAGGACGACGGCATGAGTATAGGAGTCCGTTATTTTGATGGCGGGCACGGAGTTCCGGCTCTTGATCTTTCTCATTGTCCCGGAGCCCGCCTCGCATAAGATGCCTGCCTCTTTCTGGTTTTTCAGCGTAATATATTCGAGGGTGGGATTGTAGAAATACCGATTGTGTGTACCAAGGCGGATGCCATAGTCAAATCCTTCAACAACGATGTCGCGGAAATAGCCACACGGCCCTCCCATGGAGAAGTCGTATCCGACAAAGCCCTTTCCGTCGCCCGAGCGAATCAGGAGCTCGTTGGCCTCGCCATTATTTGCCGAGGTCCATCGGATTCCTATTGCTCCCGGATTCCCGTTGCCGGCGTCGATTGTCAGGTTCTTGATGGCATTATTGGCTTTCATCGGATTGACGTCGGGCTTTTTGCCGAAGGAGAAGATCGGTTTGGGATTTTGCTTGTCAGCAAAGCCTGGGGAATTGTCGGCAAGCCTGATGATAGTATTCTTCCGGCTCTGTCCGATGAACCGCAGCCAGACGCAGTATTCACGCTGAACGCCGGCCACTCTGCGCACCGGGCCGGAATAAATAAGCGTATCGTTTACGTAGTACACTCCGTCCGGTATATAGATGATGTATGAGCACGCAGTGGAAGAGGGCTGGGTGACCTTTCGCTGCATGTCGCCATATTTGTCCAACTGCTCCATGATGAAGTCATATACGGCGATAAAGGCTTTCGTATTATGATCGGCGTCGGCGGGATTACCCGAGCCTTTGGCATCATAGGGGGATTTCGTGATATCGATAATTGGACCACCATTTTCCAGGAAAGCGCCGTCCGGATAAATCATATTGAGGTTATGTCCCCTGTCTCCATTCGTTTCAAGGGCAGGATTGTCGGTAGAAGCGGACGACGAGACTTGTTGGGCGGGGCAAACTTGGGAAGCGCCGAAGACGGCGACTGCACAAAAGAGAACGAAAAGAGTTTTCATTATGGATGCTCCTCTGAATAGTAATCGGACTGTAAGTTGTAGCCCAAGGTGATGCCTTATTTAAGGTAATCGGTTATTATTTGAATATTCAAATAATCACTATCTTGCTCGTCCGTATGTCATCATCCGAAGACTGGCAGGTGAAAGAGGCCCACATCGGTGCGCAACTTACACTCACCTGGGCCATACTATAAGCTACTGGTTTGTGGCGTGCAAGGATTTCCTTCACTTTTTCGTGGACTGGTGCGCTTGTTAAGCATAAATGTGACCACCGCGACATTCTGTCTATCTTGGTAGAAAATGAGCATTTACATCTCCAAAGTCCTTATTAGTGTTCTTAACCATTATATGCTATAATTCCTGTTTCGAATATCGGCTGAAGTACGTTGCTTAGTTTTCTCCTTAATGCCTTCGACTTCTTGATATAGAGAATGTCCTTCAATGGATGGACAAGTCGATGAAGCTTCACTCGAATTTGATTATTTGATTGCTTTCGAGTATATTGACTTACAGTAGATGGTTCTTGTTAGCAATACATAGTATGGGAGGAATATTAAAATGAAATCCTGGAGTACATCACTATTTTGTATCTTTCTTCTCTCAATGAGTATTGGGTTCACTGATGATATTCAAAGCAAACCATCTGAATCCAAAAAGGAGAAGACTTCAATGGTCAAAGAGAGGAAACCGGAAAAAAAGATACCACCTGATGTATGGAACGAACCCGTCGATCCTGAACGCTTAAACGGCAGGATTCACCGCACGTTTATGAGTAAAACGCTTGGAGAGGAGATAGGCTATCTTATCTATCTACCGCCCAGTTATGAACGTGAGAAGGAAAAGCGTTTTCCAGTAGTATACTGGTTGCATGGGGTTCGAGGATGATTATTGAAAGGTAGCATCTTTTTTAGAAAATATTTAGAAGTGATGAACAATAAAAAAACGCCTGAGGTGATTCTCGTCTTCCCCAAGGGACGCCACTACAGCTCGTATTGCGACTCAACTGATGGAACCAAGCCTGTCGAAACTGTCATTATCAAAGAGCTGATCCCCCACATTGACAAAACATACCGGACCGTGGCGAAGCGCGAGGGACGTTCAATCGAAGGATCGTCCATGGGTGGTTTTGGAGCGTTTCACCTGGCATTCAAATATCCCGACCTTTTCTGTGCCGCTATATCACTGATTGGAGCACTGAACGATGCAGAGAATATCGGTGATCGATATTCGGAAGGTTTAAATCGTACGTTCGGTGGGGATAAAGAGCGATTTAGAAAGGAATCCCCCACTTTCCTGGTCAAGAAAAACGCCGATAAAATCCGTGGGAAAATGGCAATCCGGTTATTTGATGGTGATCAAGATTTCTTCTATCAACAGAATGAGAAATTTCACAAGCTTTTGAACGATCTGGAAATCCCTCACACATACACTATTCTTCCTGGTGTCGGTCATGACCAGGGCAAAATTTATCGGGAAATGGGTATGGAGATGTTTGGGTTCTACAGGGAAGTATTTTCCGAAGTTAATCCAAAAAAAAACAGGAAAATGCAGAAATTGATTGGGTTCGAGCGCGTCAGCTGGTCGTAAGAGAAAAAGCAGGTGAATCGCTTTCGGATGAAGAATCAGCGTTTCTTAAACGAATACGATCCGGAGGAAAATCCCGCACGGGACTTATCCCATTAACCGATCTGGTGGAAGGAACATATAAATCTGAAGATGGTGGACTATATGGAGGAGGCAGCAACATACCTCCCGAATCTCACCGAAATGCAGCGATAGAGCAATTGAGCAAGATCGAACCGCTCGACGCCTTGGGCGAGCCCTCCTCGGACGGAAGTGTCGTTCTTGTCTCCATCGGGATGTCCAATACCACACAGGAGTTCTCGGTGTTCAAAAGCCTTGCAAACAAGGATTCGAAAAAATCGCCACGTTTCAAACTTGTTGACGCAGCACAGGGTGGGCAGGACTCTTTGTGCTGGGCTGATCCCGAAAACCGAACTCACAAGAATAAACCATCACCGTGGGATGTCTTGGAGAAGCGATTGAAAGAGGCTGAAGTGAGTAGTCGACAGGTGCAGGCTGCCTGGATAAAACTGACCCGTGCGCAGCCTGCATTACTGGGTGAATTCCCCACTCACGCCCTGACGTTAAGAGACGACCTCTTGAAGGTAGTGAACGAATTAAGACGCCGTTTCCCGAACATGCGGATTGCTTACTTATCGAGTCGCATTTACGCAGGTTACGCATTGAAGCCTTTAAGTCCCGAGCCTTATTCCTATGAGAACGCCTTTTCAGTACGATGGTTGATTCGGGATCAGATCGAGGGAGCGCCGGAACTCAACTATGATTCCAGACGCGGTGAGGTGAAAGCCCCTCTCCTACTCTGGGGACCCTACTTATGGGGTGACGGCGCGACACCACGTAAGAGCGACGGCCTGGTGTGGGAGCGGAAGGACTTGATTGAACGAGACGGAATTCACCCCAGCAAGTCGGGGTGCGAAAAAGTTGCACAGATGCTTTCAAAATTCTTTAAAACTGATCCTCTTGCGAAACTGCTATACTTTGGCTCTGGTGAATCTACTGCCGAACTTACGGGAACATCTCAGATCGAACCAACGCCGAGCGAAAAAGAGGGAAAGGAGGCTACGATACGGAGAGTTGACACACATGGACTGTCACTGAGCGGTACGGACGAATGGGTGGACAAGAACACACAGGAACCTCGGGGAACAAAGTATAAAACATTCCACAGCAAAACCATCAGTGAAGAGGTATTCTACCTGATTTACCTGCCACCGAGTTATGAAACAGAAACTGCGACACGCTATCCTGTAGTATATTGGCTGCACGGTCGAGGACGGAGTCCGCGTGTCGGATTCTATTTTGTCGAACGCTTGATGAGTGCTATCGAGAATGCGGCGGCACCAGAAATCATTGTAGTGCTCATAAATGGACGTTCCAACAGTATGTATTGTGATTCCTTCGATGGACAGATTCCTGTGGAGAGTGTCATCATAAAAGATCTTATCCCGCATATCGATGAAACGTATCGAACTACTGCCTCTCGGGAAGGACGTACGGTGGAAGGCTCCTCGATGGGCGGTTTCGGTGCACTCCATCTCGGATTCAAGTATCCTGAATTGTTCGGTGTAGTAACCTCAATTTCCGGTGCAGTCTCTCCACCTGAGGGATTTCGCACAATGGAAAAAGAAAGAGCCGCTCCACAAAGGAGAGAGGAGGAGAGTAAAACGAAGAAAAAGTCCCGTCCCAACTTGTTTGAAACGACATTCGGAGGTAACATAGATTACGCTCGCGCGAACAATCCATGGACGCTCATAAATCAAAACGCCGAAATAATCCGAAAAAGAACTGCGCTTAGAATGATTGTGGGTAAGGAGGACAGGTTACTCAATGCGAATCGTCAGTTGCACGCACATTTGAGCGATCTTAAAGTTCCTCATGAATACGTTGAGGTGGAAAAGGGACGCCATTCGTATTATGAAGTAATAGATAAATTAAGTGATAAGGAAATTTTCGACTTCTATGCGAGAGCTTTTTCTTGGAACCGGTGATTGGAAGTCACGTGGCAAGTTCAGTAGGAATGAGATACTGCTGGCTATTTACTGCCGAGAGATGAGTTCTGAAAAGACTACAGATGGAGGTTGGCAAGAAAAGCGAGGATGGGATCGTGGAAGAAGCGACTGGCGTATAGACGACAAGGACTTGGCCGGTTCAGAGCAGCTATCGAGTCTGGGGAGCTGTCTTGCTACAGATACCTTTGTCTCGAGATTTTCCTTGACGGAGAGGTGCGTAATGTGGTATACGTAATATTGGTGAAGTCTCTGCTCGCGCAGTCGGGCATCTGTCGCTTTGCGGTCGCCCAGCGGGCAGAATTCTTGTAGTTTTCAGATAGAGGAGGAGCTATTGTGTACTATGCGATGCACAGAGTTCTAAGTCAGAACTTCCTGCTTCGCAATTAAGATTTTCGCATTTCAACGAAGAATTCACATGGTCAAAAAAAACGAGTGTTTCGGCCTGAGGTCAGAGCACAGCTACTGGTATTATTTAGCTTTCTGAAGGAGAACTATGATGTGTAATAAACTGATTTATCGAATTTCTTTTGTCTTGCTGTTCGGCCTGTTTACAGGTGCTGCCGATGCAAATATTACTTCAGCGCTGGTGGCGTACTACCCGCTGGATGGCGACGCCATGGATGCGACCGGCAACGGTCACGATGGCACAATCATTGGCGATCCACAAACTATACCCGGCATGTTCGGCCAGGCCCTCGAGTTCGACGGTGTAGACGACTACATACTGGTCACAGATTACGTACCTGTCAGCGGGGCTGCCGACAGAGCTGTAACTGCCTGGATTAGAATGGTGAACACCGACGTCCAGGGAATCGTTGCATGGGGGCAGATCCAGGGCCAGAGCAAATGGGTGATCAGACTTACACCAAAGGGCCAATTGAGACTTGAAATAGAGGGGGCCGCTATTAAAGGCAATTCTCGGCTGGCCGATGGCGAATGGCATCATATAGCTGTATCATTTGCCAATGACGGAACTCCGGCTTTGGGGGATGTTGATCTTTACGCCGACGGTACGCTTCAGAATCATGCAAATGAAACTTTGCAGATTAACACTAGCCCGACAGGGAATCTGGAAATAGGCCGCAACCTCAAGAATGACGGATTCTTCGAAGGATCCATCGACGAAGTGAAGATCTACGACCGCGCCCTGAGTGTAGATGAAGTGTTCGAGGATATGGAAGGCCCGCCGAGTTACTCATTCACCGACAATCCGAACCCGGCTGACGGAACTGTAGATGTACCGAGAAATGCAGTCCTTAGATGGACGCCGTCAAACTCTACTAACACACATGACGTATATTTCGGCACAAATCCAGACGATGTCAGCGAAGCTGATATAACCAATCCACTCGGTGTGGTGGTGAGCCAGAATCAGGACGCCAACAACTATGACCCGCCCGGACTTCTCGATTTCGGTCAGACTTACTACTGGCGCGTAGATGAGATAAATGCTCCGCCGGACCTTACTGTGTTCAAAGGCGACGTCTGGCAGTTTACGGTCGAGCCGTTCGCCTATCCCGTCAAGAATATCACCGCCATGGCATCCAGCAACACCCCGGACAGGGGGCCCGAGAACACAGTGAACGGCTCAGGATTGGATGAAAGCGGTTTGCTGCATGACAAGATCGCTGACGGGGCTATGTGGCTGAGCAGCCTTAATGCAGATCAGCCGACCTGGATCAATTATGAATTTGGCAAGGTCCACAAGCTTCACGAGATGTGGGTATGGAACTCTAATGACAGTTTGGAGCCGGCGATCGGTTTTGGATTCAAAGATGTTACCATTGAGTATTCGGTCAACGACACCGACTATACGACATTGGGTACGACTCACGAATTTGCCCGGGCGCCTGGTTTGGACGATTATGCACACAATACTACTGTTGATTTGAATGGCGCAGCGGCAAAGTATGTCAGGCTCACGGCCAACAGCAACTGGGGAAGCATCCTTGACCAGTATGGTCTTAGTGAGGTTCGCTTCTTCTACATACCCATTCTTGCAAGAGAACCTAACCCGGATTCGGGGGCAAGAGATGTTTCTATTGGTACAATAGATGAGCCCATTGATGTAACCCTTGGCTTCAGAGCGGGAAGAGAGGCAGCCAGGCACGACGTGTACCTCAGTTCTGACGAGCAGGCTGTGATAGACGGTACTGCCCCTGTTGCTACCGTGACCGAGACCAGCTATGGTCCTTTATCTCTCGATTTAGGCATGACTTACTACTGGCGGGTCGATGAGGTCAATGACGCCGAGACCCCCACAACCTGGAAAGGCGACCTCTGGGACTTTAGGACGCAGGAATATTTTGTCGTGGACGATTTTGAAGACTACAACGACTATCCGCCGGATGAGATATTCAGTACGTGGATAGATGGATATGGGACCACGACAAACGGTTCCACGGCAGGTTATGCTGAGCCGGACTTCCTTGCTGGAGAGCATTATGTTGAGACTACGATTGTTCACAGTGGCTCTCAGTCGATGCCGCTTTTCTACGACAACAATTTCAAATACTCTGAGGCAACCATGACGTTGAGTTCTCAGCGGGATTGGACCATAAGAGGTGTTGGAGTATTGTCGCTGTGGTTCTACGGTGATACATCTAACGCTGCTGAGCCGATGTATGTTGCTCTCAACGGCAGCGCGGTGGTCTATCACGATGATCCCGATGCGGCGCTGATAGATGGGTGGACGGAATGGACTATCGACCTGCAGGAGTTTGCAGCCCAGGGCGTGAACCTTGCCAATGTCAATACGATTGCTATTGGTTACGGCGATAAGAACAATCTCCAAGCCGGCGGTTCAGGTATGGTCTTTTTTGATGACATTCGGCTGTATCGGCCGGCACAGTAAGCTGGGATTTAGGTGGTCCCCATTATTGCTTGCGAAGCAAAATATGGAGGTATGGTTGATATAACGGAGTTGAGTCAATTTGGGGCTTATACTGAGTGATTCGGTATAGGCCCCTTTGTCTTGGAGCAATACCCATCAGTGATTTACTTGGCAGTAACAGCGACATTTGATCCATTGTTCATTTTAGAGTAAATAAGCATGAGTCCACTCTAAAAAGGTAATGTGCGGAAGGCTAAGAATATTATGTTCCGAAGTCGTTTTTGCTTGCTTTTGATAGTGAATTTTATATGATGGCTTTCAACAAAGATAACCATTTTTACGAGGG
>Ga0209979_1004782_pt1 | contig 11047 bp, 11 predicted proteins | sample AnhtaG_FD_183114 | JGI IMG/M metagenome (GOLD analysis project Ga0209979, IMG submission 183114) | Deep subsurface microbial communities from Anholt, Denmark to uncover new lineages of life (NeLLi) - Anholt_01485 metaG (SPAdes) (version 2) | ecosystem: Environmental > Aquatic > Marine > Oceanic...
CGGGTAAAGGCTATGTGGTAGGAGAACTTGAGGAAACAATATCGAAGATACTGGGTCTTGATCAAGTGTGGACGATCGCCTTAGCAGGAGCAGGAAAGTTGGGTATGGCTCTATTGGAGTATTCTGGTTTCAAAGAAAGTGGCTTTCACATAAGAATAGCTTTCGATGTAGATCAGAGCAAAATTGGAAAGAAACTCGTAGGGGTACCTGTCTACCATCCCTACCAAATGCCCAAGAAAATAAGGCAACAGGAAATCAACATGGGCTTAATAGCCGTACCAGCCGAGGCAGCTCAGGAGTCAGCAGATCTCCTTATTATAAGTGGAATAAGAGCAATACTCAACTTTGCCTCAGCTACACTGATAGTACCTTCCTACGTTAAGCTCATGCAAGTGGACCTTACCTCTCAACTTGAAATTATGGCGTACTTTCTTTCTCATACAGGGGAAGAAAAGATTCTGACGAAAAGACCAAAATGGAGATAGGTGAAACAAAATGGCTTATAAAATCCTCATTGTAGATGATGATCGAGATTTTGTAGAAATTAGTAGAGCTACCCTCGAGAGCAAGGGGTATCAGGTAGTGCCTGCCTATGATGGGAAAGAGGGATTGGAAAAGGCTCTCAAAGAAGATCCGGATCTCATTGTGCTCGACGTAATGATGGCTACCCAGACTGAGGGTCTGGAGGTAGCTCGTCAGATGCGAGAGAACGAGAGTCTCAAGAAGACTCCCATTGTGATGGTGACAGCCATTAGAGAAAGGATGGATATCTCATCGAAGATAGGGCCGGATAAGAATTGGCTGCCGGTCACCGAGTTCATCGAAAAACCCTTTCCGCCACACAAGCTCCTGAAAAAGATTGACCAGCTTCTCAGTAGGAAGAAATAGGGAGTTCACTCATGCATCGCCTTACTTTCCAGCAAAGAATATTCCTATATTTTACTCTTACCATTGTGGTTTTGGGCGTGTTAGTTACGTTTCTAGGTACGTATCTTATCTCAAAGAGGGTACTTAGCGAGGCTCAAACTCGTATCACTCTAAACCTTCAGACGGCTGATTTTGTCTACGTAAATCATATGCAGACCATCTTCATGGCCTTGAGTCTCATGGCTGACAAGGAAAGGGTGATCCGTGCTCTCCAGCTGACCGAGGATATCAGCAGAGTGCAAACGTTCCTGGAGCAAAAGAGATCAGATTTGGAGTTAGACTTTCTCACTCTGTGTGACGCAAGTGGTAGAGTGCTTCTACGCACCCGCCCTCCCTACCTTACGGGAGATAACTGCTTGTCTTATCCCCTCATCCAAAAAGCTCTTCAGGGCGAAGGGGCAGCAGGTACGGTAATTCTTCTTCAGGAAATGCTTCAGGGGGAAGGCGAGGGCCTGGCATCCCAAGGACATGTACGTTTCCTTCCTACCCCAAGGGCAAAATCGAGACCCGAGGGGGAAGAGAGCTCTGGTATGTGCATTATGGCCGCAGTGCCGGTCGTAGATCCTTACGATGGACGGGTTAGGGGAGTCCTTTATGGTGGCAACCTGCTAAATCGGAATTATGCTTTAGTAGATTACGTCAGGGATATGATCTTTGAAGAAAGGGAATACAAGGGCCGGGAGTTCGGCACAGTTACTATCTTTCAATGGGACGTTCGAATATCTACCAACGTACTGCGAGAAGATGGTGCACGGGCAATCGGCACTCGGGTCTCGGAGGCGGTTTACCAACGGGTCCTGGAGAAAAAGGAATCGTGGCTGGAGAGGGCTTTTGTGGTACATGATTGGTACATATCAGCGTACCAGCCTATTCTTGACCCTGATGGTGATGTCATCGGGATTCTCTATGTCGGAGTCCTGGAAGACAAGTACATAGATATACGTAACGAGATTCTCGTAAACCTTCTCTTACCGTTAACTATAGGCGTGGTAGTGGTGCTTGCATTCTCCTATCTCCTTGCCCGAGGCCTATCAGGTCCGGTCCGAGAGCTTCTACTCGGAACAGAGAAGGTCGCCTCGGGAGATTTGGACTATCGCATCCGAGAAAAGGTAAAGTACCCCGAAATCGAGCATCTCACCCAGCATTTCAACTCTATGACCCAAGCATTAAAAGAGCGAGAAGATGAACTTCGCAAGGCGAATGAAGACCTCAGGCGAGTAAACCGCAATTACATGGAGATGCTCGGCTTTATTTCTCATGATATGAAAAACGCCTTGGGTAATATGATCATGAGTGCGTACAACCTGAGGGACGGTGTCGTTGGAAAGCTGACGCAAAAACAGAAAATCATGGCAGGCTTCTTGGTCCGTAGCTCTGAGCGGCTCCAGGATATGATCAAAAACTATATGGATCTCAGTCGTATTGAGAGAGGTGAACTCCAATCCCGTAAGCAAATAGTAGATTTTGAGGCCCATATCTTATCCCCGCTACTGGGTGAGATAGAAGGCCAACTCAAATCCAAGGGAATGAGGATCACCACAAATATCCCTGATCCTTATGAGATAAAAGCCGACCCCGATCTACTAAGAATTGTCATGGAGAACCTGTTGACCAATGCAATCAAATATGGGAAGGATCAGGGCAAAATAAGGATAGAGGCAACCCAATCCGATAAAGACTGGCAAATGAGTGTGTGGAATGAGGGGGAGGGAATACCGGCGGACCAATTTGGAAATCTCTTCTCTAGATTCACCAGACTAAAGACTGAGAAATCCAGGAGAGAAAGGGGCAGTGGACTAGGTCTTTTCATCACCAAAGAAATGGTAGAAAGACAGGGAGGTCACATCTGGGTAGAATCGAAAGTAGATCAATGGACAAGATTATCTTTTGTTTTGCCAAAAGATAAAGGGTAGAAAGAGGTAGGGATTCAAATCCCGAGGTTAGTGAGGAAAGGGCCGTATATGCCCTGCATACAATGATTCTGTTTTTCGAATGTCTATGTTTTTGAAATTGCCATAGACACCAGGGCCGAGCGAGGACAACACTTCAGACCATAATACATGCAAGAAACTTGGAAAAGACCAAGGAGGTGAGAAGAATGAAGGAAGAAGCAAAAATCCTTATCGTCGATGATGACCCTGCCTTTGTGGAAGTAGCTGCCGCCAGCCTGAGAACTGTGCCCTACAGGGTCGAAGCTGCCTACGACAAAGAAGAAGGAATGAAAAAGATTAAGAAAAACAAGCCCGATTTAGTTATTCTCGACGTTATGATGGAAAAATTGGATGATGGCTTTAGCATGTGCCGTGAGCTTAAACATGATCCTGAGCTTGAACAGATCCCTGTGCTTATGCTCACCGGAATAACCAAAAAAACAGGTCTTAAGTTCTCTCCTCTGACCGACGGGGAGTATCTTCCGGCAGAAGACCTGATGGATAAGCCAATCAAGCCGGCTGATTTGCTAAAGCGGGTAAGAAACCTTCTCAATAAAGATAAGAAGGAAATGGAAAAACCATAAGAAACGATTAATGAAAAAGACCCTGGAAAAAAACAGGGGAGATCCCGAAGGGTTAAGCGAATGCAAATAGTCAAACTACCTAAACAGAATCTGGATAAGTTTATCAAGAGCTTAAGTAAATTTGGTCAGATCTACGCTCCCATAAAGAAAGATGCGAATACCTCTCTGTTTTCGAAGATCGAAGATTCTTCCCAAATAGATCTTGGCTATAACAGAACACTTCTTCCCCCAAAAAAGTACTTGCTTCCTCCAATTGAGAGTATGTTTAAATTCTCAGCCGAGGCGGGTTACGAGGAGGTGGAACACGGCCTAAACGAGAAATCCATCCTTCTTGGAGTTCACTCGTGTGATATTCACGGTCTAAGAATCCTTGATTTAGTTTTCTCCGGTAGATACGTCGATAACTACTATTTCACTGGGAGGAAGAATACCTCAATAATTGGAGTCAGCTGCATCCCCGATGATATGTGTTTCTGCCGCTCGATGGGAACAGATTTCGTCGAGAACGGATTTGATCTGTTCCTCTCGGATATTGACCAATCTTACTTGGTCAGAATTGGCACCAGTTTGGGAGATGATATGGTGCGAGCCAGTCAATCTTTGTTCAAAGAGGTGGGCAAAGAAGAGATCGAAGAGCATAAGAAGAAGTCCAATGAAATGCAGAAGCACTTCAGGATAGATCTTGAACTCTACAATCTACCGGAGATACTGGACCTAGAGTACGAGAGCAAGGCCTGGGAAGAAATCGGAGAAAAGTGTTTGAGTTGTGGCAGCTGTTCCATGGTCTGCCCCACCTGTTATTGCTATGATGTCTTTGATGAACTCAGTCTGGACGGCAAGACTGGTGAGCGTAAGAGACGATGGGACTCTTGCCTCTTCAAAGACTACGCTTTGGTTGCCGGAGGTACGAATTTTAGGAGTGAAAGATCCGCCAGGGTTAAGAATAGATATTTTCATAAACACAGAGGCTTTGTAGCTCAATACGGAAAGCCAAGCTGCGTTGGGTGCGGGCGGTGTATCCAGTCCTGTCCCGCGAAGATAAATATCGTTGAGGTAATTACTAAGATAAGGAGCGATGCTTATGTGTAACGGTACTTCTAGGAGTGACACAGGTAATATTTATCAGCCAGACTCAGCCAGAATTGTTTGCAGGCTGCCTCAGATTAAGGATCATCGACTCTTTCAACTGAGATTCGAAGATTCTGAGATAAGGCAGAACTTCAGTTACAGTCCGGGCCAGTTTGTTGAACTAAGTATCATTGGGACGGGGGAGGCTCCTATCTCCATATCTTCTTCTCCTACGCGTCCAGGAGTTATCGAGTTATGTGTAAGAAGGATCGGTCGGATGACCAAGGCTCTATTTAGGCTCCCTCTTAATTCTTTGGTAGGTGTGAGAGGGCCGTACGGTAACGGGTTTCCGGTAGAAAAAATACGCGGAAATAACCTTTTGATAGTGGCTGGTGGCCTAGGTATGGCTCCCTTAAGATCCCTTCTGTGGTATGCTCTCGACAACCGGTCTCTTTTCAAAGAGGTCATACTCATGTTCGGAGCAAAGGTGGCCGAGGAAATGCTCTTTAAGTATGAACTACTGACTCTTCTGGACCGAACAGATATGAGATGTCTTCTCACTGTAGACAAAGACGAAGAGGGAACCTGGCCCGCTCAAGTAGGAGTAGTAACCAAGCTATTTGATTTGGTTAAAATTGATCCCAAGATAACCTACGCTGCCGTATGTGGGCCACCCATTATGTATAAGTTCGTCTTGAAAAAGCTCTTGGAGAAGGATTTTTCCAAAGATAGAATACTCATGTCTCTTGAGAGGAAAATGAAATGCGGTGTGGGAAAATGTGGTCACTGCATGATTGGCTATAAATACACCTGCATCGATGGACCTATATTCACCTACTGGGATGCGATTAATCTTCCAGAGATGATATGAAGGAGCAAATAGCATGAGTAAACCAAAGATAGGTATATTCGGAATGACTGGATGCGCCGGTGAGCAAATAGTGATCCTCAACTGCGAGGACGAGCTTATGGACATTCTTAAATTACTGGACATCAAATCATTTCACACTGCCATGAGCAAAAATGACGAAAAATGTAACCTGGACATAGCCTTTGTGGAAGGAGCGCTAGTTCAGCCCCAGGAAGAGATATCTCTAAAGGAAATTAGAAAAAGATCAAGGCTCCTTATCGCCCTGGGTACCTGCGCTGTCTGGGGAGGGGTGGCGGCTATGAAGAATGAGGTCTCACGTCAGAGGTTGAAAGATATAGTCTATGGCTCTCCGGGACGGATATTTAAGAGCATTCCTGCTCAACCCCTTCATAGTTTCGTAAAGGTTGATTTTTCCATCTCCGGCTGTCCTATAGAGAAGGAGCAGTTCCTACAGGCAGTTACTTCTCTGGTTCATGGAGACATCCCGGTTCTACCAAAATATGCTGTTTGCACTGAGTGCAAGATAAATGAGAATACCTGTCTCCTGGTAGAGAAAGGTGAGCTTTGCCTGGGACCGATAACCGTTGCTGGATGTAATGCACGCTGTCCCAACTCTGGTATGCCATGCAGTGGCTGTCGAGGTCCGGTGGAAGAGGCTAATATCGCCTCTGAGGTAGAAATATTAAAAGAAAAGGGATTTACTTTGCCAGATATCTATAATCAATTGCGTACTTTTGCGGGACCGGCAGAAGCTATTCAAACACATTTGGCTAAAAGGTGAAGAGAATGCAAAAATCAGTGGTGATTGATCATTTATGCAGGATTGAAGGTCATGGAGGAATTAACGTAGTCGTCGAAGATGGAAGAGTGGTCAAGGTTGAGATAGATATCTTTGAAGGGGCACGATTCCTGGAAGCCCTAGTGGTGGGAAGACTGTATTACGAGGTACCGCCGATACTCTCGCGTATCTGTGCTATCTGCTCCGCTGTCCATACTGTAGCCTCCTTGATGGCTGTAGAGGATGCTTTTGATACTGAACCCAGTGCTCAGACTCAACTCCTAAGGGAGCTCCTAGTTCAAGGAGGAAATATTGAGAGCCACGCCTTGCATCTATTTTGCTTAGCTCTTCCTGATTTTCTTGGGTATAGTAGCCCTTTCGCCTTGGCTAAGGATTATCCTCAGGAAGTGAAGACAGGATTGGAATTAAAAAAACTAGGCAATACCATTCAGGAGACCGTTGGAGGTCGGGCTGTTCATCCAGTCAACGCTGTTCTGGGTGGGTTTGGCACGGTGCCAACCAAAAAAAGACTTCTTGAACTCAAAGAGGAATTAACCAAAGGGTTGGAAGAGGCTCTAGCCGCCGTTGAGTCTGTAGCCCGCTTACGGATTCCCGATTTTTCCCAATCCCCCACTCTCTATGCAGCGTTAGCTTCCTCATCGGAAGAATACAGTCTGTTCGGAGACAAAGTTATTTTCTCCAGCGGCGAGTCGAGAAAGGTTAGCTCCTATAGGGAAATCTGCAACGAGACAGTCGTGCCTCATTCTCACGCAAAACATAGCCATTTCAAAGGCCTGCCATTCATGGTTGGTGCTCTGGCTAGAGTAATGCTCAATGGCCATAAATTAGATTCTGAAACCAAAAAAGCTAAGGAAAAATTGGGTCTCGGCTCATTTACAGAGAACATACTTTTGAACAACAGCGCCCAGGCTATTGAAATAATTTACTCCATAAAGAGATGTATCCAGATTATTGATCAACTACTCAAAAGGGGAATAAAGAATGAGAAACCGGTTAAAATTAGACCCAAAGCGGGTCAGGGGACGGCCGCCCTGGAGGCCCCCAGAGGAACACTTTATCACAGTTATACTTTTAATGAGAAAGGAAGGTTAACCAAAGCCGATGTTATCACACCGACCGCCCAAAATTTAGCAAATATGGAAAAGGATTTTCGAGCTTTGTCCAACCGCCTAGTTGACGAGCAAAAAGACGCTCTGCAGGCAAAACTAGAGATGATAGCTAGAGCTTACGATCCGTGCATCTCTTGTTCTGTCCATTGAAATAAGGTAGTTGAGTAGTGATACAAGCTACCTCAGATTTGTGTTCTTTTGTAGGAGCTCAAACCCGAAAGGTATCTTTGTGGTTCCCGATATTCTAGCTAATGCTGAATGAACGAAGCATATGAATAAGAATACTCTAGCAGAGTATCCTCGCTATTTCTTTAGCTAATTAGGGAGTATTATATCAGATTTGGGTTAGATTTTACAGGATGATAAGCAAAGTATCGTAGGTGCATTTAATCATGAAAGAACACGAATCGATGCCTGTCTACACTATCGGAATTGCCGCAGAATTTCTGAGTGTTTGTTCAGCAACTTTGCGTCTTTGGGAGAAGAAAGGTCTCATCAAACCATCGCGAATAGGGAAGAACAGGTTCTACTCCAAATGCGATATTGATCGGTTAGAATGTATCAAATATCTTCTTCAGAAGAGGAGACTAAATATCGCTGGAGTAAAGGAAACACTAGACACGGAATTTTGTTGGGAGGTAAAAAATTGTAACGAAAAGGCGCGAAAGTATTGCTTAGTTTACCTTCAATGCCAGAAGCTCCGGGAGAGCAAGTACGGGAAATGATTGAGTAGATATGATTCAATCGCTTCTCCTTCGGTTAGATTCTAGATGATTCAATTCGCTAATTTTTGCCAAAGTCTTGATTAGTTTTAAGCAGTTTAGCTGAATCCTTTTTTCATCCAAATCATCAAAATGTGGCTCATCTTCTCTAGAAATAAAAAAAGGCAGCTAATGCTTAGTAAGAAGAATTAAAATGAGCCGTTTATAATGGACCCCATAATTCGGACACTATGCTAAGATACAGGTAAGGTCAAAAAGGGAGATCCATATATGACAAGCATACGTAAGAAATATCCACCAAGTTTCAAAGCGAAAGTAGCTCTAGAAGCTATTCGAGAGGAGAAGACCTCGGCTGAACTAGCCAGTCAACAACCACCACCCAAGGGTGGTGGCTTGTCAGTGCGGTTCTTTCGTTTCCTTAGCAAAGAGCTCTAACTGCTCTGTGTGGTGCTGGTAATATCTTATATACTTTTTGATCTGCTCTGCGGTGACTTTGTCTCCTGATGTTCCAACATAGTATCCTCGTGCCCAGAGCTTTCCCAACCAAAGGTGTCGCTTCAGCTTGGGAAACTCTTCCATCATCTTTCGGGAGGATATACTCTTGAGAATATCAGCCAACCTCGCAGGAGAGTATCTCGGTGGTGCACAGACAAACAGGTGAACGTGATCTTTCTGAACACTCATTTCCTCTACTTCAAACTCATACTGTTCTGCAATTTCAGAGAATATCTCTTTTAGTCTCTCTTTCATTCCTCCTCGCAAGATGGATTTACGATATTTTGGAATCCACACGAGATGATAGTTGATACTATATACCGCATGTGGTGTTGCTTTAACTTTGCCCATACTCTCATTCTAATTAAAAGAGCAACTTAGTCCAGCTTCGCTGGACACCTCCCTTACCACGCCGTCAAGCGACGTGGCTTGCGGGAGGTATTTGGGTGTCAACATTTGTATAATGCATCAGCATCGGCACAAAACAAGCATCGAATCCTATCCTTATTGAACATGAATTATTATCAACAAGGTTTACGAAAGTTGGAAAATTTTTATCCATTTTTAAAACACGAGAACTATCGGCTCTGCGTAAAGGTTTATAAGTTAAAAAAATAATCGAATTAACATAACGCAAGTATTGGTTATATTTGCCACTAAGAATATCTACAGCCTGGTCCAGATTGTAATAATTTAACACATAATGCAAATTGCATTTAATTCTGTTCTTCTTCAAATTTTCAATGATATCTTTATCTATAGTCGTGATATCTAGTGTAGATATTGCAATAGCACCCAGTTTATCCTTTAACTTCATAATCAGATCATTTGTAAGATATTTTCCGTTAGTAGTAAAATTAGGAATTACACCATATACCAGGGTAATATCAATTATCTTGATGAAATCAGGATGTTCCAAGGGTTCACCTCCGCCAAGAGCAACTTGAAATACATTGCCCCAATGTGGATGTCGTAGTTGCTTTAGTAGATATTCATAATCTTCTAATGACATAAAGCTATTATCGGGCTTGCTATCCCTATAGCAGAAATCGCATTCCTTACTACAATGGTTTGAAATAGAAATGTCTACCAATTCTGGCCAAGGGGCATATTGTGGATTTTTGTCAAATGATTCACCCCATCTAAAAGTTGTTCCTGTAATCGTATCGCCGATGAAATTATAATCTTTTGAATGACGTCTTATTTTCATGATTAGTATGTTTCAGTTTGGGTGATTCCGAATCCCCAGATGTTCTTTAATCTCCCATTTAATATATATTCACCGTATATATACGCCCAAAGGTCTTCTCCATCCATTGAAGAAAAATCCATTTGATCGGGTGGCAACTCAAGCGTGGAATCAATCGAGGTGTCTCCAGTATTAAATTGAACTTTATGGGTATAAATCTCCTCATTTTCAATAAATACACGAGTTCCTTTCTCTATCATAAATTTACGCAAGAAATTAGCAATATTATCTTCACCTTGTTTAAAAGTTCCCTTAAAATGTTTAAGATAAATTTTTACCATCTCATCATTCATCGTTAATATATAACTTACCGAACTACTGTTGGTAACAAAATCCGTTCGTATCTTCATTTTTTCACCTCCAATATTAATAAATTTTCACCATATTTATCTTTCCTTTTTATCCCATATTATACAATATGTAAAACTCAAAACTAGCTAAAAAATAGCACGGAAAGCAGACATATAAAGGGCGCTGCGGAAGCCTGAAGGCCTGAAGCCGCCCGACTTTTGTGGGTGGGGTATTTCCAACCACCTCTGCTTCCAGGAAAGATTCGGCTTCCTAGGCCTGGAATTTCTTCCATGAATCCTCTACAGGAGGACGCAGAGTGTTTTGGCGGGTTTACTACCGTTCAAACTCACCGAAACACGCAAAGCCGAATCGAACTACTGATTACCACGAAGCGAGCGGCCTAGCGAGCGTGGAGTGAGCCCGAGCGACAACGAGGCTGAACGGTGCCCACCAACCAAGTCCACCCCAGCGGGCGGTGTATTAGTTTAAGTTTAGTTGTTGTTTAGCGTTAGTCAAAGTATGCTCTCCGAACTTTAATAGCTTCTCTTTTGGTCTCTCATCTTCCGGCCAATTCTTGATGGCGTTTTCGTAGATTTTTGTTTGTTTTAACTTCTTCACCATCTACCTATCACCTGAATGTCAGCCTATCTGATACTCCCAAACGCCTCGTTTAGTTCATCAAGGGTTTTGAGCATATTAAAAGATTTCTGTTGGTCAAGCGTCAGAACAGGGAATAATTCATCCTCGATCCTTGACATCATCTCATCAATTTCCTTGTCTGTTCTACCAAGATTAACCCGATATTTGCTCAGATCAGAGGAAAAACCATCTTCTTCAAGTTTTTTTCTGAAAAGTTCAAGCTGTTCCTTGTCACTAAAATTAAATTGCTCCCTCAGCAAAAACCCGAGGTCATAAAAATCCCTGCTTGCGATAATCTTTCTCGTAGCAGACGCTCTTAACTTCTCGGCAACTAATTCTTTTAACACAAGACAGTTTACCGA
>Ga0209979_1004783_pt1 | contig 11044 bp, 10 predicted proteins | sample AnhtaG_FD_183114 | JGI IMG/M metagenome (GOLD analysis project Ga0209979, IMG submission 183114) | Deep subsurface microbial communities from Anholt, Denmark to uncover new lineages of life (NeLLi) - Anholt_01485 metaG (SPAdes) (version 2) | ecosystem: Environmental > Aquatic > Marine > Oceanic...
TGTTAACTAAGAGGAAGAACTTTGTCCTTTTAGTATTTCTTTTATACCAGACCATCCAGCTCCTCCCCAGTGAATAGACAATTTAGCGAGCATCCGATTCTTTTAAGATTTTCTCTTCCTCCTTGCCTCCCATTTTCTCATTAAAAAACCTCCTTTTTCACTTCATTTTTTTTCTGAACTCTCGAAATTACCGTCTACTTTAAATTTTTCAGAGGCTTATCGGGGGGTTGACAAATTATTTAAATATGCTAATATATTACATAGTCTATTATGAGCAGTGACAGCTAATATACTGTAGAGTCGATTTGGCTGTCCAATTATCTTTTCGAGAGGGCCGAATGACCGATAGACCCATGTCTCATGAAAGCCTAACCCAGAAAGCCTACGAAGAACTGAAGTCCCGGATAATTCGTATGGAACTGCATTCAGGGGTCCTGATGACCGAATCACGTATTGCCGAGGATCTTGGCATGGGACGAACGCCAGTGCGAGAAGCAATACAAAAACTTAAGCACGAGGGTTTCGTCAAGGTGATCCCCCGTAAAGGTGTCATGGTGAGTTCCCTGTCTGCGGATGAGGTCCGTAGTATCTACGAGATGGCTGATGGATTGGAGGGAATGACCGCACGACTAGCGGCAGAAAGAGCATCTCAGAACGAAATCAACGAACTCAACAGCATAGTTTATGAGATGAAACGGGCTCTGGCAGCAAATGATATGCAGGCCTGGGTGCAAGCCGACGATGCCTTTCATGCACAAATACTAAAAATATCCGGTAATTCACATATCACTGAGGCAATGGAACTTATAGAGGGGTTGGTCAGTCGAGTGCGAATGATTCTTGTTCAAGTAAAGGGGCTCCCCGGCAAGTCAACAAACGAGCATGAGCAAATTGCCCGTATGATATCTGAACGCCGAGGAAACGATGCCCGAGACGCTATTCAGCGACACCACCAGCGAGTGAGAGAGGATATTGTGGCTACTATTCAGCGGCTGAAATGGATCTAACGAGAAAAGACCTTTTGCGTTTCATTACAATGCGGCATGGTGTGTTAGGATACCTTTGGTGAAGAGAACACCTATGGGAAGCAAGTAGACTCTACGTTTTTGAAGTTCCCTACCGGGGCGCTAGACTAGGTAAGAAAAAAAGCTAAAGGGGGTGAGGAAACTAAAGAGAAGAGAGTGTAGATGCTCCGTGGTAAGGATGTATCGTTTCGTGGTTTATCTAGAAATAAAGGAGGTAAGTAAATGCGAAAGAGTTTCTTTACAGTAGTTATCATGGCTTTGGTAGCGGTGTTTGTCATGGCCCAATGTGTTGCAGCACAGACGACCCTTGACTTCTGGACCGAATGGACCGAGGACCCGCAATATGTGGCGATAGAGGAGCTGATTGACAAGTTCATGTCCGAAAATCCGGACATCAACGTCAAGCATCGCCCGATCGAGAATGAACAGTTTCATACAGTAGTCAGGACAGGGTTTACGTCAGGTAATCCGCCTGAAATCTGTCAGCTTGAAGGGTTCGAGTACGTAATTCGATATGCCAAGCCGGGTCAGCTTTTGAAAATCAACGATTGGATGTCTGAGAATAAAGATCGATTCATTGCTGGTCTGGATGCAAGTGTAACATGGGAAGGGGACAAATACGGAATACCCTGGGGTGGTAACCTGATAATGCAGTATTACTACAACGGTGAGATTCTGAACACTTACGGTATTTCTCCCCCTAAAACCTGGAGAGAGTTTCTTGTTTCTTGTCAGAAGATAAAAGACAACGGTGTAACTCCAATCGCAATCGGTGATAAACACGGTTGGCCAGGGGTGCATTGGTGGGGCGACATTTTGGTTAGATTCGTTGGTGCTCAAAAGGTCTGGGATCTAGTCACAAGACAACCCGGTCATAGCTGGACAGATCCTGAGGTCGTTCAAGCAGCAACTTTCTTCCAGGAGTTGAGTGATTTCGACTTCCTATCAAAAGGAAAAGCGAGCGATGACTACCCTTCAGCGGTAGCTCTCTTCTTCGCTGGGAGAAGCGCCTATTTCCAGACAGGATCATGGTTTGTCGGAGAGTACAAAGAGATGGCTCCTCCTGGTTTTGAATTCGGCATCGCCAAGTTCCCTGAGATTGCAGGAGGAAAAGGCCCCAACGATGCTGTTATGTATGCCGATTGTTTTGTTCTTACCACGGCCCTCCAAGATGATCCTGAGCCCGGATACAAATTTCTCGATTTCATGTCCCGTAAGGAAAACCAAGAGATTTGGGTCAAGTATAACCAGTCTCTTTCTCCTGTAAAAGGTGCTGTCAACGCAGATACAGCGGGACCCTATCTGATACAAATCGCTGAGATGATGGCTGCAACAGATGACACTATCCCTCATATAGGACACGTTGCTCCTTCGCCTCTCGGGCATGGCGGTCCCATGTACATAGGTGGCATAGGTGTGCTTACTGGTGAGTACGACGCCCAGAGCTGGATGGAATGGCTTGAGGAAGAGGCACAGAAATACGAACCAGTCTACGAAGAACGATTATAAAGTAGAACGGAAATTCAAAAGGATGTATTGCCGGGGCTCATTTTCCCGGTAATACATCCTTGTATTGCCGCAACCCAACCGCTGGATGCGGACCATTGAACCCCTACTCTGCCTGTTTGCTCAGGAAATAATCCCCACTACTTTGTGAAAGGGATCTGAGGAATAGCCGAAAGGAACAATTTCAATCGTAACCAGACCATCTGCGAAGAACGAACGTGAAACCACAGATCTGTCAACACTTTACGGGTAAATGAAGAGAAAACGGTCTGAAGATTGCATCAGAGTATTTTGCTGAGGAAGTAAATTACGAGCTCCATCACTAACAAGATTGGTATCTCGATAAGGATCAGTAGTAAGGAGAGTGTGTAATGAGGCAAACACAAGTAGGTACTCGGGGCTCGGGTAAGAAGAAAGGTTGGGGCGTAATACCGGTCTATGTTCCCTGGCTATTCCTTTTGCCATCATTGGTATTCTATTTGGTGTTCAAGGCTATTCCTATCTTCGGCACATTTATCATAAGTTTTTTCCGCTGGGAAGGTATTAGTTTTGCCACTATGGATTTCATTGGTATCCGCAACTATATTACTCTTCTGAGTGATGAAGTATTTCTACTCGCTCTCTGGAATAATATTATTTTCATTCTCATGGGAGTGTCTATGGTAACCGTATTTGCTTTATTCATAGCCGTATTGCTGGAGAAAGGTCTGCGTTTATCCAACTTCTTTCGTGGCACCTACTTTATTCCCGCGGTCATGTCTATGGTAGTCATTGGAGTCACCTTTACTCTCTTTCTTAGTCCCGAATTAGGGGTGGTCAATCCCTTCCTGGAGAGGATTGGCCTTGGAAAGTTCACTAGAGCTTGGCTAGGAGATCCTCAGTTTGCCCTCCCCATAGTTATTCTCAGCCATGTATGGCAAATGTTTGGTTTTTATATGTTTATCTTTATAGCAGGTCTAAAGAATATCCCTGATGAACTATATGAAGCAGCACATATCGATGGTAGTGGTGTCTGGGGAGACTTCTTACACGTAACTCTTCCTTTGCTAAAGCCCGTAGTAGCAGTAGTGGTTGTCCTGGCTATGATAAATACATTAAAAGTGTTCGACCTTATATACGTCATGACTTTTGGTGGGCCAGGTAATGCCAGCCAAGTATTGACCCTGCGGATGTATCTAGTGGGATTCATGCACAACTACATGGGTTACGGTTCAGCAATTGCTGTTGTTTTTCTCCTTCTAACTCTTGCTATTTCCGCTGTGCAACTTAAAGTAACGGGCTCTCTAAAATAAGGAGCAATAGAATGCAAACAAGGCAACATATTCTAAGCACAATTGTATTGTACATTATATTTGGCAGCGTTTTCATAATTGTCGCCTATCCGCTCGTCTGGATGCTCTACAGCTCACTCAAGCCCCAGTGGGAGATTTTCGCCAATCCCTTCTCTTTGCCCAATAAGTTTTTCCTGGGTAATTATGTGAAAGTATGGACTAGGGGTAACTTTGGCACTTACTTTTTCAACAGCATTCTAGTGACAGTTCCATCCGTAATAGGTATAGTCTTCTTTAGCTCTCTTGCTGGATACGCATTTGCCCGTTTCAAGTTTAAAGGGGATAAAATAGTCTTTTTCTTCTTCCTTATTGGAATTATTATTCCGGTTCAGAGCATTATTATTCCCTCTTTTCAGATCGTCTCCAAGCTGGGACTGATCGATACCTACTGGGCCCTGATCTTCACCTATTTCAGTTGGGGACAGGTTGCCATACTTATCCTTCGAGCCTTCTTTCGCTCGTTGCCCCAAGAAATCATAGAATCAGCAAAGATGGATGGATGTTCGGAGTTTCAAATATACGGTCGTATTGCTCTACCTCTGGCGAAACCAGCAATTGCCACTGTGGCAATTTTCTATTTCGTCTGGGTGTGGAACAACTTCCTGTACCCTCTCCTCTACGTAACATCGGATGAGATGAATACCATTCCTCTGGGAATTATGCTCTTCAGGGGAAAATACTCCGTGGATTGGGGGGCCCAGTGTGCAGCCCTTTCTATCGCCACAATACCAGCCGTTGTTATTTACCTACTCTTTCAGGATAAGTTCGTCCGGGGCCTCACTGCTGGCGCCGTAAAAGGATAGGATATCTATGAGCTGCCGATACTTCACACCACAAATCAAGCAGGTATGCAATATACAACAGACAAAGAGGATAGCCAAACTGTTGGACAGCATGGAAGAAGTCACTGCTCATCCCGACAATAAGAAAAGGCAAAACAAGTGGTTTTCCGGATTGCGAACAACCAAAGATACCGGCACCGTGTCCCTATCCGGGATACCAAGCTCCGAAGAGACACCATGTACTCTTTTCCTCGGGCCGACCTATTGGAACAAGAAGATTGGCCTTGATATCCGGCGATACTATACCGATCCCTATTACTATCTGGAATATCAGCTAAAAATCTGCCAGGAGCGCTTGTACAACTACCATGATGATACCTTCTTCACCGGGACGATACCATTGGACTTCGGTGTCGCTTTTGTGCCTAGCCTTTTTGGTGCAAAAACAGTATTTCCTAAAGACAAGGATCCCTGGGTACGAAGAGGGATCCCTATTATCAACAAAATGAGTGATGTTAGAGAACTACCCTTTCCTGACTTCTATTCAAACAAACAGATGAAGTGGTATCACGCCTTTTATGAGAGGATAGAAGAGATAGTATCCATCCACAATCATTTTCAGGTGAAATTTCCAGATTGGCGTAGCGGACCTTTCCCGCTGGCGCTAGCGCTCAGAGGATGGAGCAGATTACTTGAAGATACCATCGAGAACGAGGAGTTGGTACACGCATTAATGGAAAAAACCACCGAATACCGGATTGAATGGTGCAAACAACGCGCCAGGCACACAGGAGAATCGGAAAACACTATGCTGGGAAATGACGACATAAATCACCCAATAGTCTCTGCCCAACTGTACAACAAATATATACTGCCTTATGAAATGAGCATTTACCGCCTGCATAATAGAATCTCCTATTGGCATAGCTGTGGGAACATCACCCCTTTACTAGCTCAAATCGCCCAGATACCACAGATTGATCTGCTGCAGGTGAGTCCGTTTAGTGACCTCAGGAAGGTGGCCAAGACATTTTCTAAACGTCAAACAGCGCTGCAGATATGGATTCACCCGGCAAGAGACCTTATCCTTGCCACCCCTGAGCATATGCGCCGAGCCCTGGAGAAAATCGTACGTATCTGCCACGAAGAAAACATCACTCGCTACTCTATCGTCAGTGGTCACATACAGCCAATGATGGACCTGGCTGCCCAGGAAAAGCAGATACACTTGTGGCTAAGTACGGTTCGCCAAGTTCTAGATGCAAATACAATGAGCTTAAACTGACAACTACCCCGGTTGATGATGAACCAGAAGAAGTATCCGTTTCAGATATTGTGATGACTAAGTCGATACCGGCTATCGGTGCCTGTAATCGACAAACAAGGAGAAACAACAATGACAGTCGCAGAACGTATCAATAGTTGCTACACTCGAGTCTATATCAGCCAGCACTATGAAGAGTGGGATCCGCGTATTCTGGAGAATTACGATTTATCTGAGGTGATAGAAGCGATAGATCTAGTTGATCCGGACGTCTTCTATGCCACTGTACGGACTCACAACGGTAAGTGGTTCTGTAAAGCTGGGTTAGGCAAGATGCATCGGGGTTTAAAGGGAATCGACCAACTACAGGCCATTATTGACTACAGACGTAGCAAGAAGAAGCTCATATTCGGGTATTTATCCACTATATATGACAAAGAACTGTATGATCTCCATCCCGAATGGCGTCAGGTTGACCCACAGGGTAGACCCGTTGCCGATAAACGGGGAAGTTTCGGCAAAGTTCTTTGTCCAAATAGTCCCTACAGAGAATACCTTGTTGACATGATTAAGAGAACGCTTCAAATTTACGACATTGATGGTTTCTATTTTGACATGATCTTCTTTGAGGAGAATCCTTGCTACTGTGAGAATTGTCGCCGGTCGTTCCGCTCCATGTATGATGCCGATCTTCCCACTGAGGAGGACTGGGACAATCCTCTCTTTCGCTCTTTCGTACGATTTCGAAACCAAACTAACTATCTTTTCGTCAAGGAAATCTGTGATGCGGTAAAGCAAGTCAATCCCGAGCTGCTAACCTTGATACAGTATGTCATGCTCAAAGGACGTTCTATTAGTGGACAGACTCTGGCTGTGGGGTCTGTGCCAGATTTCCTTTACACGGACATCTACTTTCGACAAGGATATCTGCCCATGAGCGTTTGTACCAAACTGCTTGCTGATATCAGTAAATACAGACCTGAAATAGGCATTATGACCAGGCCTGGCACTCACAACGACACTCCCAATATGAAAACCCTTGATCATATGAGGAGTGAAGCATTCACAGCCATTGCCAACGGTGGTTCCGTGATGTTTTTTGACATCATGTGGCCCGATGGAACATTGCAGAAAGCGATGTGGAAGCGCATTGCACAGATTAACAGCGAAATAAAAAAGTGTGAGCCCTGGCTTGGAGGCAAATCGGTGGCTTCTGTTGCCGTCTTCTATTCGGAGAATACTCGTATTTGGTATGGCCGCTCTGACATGGAGAATCGGTACGAAGCCAACTTCTTGGGTGTATGCCGCGCTTTGATCGAAGAGCATATTCCTTTCAAAACCATCACTTCACTTGATTCCAAATCGCTTGCCGATTACCAGGTGCTGGTGCTGCCTAATACTGTGTGCATGTCGGAAAAGGAGGTGGCAGCTGTGCGCGACTACGTGACTAAGGGCGGAGGTCTGGTTTGTACTGAAAAAACGTCGCTTTGGCATGAAGACGGCACTGCGTGTTTTGACTATCAGCTTGGTGATGTTCTTGGCGTCTCTCACCTCGGTGATACTGCTACCTACTCCAGGGTCTACAGCAAGTTTGACATGGGCCAACCCATTACCCGACGCCTTCCTTCTGACGGCTTTATAACAAGTTGGGGTCCACTTCAGAAGGTAGCTCTTAAGGGAGCACGTGCTCTGGCAAACATCGTATTCCCATACACCGAGTCGAACTCGACAATGTTCGTAAATATCATGGCTAATCCACCAGCGGTTCCCAGCAACTGGCCAGCATGCACTGTAAACCAGTTCGGAAAGGGTTCAGTGGTATATTTTGTCGGCGCGATTGACAAAGACTACGTCAAAATGAGTTTTCCTGAACTAAGATGGCTTATCGCTGATGCGGTACGGTTTGTTGCCCAAAAACCTTTGAGCATACACTTGAAAGCTCCCATGTCGGTAGAAATAACAGCGTTCAGGCGGAATAATGGTTCTCAGTTGGTGATACATCTGGTTAATTATCAATTGGAAACTGGCAAGACTCTTATATCTAAAGACTTTGAATCACGACACCTGGTGCAAGAGATTATTCCTGTTCATAATCTAGAGCTTACCCTGAGAGTTGACGGCGAGGTAAAGAAAGTTTGTCTCCAACCAGAGAACGTAGCCCTCTCCTTTCAGAAGAAAAAGGACGAGATCAAGATTGCCATCCCTAGTTTGAGGTGTCATAGCATGGTAATTGTTGATTTCTAGATATCGAACCTAAACGATTCTTCTAGTCAGTAGCCATCTGAAGGAAGCAGCAATTTGAAGCCTTGTGATAATAAGGATAACCATATATCATTAACCAATGAAAAGGATATTTCTCAATGGGTACCCCTATAGCCATAAGTACAACAGCTTTTGATGGATATTCCTTGAAAGTTGCTCTGGAGGAAATCTCTAGGCTAGGATATCAATATGTGGAGCTGGCAGCCGTTAGTGGTGTTATTGAGCACATTAGAGACGGGGATTTCAATACTGAATACCTTGAGAATCTAAGCACTCTCATGTCTCAATATAATCTAAGCAGTGTAGCTTTTTCCGGTCATCTTGACCTTACCCAAGCTGACGTTGTGCCTCTATTCAAAAAACGCATGCACTTCGCCAAGGAACTGGGAGTTCGAATTATCAATACCAATGCTGGGCCACTGGAAAGAATTGACGCTTTTTATCGAAACATAGTTCCCATAGCCCGTTACGCTGAGGAAATTGGCCTCACTGTAGCAATAGAATCACACGGTGACATCATCAATGAGGCCAGCAGAAGCGCTAAAGTAATTGAAAGGATAGGCTCAGCCTGGGTGAGAATCAACTACGACTTTGCCAATGTTTTTGTCTTTTCTGATGGCAGGGTTAAACCAGAGGATGACTTTTCCCACTGCATTAAGTATTGCTCTCACCTACACTTAAAGGACGTTGTCTTAAAGAATAACCTCTGGCAATTCTGTGCCATAGGAAAGGGAATCATCGACTATGCAAAGATCTTTCGTTTAATAGCAAAATATAAACTTAGACTTCCAATGAGTCTAGAATTTCCCTTGCGTCTAACAGCAAAAAGAGGACAAAGTCTGAAAAAATTTGAACACGTTCCGCCAATAGAGAAAATCAACAAAATCATTGTAGATTCAATGACCTATGTTCGTACTTTGATGGAAAGCAATAAAGACTAAATCATCACCCTTGCTGACAAGGTGCGATAAAAAAATGGAGGATAGAAATGTACGAGAAGTATGTAAAAAAAGCGTGGGACGAAAAGGGATATAAGGTTCCTCATCCGTATTCAAGAACTATCAAGCATATATTTGCTCCTGACAGGGGCCCAGTAGATGAGCTGACATTTTCTTTTGCTATTCTGCCGCCCCAAGGCAAGACACATTACCACAAACATGATCGGGGTGAGCTGATTTATGTTGTAACTGGCAGGGGTGAGTGCGAGATTGACGGCGAGAAGTACGCTCTGGAACCCGATGTTGTGTTTTGGTGCCCGACGGAGGTAATGCACGGGGTAGTCAACACAGGCGATGAAACGATGAAACTGGCCACTGTCTTCGTCCCGGCCTACCGCACAGAAGAGTTGAAAGGCAGTATTCTTGAAGCCGCACAGAGGGACTGCTCCTCTGAAACAAAGAAGTAATACTCTGTGCATCCAATATCACTTAGACAGAAGCACACTACTTGTTCCCAAATGCCTGCGCAGTTTACATGGCAGGTGTACGCGTAATAGAAATGAGCAAATTAGTGATAATCAGTCCCAGCTCATTTCAGAGCCAGCAATGCTCAAGAGAATATCTACCCGATAGGGTCCCAGTCCACACTGAAGAATGTACCTGAGGTTTTGCCTGATTTACTCTTTCTTCGGTAATTTATGACCGTCTGTTCTTTTTCAGTATCTACGCAATGAGGATGTTTAGATTTAGACTTATAAGAGGAGTCTCTTAAGTTTCCCTTTTTCCCTTTCTCAAGCGCTAAATATACAGTATGAGGTGAACATCTCGTTGCTCTTGCGGTTGCTCTTACATTTTTTTTCAAGGATTCGAGACTATACAAAGGAGACTTCCTGGCGTACTCTTCACCGACATATTTCTTGAGCTCTAAGTACGATTGATGCTGGAGGCTCACGAGTAGTAGGCCTTTTTTGAGAGTTAGAAATATCTTGCTTGAATTTTCTTTCATCTTGGGGTGCTTCCTGCTTGTCGTCCAAATCTCTTTTCCTGTTGGATAACCTGAAGTATTTTAGCTTCTCATAGGGAGTTAATTTACCTAGTCCTGAATGAATGTTGAGCCAAAAGGAAGAACTTTCTTGTTTTAACATTTTTTTTGTGTCAGGCTTTCTAGCTCCTCCCCAGTGAATAGGCAATTTAGTGAGCATCCGATTTTTTCAAGATTCTCTCTTCCTCCTTGCTGACGATCAATAACACAGATAACATCTTCTACGATTAGGCCCAGGGTACGCATTTGCCTTATGGAGGAACAAACCTGGCCAGCGGTGGTAATAACATCTTCTATCACTACTACTTTTTCACCTTTTTTAAAGTCACCCTCAACTAAATTACAGGTTCCATAGTCCTTGGCTACTTTGCGTACATATAGGCAAGGTTTGCCAGTCTTGAGAGAAAGTCCGGTTGCTAAAGGGATTCCTCCCAGCTCCATGGCAGCGAATTTATGGAAGGAAGCAGGCAGAAGCTTCTGCATTTTTTCCAGAATAGCCTCCAGGAGCTCAGGCCTGCTTTCAAAACGATATTTATCCCAGTAAAATGAACTCGTCTTTCCTGACCGTAGCTTAAATTTTCCTCTAAGCAAGGAAACAGCTCTTATCTTTTGTGCTAGTTCTCTTTTTTGCATATAGTTCCTTTCTTACCTTCTTGCTCTGTTAGGAAGAAATTTTTGTAAATACCAGTGAATCACGTCATTGCGAACGAAGTGAAGCAATCTCGCTTTTATCGCTCGGGATGCACTCCGCAATCCTCAGATTGCCACGTCGTCCGGAAGGAATTCAGGACTCCTCGCAATGACAGGAAAGAACGTACTTCGCTAAGTATTTACCGTGTTTCAAAGTCTTTTCACGATATACGATATACGAAAAGGATTGGTTTACATTCTTTC
>Ga0209979_1004785_pt1 | contig 11043 bp, 7 predicted proteins | sample AnhtaG_FD_183114 | JGI IMG/M metagenome (GOLD analysis project Ga0209979, IMG submission 183114) | Deep subsurface microbial communities from Anholt, Denmark to uncover new lineages of life (NeLLi) - Anholt_01485 metaG (SPAdes) (version 2) | ecosystem: Environmental > Aquatic > Marine > Oceanic >...
GACGTTACCTCTCTGAAGTCAAGGTTGGTGATGGCTCGGAGGACCTCTCTAGGTTCTTCGGTCACTTTTAGTGACCTCGCCAGGTGACAGGGGTCGTGGAGGGTTAAAGTCAGCGGTTCCGGCAAAGATAGGCCGGTTCCAAGCTTATTTAAAGCCTCGGCAACGCTACTTACATAAGGGATAACCTCAAAGTCAAAGTCGGCAGTGAACTTTGGATACACTTGCGGCAAGATTTCGGCGGAATGGGGGGTGAGGGCAATTATCCTCTTGACTCCTGCTTCTTTGAACTGGTTTACCACCCGCTTCGCCTGCCGCTCAAAATCATCAAAAAGGCCATACTCATAGAGCAGGGCGCCACTATACAGTTCACCGTCAAGGTAGGCAAAATCTATGTCCAGCTTCCTCAAAGTTAACGCAGCCATCCTCAAGAGGCGGTTATAATGCTCGCTTTCCCGGCTGGTTGCTCTGGTATAAGCCTTCATTAAACCTACTCCAATCTTGCCACCGGCGGTTTGGAGTCCACTGAACGCGGAGAACAGGGTGTCCTTAAACTTCAGCCTTTTCAAAACCTCTACCAGAGATTGGATATAAGCTGTCATCTGATATTCGCAACCGGTATAGAGAATGGTTTTACCTTTGGTGGGAAGCTGAAGACCTTTAGCCCAGGAAGCGCAATCACTCTTTTTTAAGCCAAGGGGGTTACCCCATTTAGCGATATTGGTACTGATGATGCGGAAAACAGGCGGAGTATAAAGTTTTGTATTTTTCATGGTAATCAGACTCTTTAGACAAGCGGAAAGCATACCTTATCTTCAGTGGTAATCTCGTACAGCTTTCCGCCTCAAATGAAAGCGCCTTTCCTTTGTCGACCCTAACCATACACTATGCCGGGTAGCCACAAAATTATCTGTGGGAATATGATGACTAAAGCCAGACCAATTAGCTGAAGAATTACGAAGGGAATAACGCCCTTGAATATGTCAGTAAGCTCAACCTCGGGAGGGGCAACCCCCTTGAGATAGAATATGGAAACGGCAAAAGGTGGCGTCAGGAAGGAAGTCTGCAAACAAACAGCAAAAACCAGGGCAAACCAGAGGGGGTCCCAACCGAAAACTGGTATTATCGGGGCAAAAATGGGAATAAAGATTAAGAGTATGGCAATCCAGTCGATAAGAAAACCCATGATGAAGACGATAAACATGATTACGCCAAGGATACCATAAGGGCCGAACGGCAGCCCCATCAGGAATCGTGTAATCATGTCGCCGCCGCCAAGAGCCAGAAACACGCCGCAAAAAATACTGGCTCCCACGGTTATTATCAGTATCATGCTCGAAATTCTGATCGTGGCGTAAACAGATTCCTTCAGACTTTGCCAGCTAAACTTCCGGTAAGCGATAGCGAGGATGACGCCACAGGTAGCGCCCACGGCTGCTGCCTCAACCGGAGCCGCCAGCCCCATGATGATCGACCCCAGAACAGCGACAATAATGAGGAAAAAGGGAATCATACCGGCAAACACCAAAACAAACAGCTTCAATAGTGGCATCGCCCTTTCCTCAGCTGGCAAACTGGGACCGGCTCGTGGCTGAATATAGCATCTAATAATAATGTAAGCTAAGTACAGGCCTGATAGCACCAAGCCGGGCACTATACCAGCGGTAAACAGCCTGGCTACGGATATACCGGCTAGAGGTCCGTACAAAATCAGCATTATGCTCGGTGGGATGAGGATGCCCAGAGTCCCGCCGGCTAAGATGCTGCCCGTGGCTAATGGTATGTCATAGCCACGCTTCATCATCGCTGGGAGAGCCAGCAAACTCATGACCGTAACCGGAGCACCGACTATCCCGGTGCCGGCAGCAAACAGGGTGCACAGGAAGACCGTGGCCAGGGCGATTGACCCTCTTAGCGGTCCGAAAACCACCTGTAAGATGCTAAAAGCCCTTTCGGCAATGCCCGCCCGTTCCATGATACATCCCATAAAGACAAACAGCGGGACGGCAGGTAGGGCATCATTCATCATTACCCAGGAAGTGCGGGAGACCATCTGGCTGAAAACCACTTGGCCCCAGCCGATGTAGCCAAATATCAGCGCGACACCAGCCAGGACAAAGGCAACATGAAACCCGGAAAAGATGCCGATCAGAACGGCGACAAACATCAACAGGGCAAGAGTTTCAGGCTCCATACTCTTTCCCCCTTATGGCAAGGCCCAGGCTGCGAATAAATTCGGCAACCCCCTGAAGCATCAGCAAAAAAATCGCTATCGGCAATACCGTCTTTAGAGGATAAATTGGCGGACTCCAGGCGCCAGCCGTACTCGTCTCCTTCAGTGACCAGGAAAAGGCAACATAGGGTATTCCTTTATATAACAACACTATCATAACCGGGAAAAAGAGCAACAGGAAAAGGAAAGCATCAACGCCTCCCTTCCAGCGTGGTGGCAGGAGCCGGTGGAAGACATCTATCCTTACGTATCCCCTGGCGTAAAGCAGCCAAGCGGCTCCCATCATAAAATGGGTCCCATAAATCATGTAGGTGATATCATAAGCCCATATGGTCGGAGCGTTAAAGGCATACCTGGCTATCACCTCGTACATCAATCCCGCGACCAGCCCAACAATGAGCCAGGCAAAAAGCTTGCCAGCCACCTCACTGGTCTTATCAACAGATTTGAAAAAAAGGTGCAACCGTATACCTCCTTGCTGTCTATCGCTTTTTTAACCTGCAAAACTGGAATCGACCGCATCAACTACCGCTTATGATAAGCTAGTAGGGTTTGTTAGCCCTACTAGCTTATCACTTGCCGGTTCTTTGGGCCGCTTACTTCCAGTAATAGTCAGCGGTGAAGGAATAGTCCTTGATGAACTTTCGCTTATAGGGAACCATCTTCTCGGCCCACACTCGCTGCGACTCAAGAATCTTGGCGAAGCGGGGGTTCTTGGCGGCTTCGGCGGCGGATACCTTGTCCCAGGCCGCCAGAAGCTTGGTCAATATCTCGTCTGGTGACTCAATCCAGGTAACACCATACTTTGTCACCAGCTCCTCCATAGCCCACTGGCCCAAGACATACTCTTCCAAGGTGCTTTTTAGCAACATCTCGTCGCAGACTGCTGTGACTAAATTCTTCAGGTCCTGGGGCAGCTCCTCCCAGCGTGCTTTATTAATGACGAATTCAACATACCCGGTTGGCTGGTGGATTCCAGGGGCGTGGTAATTCTTGAGAACGTCGGCGATACCCAGCAGCATGTCGCTGTGGGGGTCGCTGTATTCACTAGCATCAAGGACGCCCTTTTCTAGGTTGGGAAGTATCTCACCGCCGGGCACAGTCAGTACCGACACGCCGGCCTCTTTAAAGACCTCGGCAGCCATACCAGCTACCCTCATTTTATACCCGGCAAGGTCCTCGTACTTCTCCAATGGCTTTGGGAACCATCCGAGGGGTTCGCAGAACTCCCCTTTGACGATAAAGGGCATAACATTGGTATAGCCGATCTCGTCAAAAAGCCCCCGAAATAGCTCATAGCCGCCACCAAAGAACATCCATCCGATATGATCCCAATTATCCAGGCCCCAAGGACCACCGGCGGCGGAAGCAAACAGGGTGAAGGCATTGTCTTTGCCCACCCAGTAACCAGACCAGGCAATATAGCCGTCCAGAACGCCATCGTTAACAGCATCAAGCTGCTCAAAGGGAGCGACTATCGTTCCAGGAGCAAGGTTGCTTGTCTTTATCCGACCCTCGCTCATCTCCTCTATCCGCTTCAGCACTCTGTCTCCACTCAGATTATCCCAGCTGCCAACCCCGAATGCATTCTGTATTTTTGTCCACTCAAAAACCTCGGGTGGCGCCGCTGGTGCTGGAGCCGGGGCTGGCGCGGGCGCCGGTGCGGGAGCAGGGGCGGGTGCTGGCGCAGGTGCTGGAGCCGGTGCCGCACAGGCAACCAGGCTCGCAACTAACAACAATGCCAGCGGGATTAACCATATTTTCTTTTTCATCGATAAAAACTCCTCCATTTAGATTTTGGTCGGCTAAAATTACTCTACTTCTGAAAGCTATCACCCCCTTTCTTATATTTAGGTGGGTATTCATCATATAATTTAAGGTATGTCACAGCTGATATTTCCTAGGATTGCAATCTCCTCAATACCTAATGATACTGACGGTCCAGCACAATTAAGCTAAATTGTGGGATGCCACTTGCCCAATTTCACATTAAGTTGCTCATGGGAGGGGCACCGGCACCGGTCTGTACCTAACTCTCCCCTGGCAGAGCCCGCCAACACGCTAGACTCGTCCCCAACTGTCCCTATAAAGGCGAAGGCTCAAAGGTACACCCACATTTGGGGTCTCTGAGCCCTTCCGGCACATTTTGTTTGGCTTATCTTACGGATTACTATGCAATGAAAATAATTATTCATTACTCTTTTTGAAGTCAAGTTAAGTTTACTATTCTAATGGCAATCACGACATCCGTATTTATGCCTATTCTTGGTTAGTTGAGAATCAGTATTTATACTTAATTACATAAGAACAAAATGACCTGCCCCCACAGGTTTTTCTCTATATTAACCAGCTGTTACCTTTTCGTTCGCTCACAAAGCCACAATAGTGCTGACTCCTGTCTCCCTTTATGGTATCTTATAATTTTATATTAAAATGCCACAATGATTTTTGAATTACTATTAATGATTTATCTTCCAAGAAAATCGTAACTGATATTCTGTTGTTTGTCAAGAGAAGGTGCGGGTTTTTAAAAATACCTCAATGGACTTTTATCACCAATCATGGGCTAGTGCTTGCCTATATCGCCAAGTATCCGCAGAGTACGACTCGGACCGTTGCGTCAGCCATTAGTCTAACGGAGCGAACTGTCCACAAGATTATCACTGAGCTAGAGACGGAGAAGTATATTGAGCGACGAAGGGTGGGAAGAAACAATGCTTACCGCATTAATTCCCGTACCGAGTTGAGGCACGAGACTACTCGTGATGTTCTGGTGGAAGACTTCCTCAAAGTGCTGGGCTGGAGACAAAGCAGGTAACGGCTCTCCTGGGACTCTGATGTTTGTATAATCGGCTGTGGTTTGTCACATTATGGTATCTCGTTCAACGAGTGTCGATATCACTAAGCTTTCTGGGTTTTCCTCTTATTCACCGGATTATGTGGATTACAAAAAACGTCAGATTGTATTACGTGCTATGAAATCAAAACTGCATGTTCACGACCCGAAGGTCGTTGGTTCGAATCCAATCCCCACTAGCAAGATTATGGTAATATGGAAAGGCACCAATCTTGTGTCTGTTTTCTTCCTCAAGCTAGGCTTTTACGCACCCTGGATGCCGCTATAATTAGAGTGAATACTCCCATTGCAGCCAGAATGACAGTATCTTGCCAGAGGTACTCTATGCCTATCCCTTTGACGACAATGCCACGTACGATGCGCAAGTAGTAGGTTAGCGGCAATATCGCTGAGACCCATTGTGCCAGTTTTGGCATGGACTCGACTGGGAAAATGAACCCGCTGAGTAGGATACTAGGTAGCAACACCAGAACGCTGGCTTGCATAGCTTGAAACTGAGTACGGGATATGGTGGAGATGAAAAGGCCGATACCCAGGGAGAACATGAGGAAGAGGGAAGTCAGCGACAGAAGCAGCAGCAGGTTGCCCCGAATTGGCATGCTGAAGATCAGTACTGCCGTGGTCAGAATCAGAATTACCTGGACGTAGGCGATGATAATGTAAGGGATGAGCTTACCCACGATCAGTTCACCCCGCCGCAAGGGAGTAACGTTGAGCTGCTCGATGGTGCCGTTCTCCCGTTCGCGAACAATGGCGAAAGCAGTAAGCATTACCGTGAGCATCTGAAGGATAAGTCCCACTAACCCGGGAAGGTAGAAAATTGAGCTCTGCATGGCTGGGTTGTACCAAATCCGCGGTTGAAGTGAAATCGGAAGCGCCAAATTACTCAGCTGGTCTTTAGCCATCAGTTCCGCACCTTTGGCCTGCACGATGAGACTGGCATTAGCTAGTGCCTGTATGCCTGCGGTAGGTTCGGAGCCATCGGTAAAAAACTGCACTGGGGCTGTTTCTCCCCGGTGCAAATGATGGGAGTATTCAGGAGGTATCACCAGGACCGCCTTGGCGTCGCCCGATTCGATGCGCTGGGCGATATCGTCATAGTCAGCGGCATAAAAGTTAACGGAGAAGAATTCCGTCTGGCGGAAGCTTTCAGTGAGTTCGCGGCTTTCGGGAGTGTTGCTCGCGTCCCAGACCACCAACGAGACATCTTTGATATCGGTGCTCAGAGCATAGCCAAAGATGCTCATCTGAATTATGGGTATGACTACGATCATTGCCATAGTACGCCGGTCACGGCTAAGCTGTATAAATTCTTTAACAATTATGCTGATAATGCGTTGCCACATGGTCAGGCTCCTTTCTCTCCGGTCTGACTAGCTACAGGCATGTCCTGCTCTTCAACCAGAGAGATAAATACGTCCTCCATGGTGAAGGGTATATGATTGATACTGATAACAGGAACGTTGCCACGATCCAATAGATTTTTAATTTCAGTAGAAGCAGTTTTCGCGTCATCAACTACAACATGGATAGTGCTGCCGAATAAGTTCAACTGAGGATAGCGGGGATCAGCGGAGAGTAGTTCCAGCGCTCTGGCAAAGTCCGAACTCATAACATCAACGAGTTCGCCTTTGACCTGGGCCGTTTTTAACTGGAGGGGACTCCCCAGCGCAATTAATTTTCCCTGGTACATCAATCCCAGTCTGTGGCAGTGTTCAGCCTCATCCATGTAGTGCGTGGTAATGAAGATAGTTGTGCCCTTTGCCGACAGTTCCTGTATTAGCTCCCAGAAAAAGCGGCGGGAAAGCGGGTCAACCCCGGCGGTTGGTTCGTCCAGGAAAATCACCTCGGGACTGTGGATAATAGTACAGCCTAAAGCCAGCCGCTGTTTCCATCCTCCAGATAGCTCACTAGGCAAGACCTTTTCCTTGCCGCGAAGTCCGGCCATATCCAGGACCCATTTCTTTCTTTCTTCCCGTAATGATGCCGATAGCCCGTAAAGACTGCCGTAGAAGTTTATATTCTCTTCCACCGTGAGGTCAGCAAAGAGGGAAAACTTTTGCGACATGTAGCCCATTTTAGATTGCACTACATCTGCTTCTTTGGCCATATCTTGGTCGAGAATATAGGCAGTCCCTGATGTTGGTGCCAACAGTCCGGTAATCATGCGGATGGTGGTGGTCTTACCCGAGCCGTTAGGGCCTAAAAGGCCAAAAATCTCACCTCGTTTTATCTCAAAATTCACGTGGTCGACGGCGGTAAAATCACCGAATTTTCGCGTTAAGGCGGAGACTTCGATGGTGATTTCACTGCGGTCATTTTCTTTGATTAAAGTATCTACTGAATTATTTTGTACATCCTGATGCTCGGGTTTTTCTTTGAGTCCGGCAAGTCGGGACACAAAGACATCTTCCAAGCTCGGAGTTATGCGCCGTATGTCTTCAACACTTATGGCTTTTTGCTCAAGCAGATGTTTGACTTCCAAACTGCGTTTTTCAGTTTCATCAACTAACATATGAATAGTATCGCCGAATAATTGGGGGGCGGTGGGAAAAGGCATCTGCTTTAGGGTGGTTACTGCTTTGCGAGCTGGTTTAGCTCTGATTTCCAGTAGTTCGCCAGCGAGTTCCGTTTTTAAGTTCTGAGGAGTATCACAGGCAATGATTTGCCCTTGGTGCATAAGGACGACTCGATTAAACCTTTCCGCTTCATCCAGATAGGGAGTTGATACCAGTACAGTGATGCCTCTGGACAAGAAACCGGAGATTATCCTCCAGAAGTCGCGCCGTGAAACAGGATCAACTCCGGTAGTCGGCTCGTCAAGGAAAATGACCTCGGGCTCATGTATCAGGCTGCAAGCTAGAGCTAGCTTCTTCTGCATACCCCCTGATAGGTATTCAGCATGTCGCTTTCGGAATTGTTCCAGACGGCAAAAACGAAGAAGTTCTTTTTTACGTTGCTCGCTTACATCACGCGGTATGCTGCGGAGTCGGGCGAAAAAGTCCAAGTTTTCTTCTACCGTTAGAGTAGGGTACAAATTAAACCGTTCTGACATGTAGCCGATTCTTTCCTTTATACTCGCCGCCTCTTTTACCGTATCCATACCCAGGACTCTGGCTTCACCGGCGGATGGGAGACGCAACGTGCACAGCATTTGAATCGTCGTGGTTTTGCCGGCACCATCAGCACCGACCAGTCCAAATATCTCTCCTCGCTGGACTACCAGGTCCAATCCACGCACGGCTAGTACCTCTTCGTATCTTTTCTGTAGGCCCTTAGCCTCAATAGCCGGAATATTCATAGCCATTAACCTTTTATCCTTCAGTATTAGTGTGTATCGTGGCATCGGCCGGCATGCCTGGCTTCAGCTTTTGTTCGGGGTTAGCCAGCCTTATTTTTACGGCGAAGACCATTTTCTCCCGCTCCTCTTTCAGTTGGATATTTTTCGGTGTGAATAGTGCCCGTGGTGAGATATAAATCACTTCCCCGGAGAAGCTCTCTTCAGGATATGAATCCACTGACACGAGCGCTTCCTGCCCCAGTTTTACCAAGCCGATTTTACTTTCCAGAACATAGGCGGTAAGAGTCACTTCTTCTAGTTCGGTAATGACTAGGATGGGGGCACCGGGCTGGGCTATCTCACCGACTTCAGCGTGTTGAGCAGCCACCACGCCGGAAACGGGTGAACTACAGGTAAGTTTGCTGAGTTGGACTTCAATAATCTTCAGTGACGCTTCGGCTTGTTCTACCTGTTTCTCGGCAGCCTCCACAGCGGCTACGGCAGTCTGATAAGAGGTATATGCCTGGTCAACGGCGGCATCTATTTCCTGCGGGTTGTTCCTGATTTCCAGTAAGTTTTGGAGAGTCTTTTGGTCAGTATCACGGCGAAGTACAGCGGCTGGTATTCTCCAGTACTCTTCCAACTCCATTTCATAGGCTAAAGTCAATTCCGCTATTTCTAGCTCACCTTCCACGGGATAAGTTCGTTTTTTCTTCTCGTACATGCTTACCAGACCCAGAGCATTGTAAGCCTCCAAATTTTCGAGAATCTTCTCGGCAGTATTGCGGCGAATCTCAGCAATCGGCACCCTCCATTCATTTTCTATCTCCTTTTCCCGAATCAGGTTCAATTCCGCCACCTCCAGTTCACCCTGAGCCGCAATAATCCTGGCTTCTAGCTCGAGCGGGTTACGCTGCACATCTAGCGCATTTTCCCAAGCCTTTTTAGCACCGTCCTGGGTAACTACGGCTTGCTCAAAATATGCCTGCGCCAATTTTATTTTGGCCTTGGCTTGCTGCTCCTGGGCTTTGAGGAGTGAATCGTCCAGTTTAACCAGAGGCACGCCTGCCTCTATTTCATCTCCTTCGTTGGCCGCGATATCAACAATACGTCCGCCTACCTCCAGGGCAATGGCTACATCCCTAGCTTCAATAAATCCTGAGGTAAGAATGTCCGAAGATGAATCCGAAGAGGCAGAATCCAAAGACCGCCACAGTACAACCCCAACAATTATTACTACCACGAAAGCAATTAATCCGATTATTTTCCTTTTCATTTTGCCCTCCATTAAATAATTGAATTATTTTTATTTATTTGTTACATAATTATAATAATTAGCTGACGGGGGTGGTAATGAACGGTTTCGAGCGCAGAAAGGAACAGAAGAAAGAGAGCATCCGGCGGGCGGCACTGGAGCTTTTCCACGCCTACGGATTTAGAAAGGTAAGTATCAGTGACATCGCCCACAGGGCAGGTGTCTCCCAGGTTACCATTTATAACCACTTCGGCAGCAAGGATGAGCTTGTCCATGATATTGTGAAGACAGTATTCCAAGATTATATGGAAAAATACCGGACAATCATAAGGGGGGGGGAATCCTTTACAGAAAAGCTGGAAATCATCGTTTTCGAAAAGACCGAGTTAGCAAGCCACTATCAAGGGGAATGGATGCAAACGGTCGTCCAGAGCTACCCGGAAATACAGCAATTTATCGAGACTATCTGGCAGCAGGAAGTCAACCAGCTAATGTTTGACTTCTTTGAAGAAGGAAAAAAACAGGGCTACGTCAATCCAGAATTGTCTCAGGAAGCCCTCCTGCTCTATTTTGAGATATGGCGCAAAGGTATACTTGCTAGCCCTAGTCTGATAGCGAACACAGATAACTCCGAAAAGTTAATGCGTGATTTGATATCTCTTTCCCTCTACGGACTGGTGGGCAAGAAAGAATAGCGACCGTATTACTCCACAAGGAAACAAAATGTCAGAATGTGTAGCTTATCCTATATCCGCAATATGACAATCAGATTCGACCGCATAGTGCTTTGAACTATCGGCCACCTGCTAAAGAAGCTATCTTACCGGTAACTCTAACTTAAAAAGTGGACCATTTACTGAGGGCAAGTCACATTGAAGACAGTTTTTTCATTAACAGGCTCAATAAAGAGTCATATTGGTAGCTTATATTAATTTGCAGGATTCTAACAAGATCAAAGAAAAAGGATAATTAAGTTCGGTTTTTACGGAATTCCGAAAAGTTTTCTTTTTGGAATACTTGTGTTTTGACCTTGCAAATATTAAAATTATTAAAAATATAGAAGGTGAGTTATGGTTAAAAAAAAGAGCAACTGCTTTACCCGATTCCCCTACCCTTCTACAGCTATGGGATGCTTTTGGCTCAAGGCTAGATAAACCGCACAGGGGCAACTGCCTTCTAAGCAACGGGTCGTGGGTTCGAATCCCTCCAGGGACGCTATAAAGCTGAGGCGAATCTGAAAGCAATCAAAATACATGGGCCGACCGCAATGGAAAGTGAAGAGCTGTTGCCTATCCTCTGGATATTTGTTGGGTTAATTAGGAGAAAAGGTGCTCTCGTACTAATCTGGCAGCTACTTTAGAAAAGGAGGCGAAGATGGTGTTGAAGGCAGGTCAAATCAAAAGGGTGGGTGTTGTCGGAGC
>Ga0209979_1004786_pt1 | contig 11042 bp, 9 predicted proteins | sample AnhtaG_FD_183114 | JGI IMG/M metagenome (GOLD analysis project Ga0209979, IMG submission 183114) | Deep subsurface microbial communities from Anholt, Denmark to uncover new lineages of life (NeLLi) - Anholt_01485 metaG (SPAdes) (version 2) | ecosystem: Environmental > Aquatic > Marine > Oceanic >...
TAATAATTTAGCAATCCTGGAGCTTGCACTTAGAGGGGAGGTCATTATCGACCTGTATGATAACTTCCCCTTTAATTTTTCTTTAATATATTTTACTTCCTTTACAGCTCTACTATCCTGCCAGATAATCGCTGGTCTTAGAATTTTTCCTTGTTTGTCAACACATACTAAGGTTGGACTATGCCCACAACAAGCAATACCAGTAATAGAAAGTTTGGGGATTTTTATATTTTGTTTTTCCTTTAGGATTTGATAAATCCCAGATTTTACAGCGTCCCACCAATCTTCAGGGTTTTGCTCTAAAATATTAGGCTTTAAGCAATGAGTAGGGTAATTGGTTTGAAAATTTTTAACCAATTCACCCTTAAAATTAATAATAGCAACTTTAACTGAACTTGTACCTATGTCAATAGTTAGAATTACTTCCATAAAATTGTAAACCTTTCTGTAAATAAAAATTATTGCTTTTCTTATTTATATATTTTTCTTCTAATATTTGCAAATTATCTTTATAATCTAAATGCAAGATAATTGATTTCTTCCAAGTAAAAAAGATGTAATTTTTTCTATTTAAATTATTTTAGTAAATAAAATTTTAAATCGATTATTAAGCTAAAAAATTTTCTTGACATAGTATAATAATAATTGTATTCTATTTTTAGAACAGCGTTCAATAAAATATCTAACCGCGTTCTTTATTTTACCATAAATTGTTAATTAATAGAAAGTATTGGTATTTTTTTATTGTCTCTCTATTAATATCAGAGATTTAAGGTGATAGGGATAAATTTAAAATAAAATAAATATTTAGTTAGGAGTAATAGGTAATGGAAAAGAAAATAATTCACTCCATAGATCGAGCTTTACAAGTTCTTGAGTTATTTAGTTTAGAAAAACCTGAGTGGGGAATAACTGAAATAAGTAAAGCTTTAAATATTTATAAAAGTAATGTACATAATGTGTTAACAACCTTAGCTGAAAAAGGTTTTGTAATAAAAGATTCTAAAACGGATAAATACAAACTCGGTATAAAATTTTTTGAGCTTGGAAGTATAGTTATTAAAAATATGGATTTAAGGAAAATAGCTCACCCTTATATAGAAGAATTGTCTAAAGAATTCAATGAGACAGTACATTTAGGAGTTTTAGATAAGGGAAGAGTTGTTTCTATAGAACGGGAAGAATCTGATAAAAGTTTGTGCTCTCATATCGAAATAGGCAAAAGAACTCCTCTTCATTGTACTGCAGTAGGGAAAGCCATAATGGCTTATCTTTCTGAAGATGAAATTAATTTAATAATAAGGGAAAAAGGTTTAGAAAAATTTACAGAAAATACTATTACCACAAAAAAAGATCTCGAAAATGAATTTAAAAAAATTCGAAAACAAGGATATGCTGTAGATAATATGGAACACGAGGAGGGAGTGCGGTGTGTTGCAGGTTCAATACGAGACCATACAGGAGAGGTTATCGCTTCTATGAGTATTTCTGGACCAGCATTTAGAATAAATGAAAACAATATATCAAATATTGCCAAAAAAGTTAAAGAATATTGTGATTATATTTCTAAGGAAATGGGCTATAGTAATTCCAATAATAAATACTCAAAATTATAATTTTATCACATTACTATATATTTTTATTTGATTCATAATAATCATATTTAGTTTTAGTCAATATTCTACTCATCTTATCCAAAAAGGCAGGGCAGTAGGTGTTAATTTTTTAGGATTTGCTTTTATACCGAAGATTTTGCCTATCTAAAAAAAAGGAGGTGTATTACTATAGATTGTAGATATAATTAAATATTCCATAATATTTTATGGAATAAAGACTAAAATATTAAATCAAATAAGGAGAAAGTGAAATGAAAAAGATTCTTTTTGTAATATTAAGTATTTTAATAATAGGTAGTGCTTTTATTGGAGTGGTTACTGCTCAAGAGGAATATTTAATGAAATATAGTCATGTTGATGTAGCAGATCCTTTTGCAGGAGCTACAGCTGCATATTGTTCAACATTAAAAGCAGAGGTTGAAAGGTTATCTGGCGGGAGGATAAAAGTTGAAATTTATCCAAATGGTCAATTGGCCGATCAAAGATCATCATGCGAGCAAGTAAGAAAGGGTACAATTGAAGCTGTTAATATATCTTCAGGCGTATTAGCATCATTGTATTTTGAAAAGCTGGGGATAGTAGATATGCCTTTTACTTTTTCTTCGAGAGAGGTTGCAGTAAGATTGTTTGATATTAACAATCCATTTACCAGAAAGTTAGTTGAAGAATGTGTAGAAAAAACAGGCATTAGGATTTTTAATTTATTACCTTTTGGATTCAGACAGCTCACAAACGATGTTAGGCCAATAAGAACTCCAGATGATATGAAAGGCTTAAAATTAAGAACTATGGAAATAGTACCACACATGAAGTTAATGGAATCTTTAGGTGCCACTCCAACCCCAATTCCTTTTTTAGAACTCTACACAAGTTTACAAACTAAAGTGGTAGATGGACAAGAAAATCCATTTTCTAATATAATTGCTCAGAAATTTTATCAAGTTCAAAAATATTGCACTTTAACCGGTCATCTTCTGGGAGTAGGGGCAACTTTAATAAATGAAGAATGGTTCCAATCTTTACCGGATGACCTAAAATTAGCTTTAGTTGAAGGTGAGAGGGTTGCTCAAGCCACTTATAATGGATATGGTGCACTCTTGGGTAGTACGGGTCTTGAAAAAATCAAATCTTTAGGAATGGAAGTATATGCACCAACCCCAGAAGAAATGGCAATGTTTAGAGAAAAAGCAGTACCATATGTAAAAAAATGGATGGAAGAAGAGCTTGGCGAAGATTTTGTTGCTGAATATTTAGCTGCTGTGAAGGCAGTAGAGAATGAGATAAGGGCAGAAATGGAATCCCTAAAATAAGGTTAAATAAATTTTGTTTATTTAATATTCCGTTGTATATTTAGGGACGTAAATGAAATGGCTTCTGCTTTATTTATGATAAGGCAGAAGCCATATAATATATATAATGGAATAAAAGTTTGGAATGGTGCATTAATATCTATAAAGAAGGCGAAAATATATGGAAAATAAATTTGATAAAATTTTAATTAAATTTATTAAAACATTAGTATCATTACTGTTGGTATTTATGTTTATAATAGTAATTATTGGAATTTTTTTCCGTTATATTATTAATATTCCAATTTTTGGGACAGAAGAATTTGCAAGATATATAATGTTTTATATGGTAATGTTAGGAAGCGCTGTGGCATTTAGAGAAGAAAAACATCCTGCTTTGCTTTTTGTAATTCAAAAATTTCCAATTAGGTTTTTAAGGTTATGGAATTTTATTAAAGATATTATAATAATAATCATCTTGATTATTATTTTTAAAGAAGGTTATCTTATGGCAGTTGATGAAATGATTATGAAAAGCCCTGCTTTACGTATTTCTTTCTTTTGGGTATACCTTGCTTTTCCTATCGGGGCATTATTAATGATATTTCAAATTATTGCAAATTATATTTTTGGAAAAAAAACTTTTAAAATTGAGTAAAAAATCATTTAAGATTAATTTAATCAGGGGATTTTAAGATGAATTTTTCTCTTTTATCAATGCTTTCTATATTTGTGCTTTTTATGTTTTTTGGACTTCCCATTTCATTTAGTATGCTTTTAGGCTCTTTGGTATACCTGCTTATGACTGGCCAAGACCTGTATCTTATCGTTCATCGTATGTTTACAGGAATAGATACCTTTATTCTTATGGCAATACCATTCTTTATGCTTGCAGGTGAATTAATGGTTTATTCCGGAACAGCAGAAAGACTTTTAAATTTCACCAATGCACTTGTTGGTCGTTTTTATGGCGGATTAGGATATGTAAATATCTTTTCAAGTATGCTGTTTGGGGGATGTTCTGGATCGGCAATTGCTGATGTTGGAGGACTTGGACCACTTGAAATAGACATGATGGAAAAAGGTGGATATAAAAAACCATTTGCTGTTGCTTTAACCGTAAGTTCTTCAATTCAAGGACCTATAATTCCACCAAGCATTCCATTGGTGTTAGTAGGAGCTGTAACAGGAACCTCAATTGGTGGTTTGCTTGTTGGAGGACTTATACCTGGTATCTTAATAGGACTATCGCAATGTTTAGTTGTATTCATAATTGCAAAAAAAAGGAAATTCCCAAGGTTTATAATAAATTTAAGCTTTGCAGAAGCGGTTAAACTAGTACTAAGCACCATACCCTTTCTCTTGATGCCTGTAATAATTTTAGGAGGTATAATTGGAGGAATATTTACCCCCACAGAAGCTTCTGCTGTTGCAATTTTTTATGGATTATTTTTAATCATAGTTTATAAAGGAAAAAATATCCAAATAAAATCACTTATTGAGATTATTAAAAGAGCTGGCGTTATTTCGGCTACAATTCTGATGCTTTCGGCAGCTTCAAATGTTTTTGGATGGATCCTTGCCACAGAAAATATTCCTCAAAGATTTGCAAATATATTATTTTCTATCACTAAAAATCCCTATGGAGTATTGTTAATTATTAACATTTTCCTTCTTTTTTGGGGTATGTTTATGGATAGCTTGCCAGCTATTCTTATTCTCATTCCTATACTTTTACCTCTTGCGGAAACTCTGGGAATTCACCCAATTCATTTTGGGGTTGTAGTAACGTATAATTTGATGATTGGTCTTATTACGCCTCCATATGGTGCAGCTCTTTTTACAGGATGTATAATTAGTGATTTACCAATGGAAAAAATTGTAGGAGAAATGGTACCATTTTTAATAGTAAACATTGTTGTTTTATTAATAATTTCTTATATTCCGGTTATCGTTATGTGGCTGCCTACTCTATTTGGATTAATTACTTAAACAATTATCTGTTTTAGATATTTTATTTGGGATAAATAATGAAAGGAGTAAATTTTGTCTAATAATAATATTGTGTGGGTTGATTTTAATACAATGGAGAGTTTTATAATTGATGTGTTTAAAGAACTGGGGGCCCCTAAAGAAGATGCGAAAATTTGTGCAAATGTTCTTATTACAGCCGATAAAAGAGGAATAAATTCTCACGGCATTGCCCGCTTAAAAACAATGTATTATGATCGTATCAAATCTGGACTTTTATCACCAAAAACAAATGTAGAAATTGTTAGAGAAAGCCCTACAACTGCAGTTATTGATGGTCATAATGGGATGGGGCAAGTGATTGCTAAAAAATCTATGGCTTTAGCTATAAAAAAAGCAAGTAAATATGGTTTAGGAATGGTAGCGGTAAGAAATTCTGCTCATTATGGAATTGCTGGTTATTATTCATTAATGGCAATTGAGGCAAATATGATAGGAATTACTGGCACGAATTCACGTCCTTCTGTTGCTCCAACTTTTGGAGTAGAAGCTATGTTGGGTACAAATCCTTTGACTTTTGGAATACCTTCTGATGAAGAATTTCCTTTTGTGCTAGATTGTTCAACATCGGTTACTTCAAATGGGAAAATAGAAATTTATAATAGTACTGGGAAAAGCCTTCCAGAAAGCTGGGTTATAGATAACAAAGGGGAAAGTATATTAAGTGCATATCAAGCTATAAAAAATATTCATTTTCCAGGAGGAGAAGCTGCTATTTTACCTCTGGGTGGTTCAGGAGAAGAAAATGCGGGTTATAAAGGTTATGGATATGCCACAGTAGTAGAAATTCTTTCAACTGCTTTACAGGGTGGACAATTCCTTAAAACATCAACCGAAGAGAAAGATCGCAATATTGGTCATTTTTTTATTGCTATTAATATTTCTGCTTTTATAGATATTGAATCATTTAAGAAAATTACTGGAAATATTCTTCGTAGTATTCGCGCATCTAAAAAAGTTCCAGGGCAAAATAAAATTTATACTGCAGGAGAAAAAGAATACCTTTTATGGTTAGAAAGAAAAGATAAGGGAGTACCATTAAATGAAATTCTACAAAAACAGATTATTGCTATTCGTGATGAATTAGGGCTAAAGAATTATAATTTCCTTTTTTAAGCTGCTAAAGGATAATAAATACATATAATTATAGGAATACTACATAATTTTATTATAAATTGTTTGATTTAAATTTAATTAGAAAGGAACTATTAGTGGATATTTCTAAAGTAAAAGTGATGGGTATTGATCAAATAAAATTTCCTGAAATGATTCAAATTGAACAAAATGTTCCCGATATACACTTAACCAATATTTTTGAAACGGTACAAAAACAAATAGTAAAAACTAAATTTAATAAAAAAATAAAAGAAGGTTCAAAAGTAGCAATTGCAGTAGGAAGTAGAAATATTGATAAACTTGCAGACGTAGTATCGGCAATTATAACTGAAGTAAAAAAAATTGGAGGAATACCTTTTATTGTTCCAGCTATGGGTAGTCATGGCGGTGGGACAGCCAAGGGTCAAGTAGAAATATTAAGAGACTTAGATATTAGTAGAAAAAACCTTAATACCCCTATTATTTCTTCAATGAAAACTATAAAACTTGGAGAAACCAAAAATAATATTCCTATATACATTGATAAAAATGCTATGTTAGCAGATGCGATTATTATTGTGGCTAGGATTAAGCCGCATACTGATTTTTCTGGTGATATAGAAAGTGGTTTATTAAAAATGTTGGCAGCAGGATTAGGGAAGCATAAAGGTGCTACTATAATACATAATTATGGAATAGAATCATTTTTTAAAATTATTCCAGAAGTTGGATTAAAAGTGTTAGAAAAAGCACCTATAGTGTTAGGAATTGCTTTGCTGGAAAACAACTTCAGTAAATTAAGTGAAATTGTGGCTATAGATCCAGAAAATTTTCTTGAGGTAGAAAAAAAACTTTTAAGGAAAGAAAAACAATTAATACCTAAACTTCCTTTGTCCGAAATCGATATTTTGCTCGTCAATGAAATAGGAAAAGATATTAGTGGAGCTGGTATGGATCCCAATATCATAGGAAGATCAAAATCCGCAGAAAAAAATATTGGGAAAAATATTCATATTATAATTCCCCTAGACCTTACTGAAAGAACACACGGTAATGCAGCAGGTATCGGTTTATCCGATTTAATTACGAAGAAGCTATTTGAAAAAATCGACTTTAATATATTCTATACAAATTTACTTGCCTCTAATGGATATTTAGAAGGGAAAATACCCCTTGTTCTAAAAAATGATGAATACGCGATTAAAGTAGCTATGAAAATATTGAATAAAAATTGCGAAAACGTAAAAATGGTTAGAATTCAAAACACATTAAATATCATTGAAATGGAAGTTTCAAAGGCATTATTAGGGGAGGTTATAATTAACAAAAAGGTTAATATTGTAGGTGAGGCAAGAAGATTAAAGACAGATAAAGGAGGCAATTTACTCACTTATCCATATTAAAATCAAACTGGGCATTAAGAATGTATAGTAGAGAAAAAAATTAAAAATAAGGAGGCCTTTTAATGTTTGATAAAGAAAAGTACGGAAAGATATTGACTCCATTAGTCACCCCTTTTAAGGAGAATCAAAGTGTGGATTATGAAGCAGCAGTAAGTATTGCTGAAAAATTGATTGAAGATAATATGGCTGATTCTATTATCCTCACTGGCACTACTGGTGAATTTTTTACCATGAGCTTTGAAGAAAGAGTAAAACTTTTTCAAGTTATTAAGGATACTGTCGGTAATAAAATTCCCTTAATGGCAGGAGTAGGGTGTGCTTCTACTATTGAAACCATGGCCTTGGCTAAAAAAGCGGAAGAAATAGGTTTTGAAATAATGATGGTAGTTTCCCCTTATTATACTAAACCCACCCAAAAAGAACTTTATAATCACTTTAAAAAAGTTGCTGAATCAGTAAATATTCAAATGATGCTTTACAATATTCCTATATTTACAGGTGTTAATATTAACCCGGAAACAGTAGCCAAGCTTTCAGAAATAGAAAACATTGTAGCCGTAAAAGAAGAAGCAGAGCTTAACCCTAAACAGATGACCGAATTTATCAATATAACTCCCGATGATTTTATGATTTATTGTGGAGATGACCCCATGATCCTCGAGGCGTTTGCCCAGGGAGGAGCTAAAAGGATAGGAGGAATAATAAGTGGGGCCTCTCATATAATAGGAGTGCAATTAAGGAATATGATTAATATGTTCCTTAATGGAAAGGTGGAAGAAGCAGCTAAAATGCAACAAAAATATTTACCACTATTTAGAATAATGGGACAGAATGGTCGCACTAATCCTGTCTCTCTTATAAAAGAAGCTATGAAGATGGTGGGGTATAATGCAGGCATTCCTCGTCTACCTTTAACTCCTGGTACTGAGGAAGAAATAGCAGAGGTTCGAAAAATGATGGAGAAACTCCAGTTAGTCTAATAATACAATTTAAATGGAACGTATTCTTTGTTCAAAAAGGGTATAAATGTGAATTCAAAAAAAATAGTAATAGATACTTTAAAATTTAAAAGACCCCGGCGCATTCCCAGACAATTATGGACATTGCCCTGGGCCGAAGAAAGATATCCAAGAGAAATTGAAAAAATTCGCAGTAATTATCCCAGCGATATCGTGATAGCTCCCTCTTTTTATAAAACTCAATTACCACAAATTGGGAGTAAATTTAAAAAAGGTGTATTTACTGATGAATGGGGTTGTACTCGTATTAGTATTGAAAATGGTATATCAGGTGAAGTCAAAGACCATTTGGTAAAAGATTGGAAGGATATAAAGAAAGTGCATATTCCCAAAGAACGTTTGACAATTGATATTGATAGGGTAAATGAATTTTGTAATAAAACAGATAAATTTGTATTAGCTGGGGCCTTACAACGACCCTTTGAGAGGATGCAGTTCATTAGAAAGACTGATAATTTATTCATAGATTTAATTGAACAACCAGAAGGATTTAAAAAATTACTTAGCAAGGTTCATGAGTTTTATAAAGAAGAAATAAAATTATGGTGTGAAACTAACATTGACGGTATTTTTATAATGGACGATTGGGGGGCACAAAATTCACTTTTAATTAACCCGGAGTTGTGGAAAAAGATATGGAAACCTATGTATAAAGAGTATATTGATATTGCACATAAGTATGGGAAATATGTATTTATGCATTCAGATGGAAATATTTTTTCAATTATTCCAGAATTAATTGAAATAGGACTGGATGCTTTAAATGCGCAATTATTTTGTATGGATATTGAGGAAATTGGGAAAAGATTTAAAGGAGAGATCACTTTTTGGGGTGAAATAGACCGGCAGCATCTTTTGCCTTATGGCAGTATGAAAGATGTTGAATTGGCAGTAAAAAAAGTTTACGAGAATTTATATCTCAACGGAGGTGTAATTGCTCAGTGCGAGTTTGGTCCTGGAGCTAAACCTGAAAATATTCAACAAGTTTTTAAAACGTGGAATACACTTTGTAAATATGAATAATTTAATTACTTTCTTATAGACATAATTTACCTTTATAAGAGATTAAAAAAATGAGTGAGGAAGAAAATGAGTTCTAAAGAAAGATTGTTAGCTGTGTTAAAGGGCAAAAAACCAGATCGAATACCATGGGCTCCCCTAATAGATGGTTATTTTTTAAGTTCTTTAAAAGAAAAAAATATAGAGATGAATTCGATTGAACTATTAAGACATATAAGAGCAGACATTTTAGAAAGGCATGTATCAACTTATATTGATATTTTGCAGACGGGATCTAGCTATATGATATATATGAACCCTAAAAATGTAATGGTTCAAAAAAATATTAAAATAACGACGAATTTTAATAAAAAAAGTGGAGAAATTTTTAATATATATGAAACCCCACTAGGAATAATTAAAGAAAAATATGTTTTTACAAAAGCTTCACCTTTTTTGCCTTTTCCTGTAGAACATAAAATTAAAAAGAAGGAAGATCTAGGTATCTATAAATACTTTTTAACAAATATTCAACCCGTTCCTAATTTCAATAATTTCCAAAAAGTAGTTGATTATATAGGAGATGATGGCCTTGCAACTGCTTCTGGTCCCCCTACACCACTTTTGAGATTACTTGAAAAAGATATGGGAGTTGAGAATTTTTATTATTATTTATATGATTACCCCAAGGAGATGGAAGAAATTTTAGATGTAATGCATGAAAGAAATAAAAATATTTATCGTATTATAATTAAATCTCCTGCGGAGGTAATAATAGGTTATGAAAATAGTTCCACAACTCTGTTTTCTCCACAGATTTATAAAAATTATTGTTTAAATCAAATTAATGAATATACAGATATTGTTCATGAAGCAGGAAAAATATTTTTAACGCATATGTGTGGAAAATTAGATAACATCATGGATTTGATAAGCGAAGGAAAACAAGATGGAATTACTGATGTTGCCCCTCCACCTACAGGGGATTTAAATATATCGAAAGCTCTTAAAGTGTGGGGTAGAAATAAAATAGTAATAGGGGGTATTGATGCCACTGCTTTCACTCAATTATCAACCGATGGAATTAAAAAATATGTAAGTGAATTATTAAATCAGATAGGGCCAGTTAGTAATTTTATTCTTGGAAGTGGAGATGCTACTCCTTACGGCACTCCCTTAGAGAATCTTAAAGCAGTAACAGAAGTAGTCGAAAATTGGTAATGAATAATTTTTTATATTTTAATTTAATAAAATAAGGAGGCATTTTAATGTTTGATAAAGAAAAGTACGGAAAGATATTGACTCCATTAGTCACCCCTTTTAAGGAGGATCAAAGTGTGGATTATGAAGCAGCAGTAAGTATTGCTGAAAAATTGATTGAAGATAATATGGCTGATTCTATTATCCTCACTGGAACTACTGGTGAATTTTTTACCATGAGCTTTGAAGAAAGAGTGAAACTTTTTAAAGTTATCAAGGATGCTGTAGGGGATAAAATTCCCTTAATGGCAGGAGTAGGGTGTGCTTCTACTATTGAAACCATGGCCTTGGCTAAAAAAGCGGAAGAAATAGGTTTTGAAATAATGATGG
>Ga0209979_1004788_pt1 | contig 11038 bp, 4 predicted proteins | sample AnhtaG_FD_183114 | JGI IMG/M metagenome (GOLD analysis project Ga0209979, IMG submission 183114) | Deep subsurface microbial communities from Anholt, Denmark to uncover new lineages of life (NeLLi) - Anholt_01485 metaG (SPAdes) (version 2) | ecosystem: Environmental > Aquatic > Marine > Oceanic >...
ACTGGCAGGCCGCGACCCGGGCCGCGGCCCTGTACCTCCGCGGGCTGCACGAGCGTTTCGAGTACAGTTGGCCCTTGGCCGTTTCGGCCTACAACATGGGAGAGCACGGGCTCGAACGGGCCATCGCCTCGGCCGGCGGCGAACGCGACCTTTGGCAACTCATCGAGGGCTCGCGCCGCATGCACCGGGAAACGAGAAAGTTCTACCCGAAGCTGGTCGCGACGATCCTCGTGGCCAAGAACCCCGAGAAGTTCGGCTTCACCCTGAATCCCCAGCCGCCCGAGGAGACGGTTCGGGTCCCGGTCAAGGGCTCGTATTCGCTGGCCATGCTCGACAAGCAGTGCGAGCTGCCTTCGGGGACGCTTCGGCAACTGAATCCGGAGCTCATCCGCGCGGCCACGCCGCCTGGGGACACCTATCACCTGGCCGTGCCGCCGGCCGCCAGCGAGAAGCTGCTTGCGGCGTTGCGCACCTCACCCAAGCTGAACCCTGAGCTCCTGCTGGACGGCGCCGGCACGTACACGGTCAAACGGGGCGACACACCGTCGGGCATTGCCAAGAAGCTGCACGTGTCCACCAAGGAGCTGATGGCGGTCAACAACATCCGCTCGGCCCGCCACCTGATGCCGGGCAAGAAGCTGGTCATTCCTGGATACACGCCTGCCCACGGCGCGACGTCGGCCGGGTCGGCCTCCTCGGTCGCGGGCGGCGGAGCGGTGTATACGGTCAGAAAGGGCGACACGCTTTCGGGGATTGCCAGTGCCAACAAGGTGTCCCTTAAGGACTTGCTGCGATGGAACCACAAGAGCGGCCCGATGATTGTGGTCGGCGAGAAACTCTACATCGCCCCGGTCGCGGCGGGAGGGGGCGATCAAGGCAGCGCGGAGATCGTCCACATCGTCCAGGCCGGCGAGTTCCCCGACAAGATTGCCAAGCAGTACGGCGTAAGTCTTGACGACCTACTGAGATGGAACCACCTGACGCGCGCCAGCATCATCCATGTGGGCGACAAGCTGGCGGTCCGCGGCGCATCGCCGGCCGTCGCGACGGCCATGTCGGCCGCGGCCACAGGCCGGCCCGAAGCCGCCCGGAAGATCGTCCACACCGTGGCCAAGGGCGAAAGCGCCAGCGTCATCGCCGGCAAGTACCACGTGCCGACGAGCGACTTCCTCGCCTGGAACAACCTGACCACCAAGTCGATTCTGCGGGTCGGCGACCCGTGCGTCGTCTATGTGCCGGCCTCTGAGGCCGCGGCCGGCGACGCCGCAGACTCGCAACAGGCTCCCGAGGCCGCCACATCCGACAAGGCCAAGAAGGTCACCCACGTGGTGGCGCGTGGGGAGAACCCCACGACCATCGCCTCCCGCCACGGGGTCAAGGTGAGCGACCTCCTCGAATGGAATCGCTGGGACAAGAAGGTCGTCCTCCAGGTCGGCCAGAAGGTGACCGTATACCCGAACTAGCCGAGGACGGCCGTCCCGTGTCGCTTTTCGTTCACGGTCAATGTTTGCGCGGGCAAGAGGCCGCCGTTGGCAACGGCGGCCTACCGGGTCAACCTGCGCAGGGGCGTGTGCGTTTCATCTGCGGCTTGGGCTGCTGGCCCGGCCCTCTAGGTAGGCGCCAGGCCTTGAGACCACGTAACGGGATGGAGAAACCCGCGCAAGGGGCTGGGTATTGCACTTATTGTGATGGGTTGGATTTGGCGAACAGGGCCGCACACCCGCCCGCAGATGGTTTTCCTTGAGATCGTCGTCATGGTGGTGTAGAATACGTTTTCTGTGGCCATTGCGGAGATTAAGGAGATCTAGGGAGATACTTAGACATGCGAATCCTACCAATCCTAGTGACTGCTACGTTGTCCATGGCTCTGGTTGTCCTCGTTGCCGGATGCGCCCAGCCAGTCAATAGGGCGGCCAAGCCAGAACCACCGAAGCCAAAGCCCCTGGACACAAGGCCGGCGGGGGAACCTGCCGCCAAACCGGCGGACAAGGCCACTGCTGAACCAAAGCCCGCCGCCAAACCGAAGCCCGCCGCCAAACCGGCCCCCAAGCCGAAAATGCAGGTCAAGGAGGCCTGGGATTTCGCGAAGCTGGCAGAGGGAGAATGGGAATGGCGTTTTCCCGGCGGCGGCCAAGTCAAGACGGCCGCCGGGGCCATCTACAGTACGACGCGGAGCCGGCCGGGCCCGACCTTCAGAGGGGCGGACATCGATGCAGCCGGGATTACACACGTAGAAGTGGAGATGTCGATCACGCGCTCCGACGGCCGGGATTCGCGCAGGGAAGTCGCTTTCGAGAAGCTAGTCTTCTACTTTGCCCGTGCGACGGATGCACGGCCCGAAGGTGGACGGCCGTTCGACAACAAGCGTAGCGCCGTCCTCAAGCCAGTGAAGGGGCGTCCTGACGTGTACAGGGCCATGCTGGCCGGTCATCGCGACTGGAACGGGACCATGGAGGGCTTCTTCGTCAGCGTCCTTGTCCCTGAATTGGCGCAAGCCGAGATCGCCAAAGGGGTGACGTATATGGTGCGTACCGCTTCGATCACGTTCCTGAAGTAGGGCACCGGGCGCAGCGGCATTACGGGAGGTAGGCGGGGAAGTCGTTGCTATGTCCCTGTGCCTTTTCCCGTGTCAAGGTGAGCGCCGTGGCCGGGAGTGGCGGTTTCCATGCGAACAACAAGGCCTTACCGTCGTGATCGCAACAGCGCATGCCTGTCCTGCCTGGTCGGCGCGTGTTGCGTCCTCGGCCTAAGCTGCTGCGCCGCGGCGCAGCCAACCGCGGCGCTGTCGATGTGGGGGGCGCTCAACCAGCCGGACACGCCGCGCCTTGAGGAGGGGGAGACCTCATTTCTGCACTTTGCCTCTGGCGATCTGCTGGCCGCCCTTGGCGATGGCTGGCGCGAAGAGCATTCCCGGCAAATCATCGTCCACAGCGGTTGCGTGTGGTCCAATTCGATTATGTGTGACCTGCGAGTGACGATTTGGCGTCCCCGCGACTTGATTCTGGCGCTCACCATGCGGCCGCACGCCGTTGAGGGCATCGAACCGCAGCGGGTGAACGTCCTCTGGAACGGCAGGCCTATAGGCGTCTGTTCGTTCAAGGAAGAGAAAGGCTGGGCGTTTGTCCGGTTTGAGATGGCCGTACGTGTCGGAGTGCAACGAAGGGGCGCCAACACGATTGCCTTTCTGAGCCGCTACGCGCTTTCCGCAAAGGACGTGGGCCGGGGCGGGGCGAAGGCGGATGCGCGGCGGATTTCCTTCGGCCTGGTCTCGCTGCAGTTGCTGAATCCGGGGGAGAAGCCGGTCGATTCGCTGGGCAGCGGCGAGCTGCCCCGGCCGAGGGGGCCCGTTGCGGTCTTTGACGATGGCAAGGTCCGACAGCAGCCTGGGACCCGCATGAAGGTCCCCATTCTCCTGCCGCCAGCGAAGCAATGCGTGGTCCGGCTATCAAAGGGCGATCCTGACGAGAACGACGGCACCGTGTGGCTGCGATGGGACACTCTCGACGGCGTCAACCAGACGAAGCTGGATTTCGAGGAGGTGGAGGACGGGCCGCGCGCTTTCCTGCAAGCCCGGCTGGACCGCTATGCGGGCAAGCTTGTGGAACTGATATTCGATACGACGGACCGCGCGGGCGGCGATGCCACCGTGTGGCGCGGTCCGGAGATCTGGGCGGCAGACGCCCGGCCCGAGGCGGAGCCCACTGCGCCGGCCGAGCGAGCGGTTCTCGGCGAGATCACGCGGGTGGTCGTCATTTGTCTGGACGCCTTGCGCGCCTCGGGGCTTGGGCACAGCGGCGCGCTGCGCTCCGTCTCCCCGTTTGTCGACAGTCTGGCGAAGAGCGGGATCGCCTACAGGCGCGCCTACGCCTGTGCCACATGGACCTACCCTTCCGTCGTTTCGATGTTCACCGGGCTGTCTCCGCTGCAGCACGGTGTGGGCGACATCGGCCGTGTGCTGAGTGAAGGGACCCCCACGCTTCAAGAACGGCTGAAAGAGGCGGGTTTCGTGACGGGTCTCATTGGGGAGAACCCGTTCTTTGCCGAACGCTACAAGCTGGACCGGGGCTTTGATGAATACCATTATATCTTCCCCGGCCAGGCGGAAGGCCGATCCCGCGGTTCGGAGGAAGCGACGCCGCTGGCCATCGAGTTCCTGCGCGCGCACGTGGACGACCGCTTCTTCCTGTACCTCCACTATTTCCCGCCGCATGCGCCCTACGCCACCGGGAACCCGCTGCATCAGACGATGACCCACGACCCGATAGAGGGCATCCCACCTGTCGACGGGCGGATGCATGACGCGGAGATTGGACGCTTGGCGAAATCGCGTGAGAGCGTCAAGCACCTTCGCGCCCGCTACGACGAGAACGTGCGCTACATTGACGGTCAGGTGTCGAAAGTGCTTGGCGCCATGAAGGAGCTCGGCTACGGTGAAGAGACCGCAATCATTATCACGGCCGACCACGGCGAGGAATTCGACGAGCACGGGCACCTCGGTCATAGCGACCCCCCCTATGAAACGTTGATCCGGGTCCCCTTCATCGTGCATTTCGGCCCTAAACCCGGCGGCCAGGGCCAGCGTCCGGAGGCCGTGGCCTCCAGCCTCGATCTGTTCCCCACCATCTGCGCCTGGCTCAACGTCGACCCACCCCCGGGGCTCCCGGGCAGAAACCTGTTCGCCGACGTCGCCCCCGTCTCCGAAGGGCTGTTGAGCTTTGCTCAGTCCCAGAGCAATCCTCCGGTGGAGGGCTATGTGTGGGAACGGTACAAGCTGCTGCGCGACCCCGCGGGTGCGCTGCTCGAGGTCTACGATCTGGAGCTTGACCCGGGGGAGCAGTGCAATCTTGTGGACGCACGTCCGGTGCTGGCCGAGTACCTACTGGCACAGGCACTGGCGTGGCGCAATACGCACACCGCACGGTCGAGCGACTCGACGGAGGTGGAGATCGACCAGCGCTCCATTGAACAGCTTCAGGCCCTGGGGTACCTCTGAAGGGAAGCGTTGTCTTGTGTGCTTGCATTCAACCTTTGCCGTAGAGAAACGGTTGTTGTTTCTCGGGGCCAATCCTCGCCTTTGCAAGCTGGACGGGCATCACCAGGCTACTGTCCGCCTGTACGTTTTTGGGGCTCTCTATGTTTGAGGCCGACTCATGTGATGGGCATCTGAAGTTAGGGATGATCTGTATGATCGTCCCGTCCGTGTTTGTTCTCGTGATGGTGGCCACCTATTGGCCGGTTGCCCATTCTCCCCATGATCTTCGGTGGTTGGGGCCAGGAGACGCACATGCCGAGACTGGACCGAATGCGTTCTTCATGGACTATTCCATTCACCACGGCGAAATACCCTTGTGGAATCCGCTGAACTTGTGTGGAACGCCCTTCGCGGCCAATCCGGTGCGGTTCGTGTTCTATCCGCTTTTTCTCATTCGCAGTCTCCTGACGTTCAGTCCGACTCCTTTGAGAACACACGTTGGGATCTTGCTATATGTGTACGCACACTTCATTCTCGCCGGCGTTGGGGCCTTCTTGTGGGCTCGGCACCGCGGTCTCGGTTCCGCTGCCTCGTTTGTTGCGTCTTTTGGCTTCATGCTGAGCTCGGGTTTCGTTTTCCGAGGGATGGGCCACGTCGGCTTTAACGTCACGCTCTCCTGGACGCCGTTCCTTCTACTGGCAGTAGAGCACGCATTGGCAGCTTCCACGTTTCGGACGAGGCTGTGGTGGGCCGGTCTGGGGGGGTTGATCATGGGCATGGTTTTCCTCGCCGGAGCCCCCCAGATGCTGGTGTTGGTCCCTTTCGCCACGGGCGCATACTGGTTGCTCTACAGTCAGTTCGGTGCTCCACGTTCACGTCGCAGCACATGGCGCGGCTGGGGCAAAAGACTCGGCTCCGACCTTGTTGTTCTCGCACTTCTGTTTGTGATCGGCGTTCTTGTGGCTGCTGCCATGCTCATACCGGCCGCAGAATTCAGCTCTTTCAGCGACCGAGCAGGAACTGGCGCGGCATCGCTCTTCGAGCAAACCGAAGAGAACCCGCCGTGGAACCTGTTTCAATTGCTTGCTGTCTACTCGGGCTCGAAGTCGAACGGCGGGATCAAAGCGGCCGGCGCCGGAATCCTTCTTCTGGCGCTGGCGTCCCTGTTCCATGCGAACAAGCGGGCAGTCGCTATCCACGTGGTCCTGTTCTTCATGCTCTTGGATTGCGCCCACGGCGAGGCTTTCCCGTGCGGCTGGTTTCTTGCCCGGATAGCTCCTTTCGAGATGAGCAATCCACCGCGTGCGATGCTTCTGGCCTGTCTGCCTCTGGGCCTGCTGGCTGGGTTTGGCCTCGACGCTGTCACCGCATCGGGGGCCACTCCTTTGGGCAAGCTCCTACGCACCGTCTTCCTACTCATCGCGGGTGCGACTGTGCTGATTGCGCTCGCCTCCTGCGTCACGCCGCATCCGTTTCTGGCCGTGTCGAAACTGGTGCTGTACATCCCCATCGGCATTCTTGCAGTGATGCTTGTGTCCCTCTGGCTCAAGTGGCCTAAGACCTGCGGGTACCTTCTGGCCGTGCTCGTCTTTGCCGAGACCCTAACTTGGAACCTGCAATGTGTTCCCCGGCATTTCACCATCCGCAGCACTTTCAAGGGCACCCTGGACGACCTCAGACACAGTCCGAGTTTCTGGCAGAGCAACCAACGGGGAACGGCGTCAGACCTAAACCACCATATGTACCGTTTGGAACCGGCAATCAATGGCTACGAAGCCCTCCATATTGCGCGGGTGCGCCAGGTCTTATGTAGGCCGGACCTCGAGAAGCAATACCGGCGCCACGTGGCGGCTCAAGAGCCGGTGCGGACGCAGGTCCGCGGCAACCTATTCCTAAAGAGGTCCTTCTGGCTGGCTAGACAATACGTGGAAGGTCGACTTCCTGGAAAGCAGGTGCCTTTTCCAGCGACAACAACGGTTTTCCTGGAGCAGGCCGTTGATGTCCCTGTCAAGAAGATTGCCCGAGACAAGGTGCCTGTGTCACCCGTATCGGGAGCCGCTGTCCGCGCCGACGTTGACTATGATGGCACGTTCCCCATTGTTGTCAATCCAGCCGATCTTCCGGACGCGGAGAAGGCGGTTGGCATTGGGCCCTTCCAAGTGAACGTGCCACAACTGCACGGGGCCCTCTGCGTGAGTGTCCTGAGCGATGGTGGCTTCTGGATGTGTCCTACCTTCCGTGATGTTGAAACCGGCGTCGAGACGGTTGGGCAATGCTACCGCTTTCCCAAAACTGGGACGAATCCAAGGCTTTACGAGACATCTCTGCCCGACACCCAACGGCTGGAAGTCCATATCAAGCTGTACAGGTTTGACGAGTCGTGTCGCAACGTCCAAGTGCTGGACGTGTTCGCCAGATACGACCCCCTGGATGAAGGTGATCTTGTCCAGATCAAGCGAAGAACGGCAAACTCCGTGACGCTGGATGTCGGGCCTTTGCCTGGCTACCGCATTCTGACATTCGTAGACGCCCACTACCCTGGCTGGAAGGCCTACGTTGACTCTAACCCGAAGCCAATATACCTTGCCAATGATGCTTTCAAAGCGGTCGCTGTGCCGCCGGGCGAGCACGAGGTCCGCTTTGTGTTTCGCCCTTGGCGTGTCTACGCTGGTGTGGGGATTTCCTCATCGGCCGCGCTCGTGATCGCCGGACTACTGATTGGGTTCCGGCGGATACGTTTGTGACGTGGCGGCGCGCCCACCAGTTCCATGGAAGCGATGGTCACGTGAGCGGGTTGGTCGGAGGGGCGAAACCGCAGCTCTCGCACACGCGTGCAGCCAACAGCATCGCTCCGGCCACCACAAAGGCCAGGGCCGCGGCCGGAAGAAGACTGGCCGGCAGGGGGTGCAGGAGTTCCCGACCGAGGGCACCGTTTGGACGCGTCATCTATCAACTCCCAGGCGCGGCGACCGCGCAACTCTAGTCTGCCCCCATGTAGCCCAGAGACTTGAGTTCTTCTATCTCCTGTTCCCCGAGCTTCGCGGCCTCACTACTGCTTTCGGACGGCGGGGCGTACCAGACCAGGAGGGTAGTTTCGCCTGAATCCGAGGGGGGCGTCGGGCTACTGTGCGCCTGGCCGGAGGGGTCCAGATACGCAACATGCTCTTTGGCGAGAACGGGATCGCCCTGTCCCGCCACCATGAGGAAATCCTGATCACTGGCCAGCCACACGGAGACATGTGCCCCGGCCGGCGCCGTTTGAGCAACGAGTTCGTCGCGATCCCCGGGGGTGGTCTTGAGGGTCCCTTCGATCTTCCGCCCATCGTCGGAGACCTCGAACCGATCGCCCTGTTCCCTGGGAGAGATGCGGACGAACTCAAAGCGATGGTTTGTGAGCACCTTGAAGCGGATTTCCTGGCTCTTCCGGCCACCGCAGAACATGAAGTGCCATCCGTGCGCGTCGCCTCCGTAGAAGGCATCGAGCTCTCCCACCAAATCGCGGGTCAGCGGGTTCCCGTCTTCGTAGAGATCCTGCTGTTCATTCGGATCCTGAAGCAGATTGTAGAGTTCTATCTTCCCTGTTGGGCCATGGCGCAGCAGCTTCCATTGTCCCTGGCGCACGGACTCGTCCCAGTGGTGACAGGCAAACGCGCTACTGCGCGGTTCCGCACGGTTCTCAAGCACCCCCAGAAGGCTCTGGCCGTCGTTCGGAATATCCGTAGCGGCGCCAATCGTGTCGAGCACGGTCGGCAAGATATCGGCCAACTGGACCGGTTCGGACACGCGGGTGCCGCCAAAGCGTCCCCCGGGAAACTTGACGATCAAAGGTACCGAGGCGCAGTGCTGATACGAGTTCTCGTGTAGGAAGCCGCCGTGTTCGGCGAACTCCTCTCCGTGGTCGGCCGTCACAATGACCAGGGCCCGGTCATAGAGACCGCGACGCTTGAGTTCCTCGAAGAACTCGTCGATGGCGATGTCGACAACACGAACGCAGTCATCATACAGGGCCAGCAGGTAGTCGATCTCTCGATGGGAGAACTCAATCTCGCCCTTGGCCGCTGCAACGAGTAGGGCCGAGCACTTCAAGCCCTTGAGACCGGGCCGCTTGAGATCGGGCTCGGGGTCGAAATTCCTCGAGAAATGGCGGTATTCCGCGTCGTCTGGCACATACGGGAGCTCGTAGTCCAGAATGTCCGGCTTGCCGTGGACGTCGAAGTTGTGCAGGAAAAGGAAGAGCTTGTCCGAACGCCGTTTGTCCAGCCATGTCGTCGCTGCTTCGTGCACGTCAAAGACCCCGCGGTAGGGCAGCCCCGTGGAGTAGACATCGAATCCCTGAGGGAACCCGTACTTGGGCGCAAGGTACCATGTGATGGCCGTGAACGCTGCGCTAAGGTAGCCGTCTGCGCGCAACGCTTCTGCCAGCGTAGTGGTGTCTTCCGCAAGCCGAAGGCCCTTCAGGACACGATGGGTCTTGGGGTAGAGGCCGGTGAGCATGGTCATGTGCGCGGGCAGGGTCCATGGCCAATCCGAGACCGCGTTCTCAAACACCACCGCCTCCTTGGCGAAGCGGTCAAGACAGGGGGTTGTTTTCCTCGAATACCCGTAGCACGAAACGTGGTCGGCCCGCAGCGTGTCGCACGATATCAGAACAACGGGCGTGGCGCCGGGGTCCTTTCGGCGGCTGAAGACCATCGGGTTGCCCCACAAAGCGTAGTCGCCCGTGCGCGTGGCCAAGTGACCGATGGTCAGGTGGATACGCACCTTTTGGCGGGCGTAGTGGGCCAGGTCCGCCTGCATGCCCACCCAACCGCGATGGCTCGCGTCCGTCTGCGGCGTGAACGGCACTTCAAACAGCGTGGTTGTCTCGCCGGACTGCGTCTCAAGCGTTGCCCGGAACTGAACGCCGTCGGTGTTCCACGCCTGCCACGAACACGGGAGCATGCCAAGATGAACTTCAAAGACCGGCTGCTCCGGCAGTGTAAGCGTCCAGGCGCTCTGGTTGCCCGCAAGGGCCTCGATGGTTTCGCCTCTGATAGTGACCCGCTGGGGGTATTCGGGAGGCGCGCCCACCAGTTCCATGGAAGCGATGGTCACGTGAGCGGGTTGGTCGGAGGGGCGAAACCGCAGCTCTCGCACACGCCCGAACCACGTCTCAACCGCGGGGACATGCAGCGCAAGCGTGTACTCGTGGAACTCCCCGTCGGCAAGCACCGGGCACGACACGCCGGGGTTGCGGCCCCCAGGGGGGGTGGCGTCGCTGAACCAGTTCAGTGCGCATTTGGCGCCGGAGCGGACACGCATCCGCACCCGGAAGGCCGCATATTCACTCGCCCGCAGGTCTACGGGGACGATCACGAGCGGCTTGCCGGACCCCGGCGCTATGTCGACCAGCCCATCAGGGATGGGTTTGACGGCGGACCCGCCGGAGATCCGCCAACTATCGCTGAAGGTCAACGCAAGCGCCGGCCGCTGCCGGCCGCGCCATTGGCGGTGACGAACCTGCACGAGCCGGAGCGGGGCGGCCAGAGACGCCGCATCACGGCCTTCGTCGCCTGGTTTCACCTCGCCTTGCGCTGGGAGGTCGTCAGACTGCGTGCTCATCTGCCCGGCAACCAGCACTGAGCACAGGGCCAGGGAACCCCCAACCGCCAACGCGCCCAGGCCACGGGCGGCCCTTGCGGCAAGTCCGAGCTTCTGACCTAGCGGCTGCCGGAAGATACCTCGCATCCGGAAAATCAACCCCTTCTGTGTTGCCGACAGCGTCCGCACGCGCAGCGGCTGTTCGGTTTCTCATGGGATCGATGGCAGATTTGTCTCCGCTCAAGCGGCTTGTCGACAGGCGAAGGCCCAACCCGTCGGACATGGGTCAAGAGTCTAGCAACTTGGCCCGTTGACCGCAAGGCCGGGCAGCTCGTCAAGCAGTGTCGGCCCGCGCACGCCAGGGTCTCGCCAGCCGCATCTCTCCTGAAATCCAGCAGTTACACCGCATGGAAGTCACCCCGGCCGCCCCTCGAGTGCAACACGTTGGGCTTTATTAATGAGGGGATACATAAGCGACCAGGAGGT
>Ga0209979_1004789_pt1 | contig 11038 bp, 5 predicted proteins | sample AnhtaG_FD_183114 | JGI IMG/M metagenome (GOLD analysis project Ga0209979, IMG submission 183114) | Deep subsurface microbial communities from Anholt, Denmark to uncover new lineages of life (NeLLi) - Anholt_01485 metaG (SPAdes) (version 2) | ecosystem: Environmental > Aquatic > Marine > Oceanic >...
CTCCACAACCCGCAAACATGGTCGGAACGTCATACACGCCATCTATGATGCCTTGACTGGCAACCCCTTCATCCCTTGTACTTCTGAGGGGTAGCCTGAGTAGTTACGATTATGAAACCGACCCCAATATCCATCTGCTGGCTCACAACCCCACAGCATTTGTGGACCAGGGGACCCACCGCATTCTCAACTTCCAGAGCAGTCTGACCCCCACATCCAACTGGCCCAACGGCGCAAGCGAGACGGTCTGGGACTACGGCACAACTCGGTCCACCAATATCAGCAATGGTACGTGTAGAGAATACCTGGTGGATTACCAGATTCCCCTGGGCCTTCTGGATGCATCCGCTGTGGGCGGTCCCACTGTAACTGCTGATACGCCGATTGCGTTCCTGTTCGCCACCGCCAACAGCCTGCAGAATCCGCTGCAGAAGGATGCGGTGCTCCAAGGCGACTACATCAGCGACCCTAACCGCCGGGCCCCCTTCGGCGATACAGTGACGCTCAGCGGCGGCACCATCCAGCAGCCTATCGTGGATTCGATCAGCGCCGCTGGTTGTGGGCCCACCACATTGACAGCCCAGGTCAAAGACGGGGTGAACAACGACGGCACAACCACCGTCACCGGCGTCTATTTCTACTACTACTACGACAGCAATGGCGACAGCCTGGCCAACGACGGCAACACCTGGACCCTCGCCATCACCGCAACCAACACGAGTCTCAACGAGTGGACGGCCAGTTGGGACTCAACGGGCTTATCTCAGGGACAATACCTCATTGGTGTACAGGCCATTGACGATGCGATCTTGAACGCCGACGGCAAGGCCAATCGCACCTTCTCCTATCTGACTCAAGACCAGGTTGGGACCTTGACCCCGCCAGAGGGCGAGAACTACTATGCCAACCCCTCCCATGATCCCGGCGTGGTGTACGGAACGCTGATCAACACCTGTGGCGCATCGCCCTCCGTCAGCAAGGCGGTAGACCCAGATCAGGTGACGGCGAGCGCCACAGTGACCTTCACCATCGCCATCAGCAACCCAACCAGCAGTGCCATCAGCGCCACCACCATTACGGATACGCTGCCCTCGGGCTTCAGCTACGGCAGCACGGTTGGCGGGACGCTCACCCCTACCCTCGACATATCGCCGACATCTGGCGTCACGGGCAACATCACGTGGACCTTCTCCCCCTCGGCCACGGTGTCAGCGGGCGGTGGCGGCACACTCCTCTTCACGGCCACTGCCTCCACGGTCGTGGGCACCTATGCCAACGTGGCCAGTGCCGAGACCACCGCTGGCACGCTCACCGGCGATCCCGTCCAGATCGGCGTCGGCGCGCCGCGCCTCACCATCGCCAAAGAGGCCAGCAGCACCAGCGCCAACCCAGGCGACACCATCACCTACACCATCAGGTACGCCAACGATTCGCCCGTCAACGTCACCGGCGCCGTGATCAGCGACGTGCTGCCCACCGGGCTGACCTTTGTCTCGGCCTCGGACGGGGGCAGCTACGAGGGTGGCACGCGAACCATCACCTGGAACGTGGGCGACATCCCTTCAGGGGACGGGCCCTTCACGGTCCGCCTTGTCGCGACGGTGGATGACCCCTACCCCGACGTGGCCGACATTCCACTGGTCAACACGGCCACCGTTGATGCCAATGAGACGGACCCGGCCAGTGCCAGCGCCTCCACGTACATCAACGTGCCGCGGCCTGCACTATCTATGCAGAAGGATGCGGATAAGACACTGGTGGCGCCCGGCGGGCAGGTGACCTTCACCATCAGCTATGCCAATACGGGTAACTATACCACGACGAACGTCATCATCACCGACGCGATCCCAACAGGATTTACATACGTGTCAGCCTCAACTCCAGTGGTGACCTCGACTGAGATGGTGACCTGGAGTATTGGCCCGGTGGCTGCCGGCGCTAACGGCTCGGTGACGCTGACACTTCAGGCCAATGACCCCTACACGGCCGCCAGTCTGGCCACGAACGTCGCCACGATTGACTCGGCGGAGACACTCGCTGCATCCGACAGTTTCAGAGTTGGGGTCAGCACTGACCTGATGTGTAGCTCCTACTACTTCCACGACGAGACAGCCAATGTGGGTGCAGATGGCATCCAGGAGATTGCGAACAGGACGGCGCCTCTGGCCAGTGATATCGGTGCCGGCGTCGTGGTCACCACACCGTACGGCGGGGTCTACACCGAAGCTCTGCGTTTCTACCAGGATCCGGCGACCAGCGGCGATGTGGACTTTGCCGGTTCAATCACGGCCACTATCTACATTGACCGTAGCCCCGGCAACAGTGCTACTATAAGTGGCACTATCTGTGACTACGACTCGACCAGTGGCATCACAGTGTCACTAGGCAGCAACGAGAGGTCATTCGGGGGCAGCCAGACCGGAGTTTACGAGTTTAGCGTGCCAGCCGCGGGCACTTTGCAGAAGGGCCATCGGCTGCTTTGGATCTTCGCACTCAAGTCGGACCACGTGGCGAAGGAGGACCCGCTGCTCTTCCAGTACGACGGGACAGTGACCAACACGCTTACCAGTGGCACCACCTTTGCTGACTCCCACGCTGACTTCTGTGTCACCTCGCCAGCCAACCTGGTGCTGGACAAGCAAGCCTCTAAGCTCTGCGCCCAGCCGGGCGATACCCTCACCTACACCATCAAGTTTGCCAATCCTGGCCAGAGCAACGCCATCGGCGTGGTGCTCACCGACACCCTGCCCACGGGCACGGCGTTCGTCACCGCCACGCTCAACGGGTCGCCAGCCACGCCCACCAGCTCCTCGCCGCCGCAGTACAGCTTCAATGTGAACTCCTCGGATGTCATGACCTCCGGGCTGGTGACCGGCGGAGGGTCGGGCGAGTTGGTGATTACGGCTACCGTAGACCAGCCGTTGGCAGAGGGAATCACCTCGCTGCTCAACACCGCTACAGTGGAGAGCAACCAGACCTTATCCATCAGCGACACCGTGACCACCGAGGTGTCACGCCCTGACACGAGCATCAGCAAATCGGCCAGCGACACGCTGCTCACCCCGGGCGATACGGTCACCTTCACCCTGACCGTGCTCAACAGCGGTGATGGCACTGCCACAAACGTCACCGTCAGTGACACGCTGCCAGCCACCGCCTACTTCAGCTATGTGCTCAGCAGCACCCAGCTCAACGGGACGACCGTCACGCCGGATCCAGTCAGCGGTGGTCTGCTGTCGCTCACCATCAACTCGCTCGCGGCCGGCGCATCATCTGATATCACCTTCCAGATGCAGGTGGCCACCAGCGGTGTGCCCGATGGCGTCACCGAATTGGGCAACATCGCCATAGTGAGCGACACCCAGACCAGCGGTGTCCGCAGCAGCGATAGGATCACCGTTTCCATCAGCAGCAACGCCAACCTGGAGCTTGCCAAGGGCCTCGAGCCCAGTGGCACGCTGTCGCCAGGGGACCTCATCACCTTCACGCTCACCATGAGCAACGTGGGGGCCAGTGACGCCAAGGGTGTGCTGGTGCGGGATCCGATTCTCGACAACACCAGCTACGTGTCGGGAACGCTCGTCTACTCTGCCACGGCCCAGACGGACGTGGAGGATGGTGACGTCGGCCGTTTCGACTCGATCAACAACCGTGTCCTCTTCGATGTGGGCACACTGGCTGCCGGTGCCTCACGGGAGATGCAGTTGACCGTGCGCATCGGCACACCTCTGCCAGCCGGCACGACCTTCTTCACCAACACCGCCACGGCCAGCGCGGAGAACGCCGCGGCCAAGACAGCCAGCGCCAGCACCCAGGCCACCGCCGCCCCGAACCTGATCGTGGACAAGACCGGCCCATCCACCTCGGCCTATCCCGCGGCCACTCTGACAGCCGCTGCCACCAACACCACCACGCTGCAGGTCGGCGACAGTTCGCAGCTAGAGATAGGCCAGTACGTGCGCCTCAACAGCCAGACCGTCCAGATCACCGACATCAGCCGCAACACCATTACCGTGACTCAGGCGGTCACGGCCTCGGCCGGTGCCGACCTGCTGGGCAGCTTCACCTACGGCATCAGCTACCGCAACGATGGCGATGCCACCGCCACGAATCTCGTCATCACGGACACCCTGCCTACCAGCACTTCTTTCATCACCGCCACCGTGCCCCACGTCCAGAGCGGTAACGTCGTTACCTGGACCGCCGGCAGCCTGGCTCCAAGCGGTTCCGGTGTCGAGCAGGTGACCGCTATCCCGACCAGCACGGGGAGCCTCACTGACACCGCCGCCGTTGACAGCGGTGAGACGACGCCGCTCACCGACACGGTGACCACGGAGGTGGGCAGCCTGCGCCTGAGCAAGCGCACCGCCACACCGGTCGTCACCCAGACACTGGACGGCACGTCAGCCACCTACATGATCCAGATCGAGAATACGCTGGCAAGTGCGGCCAACGGTGTCCTGGTCACCGATTCACTTGTTGCCGGCTTCGTCTACAGCAGCACGGTAGCCACTAGCGGCTTCATCAGTGACACACCGCAGATTACACCAACTGTAGGCACCGATCAACCGGCCTGGGGCACCTTCTCGATCACTGGCAGCGGCACCTTGGTGATCACCTTCACCGCCAAGATCAGCCCCACCGTCGGGGCGGCCATCTATCAGAACGCTGTAGCGGCGACTTCCTCCGATACCTCGGTGACGCCCTTTGATCCGCTGCTTACCACGGATGAGGACGTGCACGTGCTGGTGCCCGCTGTATCGTTGGCCAAGATGGTTTGGCCTGACACGGTAGCCCCCGGCGGGATCGTTACGTACACCATCACGGCCGCCAACAGCGGCGACGCGACAGCCAGCGCAGTGACCATCTCTGACACGCTACCCTCGGCTTTCACCTACGTCAGCACGGTCTCCATCGTTGAGGGCAGCGATGTCACCCGGACCAGCACTGTCTCGCCTACGACGGGAAGCGCCGCGCCCGCCTGGGGTGTCTGGGACATTGCCCCCAGTGGGGCGTTGACGGTCACGTTTATCGCTGGCACCGGCATGGTGGGCGGCATCTTCTCGAACACCGTCAGCGCCACGGCGGAGAACACGACCATCCCCACCGCCACCAGCACCGCGCCGGTGACGGTGAGCGCACCAGCCCTGCAGCTAGCCAAGTCCAGCACCCACGCCAACGGCGGCGACCTCCACCCTGGAGACCGGCTCACCTACACCTTAGTGGTGTCCAACTCGGGCAGCACCAACGCCAGCGAGGTGGTGGTCAGCGACACCATCCCGGTCCACACCACCTATGTGCCTAGCTCCATTGCTGGCGGCAATGCCCATTACGACAGCGGCCTACCCGTGCTCACCTGGACGGTCAACCTCCTGTTGCCCAACACGCCCGTCTCTCTCACCTTCGCCGTCACGGTGAACATCCCACTGACAGACGGTACGCCCATCCACAATGCCGCCTTAGTCACCTGCACCGAGGGAGTGATAAGCACCGCTGATGTCACGGACACCGTGGTTTCATCCCATACTCTGGAGGTGAGCAAGAACGCTGATCCCAGTCCGGTGCAGGCGGGGAGCCTGTTGACGTACACTCTGCATTACACCATCGCGGGCGACGAGCCCACGTACGGTGTGCGGGTCAGCGACACGACGCCGGCCCACACCACCTTCTACACGGCGACACCGGCGACGAGCCACCCCAGCGTGGGAAGCACGGGGCCTGTGATCTGGCACGGGGGCGAGCTGCTGCCAGAGAGCGGCATCACTCAGGACACCGGCATGCTGACAATGGTGGTCCGGGTGGACAGCCCACTGGTGAGCGTGACGGTGCTACACAATGCTGTGAGCATCACCGATACGAGCAGCCTGACCGACTCCGATGAAGTGGACACGCCGGTGACCAGCACGCACACCATCAGCCTGAGCAAGTCCGCTGCGCCCAGCCCGGTGCAAGCCGGTGATCTGCTGACCTACACCATCGCCTACACCGTCACCGGCAACGAACCGGCCTTCGACGTGACCATCTCCGACACGCTGCCGCTCGGCACCACCTACCAGGACTGCCATGGCGGCCTCTCCTGCGGCCCAACCGGCGGCGTGGTCACCTGGTACCTGAGTAGCGTCAATCCCCCCGCCTCCGGCGTGGTGACGCTGGTGGTGCAGGTGGATGCCTCCCTACCCGCCGGGGCGGTGCTGACCAACGCCGTGACCATTACCGATACAAGTAGGCTGTCGGATACCGACGAGATCACCACGCCGGTAGAGGGCCTGGCCGACCTGACCGTTTCCAAGGCCGACCAGCCTGACCCGGTAGCGGCCGGCACCACGCTGACCTATACCCTGGTTTACACCAACAACGGGGCTTGCAGGGCCCAGGACGTCTATGTCACCGACACGCTGTCTGCATCGGTGCACTTCGGCGGGGTGGTGAGCGAGGTGCCGCCGCTGTTCGGTCCGACGCAGACGGGTCAACTGCTCACCTGGTACACGCCCACGCTGCCAGCGGGCACGCAGGGCACCATAGTCTTCACCGTGACGGTGAACACCAATGCCACCGGTACCCTCACCAACAGCGTGATCATCACCAGCGTCACGCTCGATCCCGACGCCAGCAACAACGCCGACGACGAGCCGACGGAGATCCCTGGAGCCTCCCTGGGCGACTACGTGTGGGAGGACTTGAATGGACGGCATGCAGGACCCCGATGAGCTCGGCATCCAAGGCGTGACCGTCACACTCTACACTGTCATGGGCACCGTCGTCGCCACCACTACCACCGACAACAGTGGTACCTACGCCTTCACTAACCTGGTCCCTGGCGAACACTACGTGGAGTTCATGCCACCTTGGGGCTACGCCTTCAGCCCACAGCACCAGGGCGCTGACGACACCGTGGACAGCGACGCCGACCCTAACACCGGCCAGACCGGTGTGATCAACATGGCTGCGGGGGCGAGCGACCTGACCTGGGATGCAGGGATGTACCAGCTTGATAGTGACAACGATGGCATTCCCGATATCGTGGAAGGCACCGGTGATCGGGACGGCGATGGGATCCCCGATTATCTAGACAGTGACCCGCAGGGCTTCATCTACGATGAAGCCACCGGGCAGATCCTCGCTGGTGATCGGATGTCCGTAACCGGACCGGGCGTGGTTACGATAGACCGCGATGGCTCTGGTGGCTCTTACCGATTCTGGACGGACGGTACATCCGGAACGTACACCATAACCTTGACCCCGCCGCCCGGCTACATCCTGAGCGAGACCTGCTTGCCGAAAGATCCGCCGCCCTTTGACCCCACAGGTGGTTCGAACCCAACCGTCTTGGGTAACGGGGAGGATGGTGATACCGGTTACCTGACATCCAAAGCCTGCACTTTCTATTACTTCACATTTGATTTGGCGCTTGGGGATCCAATCATCATTAACAACAATTTCGCCCTCCATGTGCCCAATCCTGTGCCGAATCCTGTGGGCGGGGTCATCGTCCCAGTGGGCAAAGTTGCCCTGCTGGCGCCGTGGATGGCGTTGGCGGCGCTGGTGGCAATGGCTGTCGCCGCTGCGGTATTGAGGAGGCATGTGGCGTAGACCTGTCTCTTTGAAAGCGGTCAACAAGCAGAACGGGGGTTGGCATGCTTCACCAACCGCCGTTTGATTTTGCCAGCCTGGGCCATCAATCCGCCGGGGGCCGACTTACATCCTATTGGCCCAGTCAAGCTCTCCCATTTGGCCAGGCAGCGAATAGATGATAGAATGTTGGCCAGTGTCGGGTTTGGAAACCGGCAACTGAGGTGCAAGGTTATGATGATGCCCAAAAAGCTTTGACCACTGTGCTGTCGAGGAGTAGGGGTAGTGAGCCATAACGGAGAGCGGGATAGCCGGGGGAGGTGGGGATCTGTCCACAGGCTTTTGGCCTGGCTGGGGTGGTTGGCTGGCGTCTTCCTCATCCTCATCCTGGTCTCCAAGCTGCTCGTACCTCAACTGGAGCGCCTCTTCCTAGGGCCTGCAACGCCCACTCCAACCATCACTCCCACTCCCTCACCTCCAAAAGCGGCCATCGTGGATCAAACCGGCTTCTCTTTCCCCAGCCCAGAGTTCATAGCCAAGGCCAGGGAATACCTGGAGGAGTCAGGGTACAAGGTAGATCTCTATCCGCCGGCGGAGGTCACCGTCCAATTCTTCCGTACTTTACCCCAGAAAGGATACCGGCTGATTCTCTTCCAGACCCACTCTACCAGCGAGGTGGTGGTCGAAGGCGGAGGAGTGGACGCCAGCAACTATCCTTCCGGTCCTTTTCTCTTCACCACAGAGCTCTACGACAAGCGCTCCTACATCCGCCTGCAGATAGATGATCAAATCCGGGCCAGCAAGCTCTTCTACGAGGACTCGCCCCTGCTGTTTGCCATCGGGCCCAAATTTGTCCGTTCCAGCATGAGCGGCCTCTTTCCGGATACAGTGATCATCATCGGGGGATGTCAGAGCCTTGCCGTGCCCGATCTGGCCCAGGCCTTCCTGGACCGTGGCGCCTCCGTGGTCATCGGCTGGGATGGGATAGTGGATCTGGGCCACAACAATAGGGCTATACTCCACCTCCTCCAGGCCCTGACCGTTGAGAGGCTCTCTCAGCAGAGCGCGATCCAGGAGACCATGGAGGAGATGGGGCCTGATCCTAGCTATGGCAGCATCCTATCACATCTTCCATGACTCGCGCTCGCGAGACACTCTCTTCGCAGATCTTGCGGTCGCGTAGCAAGATCTTTGGCACCCCTCGGCGGGGCGGCTCTCAGCCGCTCGTCTTGATGCCTCTGAGCTGGTGCGAGGGAGAGGAGGGACGGAGGAGGAGGTAGAGAGATGATTCGCCTTCTTGAGGTACGAGTGTCGGCTTTAGGAAGAGGAGGCAGGGAAACGTCGAAATTTTGTTTGATAAGACGGCTGATATGTGCCATAATATCAACCGAGTTTCGATAGGCGTATCCAAAGGCTCCTTTTATCTGAAAGGGCACGAGTGGTGGTACACCAGATACAGGATAGCACATACCAAACCTGTGTCCTGAAAAGGGGCGTTAGTTGTCGCTGCTTGACCGATAATTGTGCACAAGCGCCAATTCGAGGGCGCTCAATCAGCACCTGCGGCTGGGTTTTTTTCTGCCCCACGCTCGATCGGCCGATCGGCAGGGCAAGCCAAAAGGAGGAAGCGAGGACCAAGCAAAATCATTCCACCTCTTGACCAGAAGCCGAAACGCGAGAGTCCGCCAAAGGAGGAAGGCGGAAAATTAGAACAAGGATGATACAATCCAGGCCAGCATTGACCTTATCAGTGTTGACAGCCCTACTGATGGCCTTAGCCATTTTAGCGGTCCCAATGAGTGCCCAAGGACCAACCAATGGGGGATTTGAGACCGGCGACTTAAGGCGACTTAAGGGGATGGACCGTGGGAGGCCTGGCGGGCCATGTGGAGGCACTCCAGGTGAGCAACTTCGACCCGCCCATCGCTCCGATCGAAGGCAACTGGTTCGCTCTGCTGTCCAACGGACCCGGGGAGGTGAACCCGGCCTCTGGGCCAGACCTAGACGTCAACGGTTCGCCGGACAACGACACCTCGACCCTGAGCACCACCTTCACCCTGGCTGCTGGCCAAGTGCCAGTCGCGCTGAGCTTCGACTGGAACTTCCTCACCAGCGAAGCTGGGGGGTGGGGGGGGAGTATTATGATGACATCTTCATGGTGACGCTCAACGGCGTGCCCATCCTGACCGGCAGCGTGAACGGCGCGTATGACATCGTATCGCCTTTCCCGGACACGCCGCCGTACGACGAGGTAGGCTACTTGGTGACCAGCACCACGCCGATCAGCGGCAGCACCTTCTACAACGGCCAGACCGCCTTCCAGTCGTTCAGCACGGTCATCAACACGCCAGGGGCCTACACCCTAGAGTTCCTGGTGGCGGATCAGGAGAACCACGTCTACGACAGCGGCCTGCTAGTAGACGATGTGAAGATAACGCGCCCCATCGTCGGTGGCATGACCTACCCCAACGACCGGCTCTGGCTGCTGGCGCCGTGGGTGGGCTTGGCGGCGCTGGCTGGACTGATCCTGACCGGCGCGGGAGTGGTCATCCGGAAGCGCGTGGGCTAGTTTGTTATGGTGAGAGACCAAGTTTGAGCAAAACGGGGTTGCAGCCATTCTCCAACCGCGCTCGGTTATCCAGCCCGCCTTTCTTGGGAGGTGAGGAAACACGGGACGGGGATGAGGGACAGCCAGGGCGAGGTAGAGGGTTCCCTGGCCGTCCGCTTGCGGCATCCCCCACCTGGTCCGCATAGGAGGCTGGCTGCAGGAAGTAGAGGGGGTGATTTGCGTTCCTGGTAAGATTGTGGTACAATCGTTGCTGTGAAAGGCTATGACGGAGAGGAGTAGGCGAGGGGAGATCGCCAGGGAGGCCGGGCCACAGACTAAGAGCCCGGCTCGATGGAAGCCCGCCGAAGTTCGCTCCTGAGCTGACGGGGGAACGTTAGTCAACAAGACTAACCAGTAGTCCGCTCCGGAGGCCCACCGTTATCGGGGCAGCCAATAACCCGATGAAGTTGTGGGGCATTGGTGGAATGAGCGGGCCGGCAGAGGCCGGTCAAAGGGGGTGGTACCGCGGGAGTGATGCGCTCTCGTCCCTGGGGGATGGGAGCGCTTTTTGTTGTACGCCCGGCATGGGTGATAGCTAGGGGGTGAAAGTCCCCTGGGGGCGTTGGTCCGACGAACCGCTAGCCGAAGGCAACTGCGTGAGCGTGAGTGAGCGTGGAGAGGAAGCCGGAGAGCAAACCCTGGACTTGATGGACGAGAACTGCGTAAGGAGGCGTGGGGCGCCGGGTGAGCTGGCAACAGACAGTAAAGCCCCAAGAGGACCAAAGCGGCCCTGCGTAAACGCAGCGAGGGTCAGGGGAAAGCTATCGCACCTTATCCGGGGAGACCTGTCTTTCCTGCGGGGAGGGCAGAGGTCAGCAGAGGCCATATTAGTTGGTGGAGTAACGACCACCCAGGGCGGTC
>Ga0209979_1004793_pt1 | contig 11025 bp, 9 predicted proteins | sample AnhtaG_FD_183114 | JGI IMG/M metagenome (GOLD analysis project Ga0209979, IMG submission 183114) | Deep subsurface microbial communities from Anholt, Denmark to uncover new lineages of life (NeLLi) - Anholt_01485 metaG (SPAdes) (version 2) | ecosystem: Environmental > Aquatic > Marine > Oceanic >...
CAATATATTATACAATGATGCTATTGTTGTTCATCATCGTTTCCCAAATTTTTATTCTCAATGGTCTTGCCCAACAACTGCAGATTTCCAGTAATACACAACCCCAGGCAGTGGACTACCTGCAAAGGGCAGTGAATAAGATGCAAGAGGCCTTGGATACCTATCAGGGTGCCAATTATCCCGGCAGAAAACTATGGATTGAAGCTATTGATTATGCCCAAAAAGCCCTCGAAATTGATCCGAACTTTATTGAAGCCAATTATTACCTGGCACTGATGTATCAGTATACCAACTGGTATTACCGGGAAGCGGAACAATGGGAAAAATACCTGGATCTAATCGAGGGAACAGATTTGACCTCTACCTCTCCACAAGCCCAACAGAATTTAGCCCATGCCTATTATCTTTTGGGTTCTAATTCCTATCAGAAAGGTGATTATGAACAGTCTCTCACTTACTTCTTGAACTCGATTAAAGAGTATCCTGATTTAATTGATTCCAATTATTGGGCTGCCCGGGTCTTTTATGAAACTGGCGATTTAGAAAAATCCTTATTTTACTGGGAGAGGGTACTCAACCTTGATGCTAACTATCCCAGAGCACAGTATTTTTATGACAAAATACAGGCATCCATCAAGCATGGTAAACAAGCATACAACCTGTATGAACAGGGGTATAATTATTATGAAAGCAAGAACTTCAACCAGGCAATTGATTCCTATCGTGAGGCAATTCGCTTAAATCCAAGGTTTGCCGAGGCCTATTACTGGCAGGCAAGAGTATATTTTGAAACCGGAGATTATCAGCAAGCAATCCAAAATTACCGAAAAGTCCTGGAGATAGAGCCCGATAATGCCAAAGCCGAGTACTGGCTAAAAGAATCACAGCGGCAGCTTGGGGCGAAGCAATAAGAAAATAAGAATTAATTGAAAAGGAACAGAGAACGGTTCTCTGTTCCTTTTGTTTTTTAAAATAGGCGCTCAAAATCACTTAAAATGGCTTATTTTAGAAGTGGGTGAAAAGCTTTACTATATAAGGCTTTTAAGGAGATATTTTCCCACAGACTTTACACATTTTTCCCATTTGTCATTCCCATTCCCCCAATATGTCATTCCCACGAAACCTGTCCTCGACTTGATCGGGGAGTGGGAATCCATCCCTTTCTTTTCTGTCTAAAAACTAAAAACCAAAAACTTTTCTTTTAAAAAGAAGGATTTTTCAAAACCTTTGTCGTATTAGTATTAAGGTGTAGGACAATTGAAAAAAACTAATTCTTTTAACCCCTGATGGCGGATGAAATAAGTAAATATATATTCTTAAAGCGTGAAAAAGAACCATTCCCTGATACATATATTACATTTCAAATCTCTGAACCAGATTCTGTTCGATCCATTTTAGGTCTTCGTCCATGTATAATCTGTCCTTTTCTTCTTTTTCTTTCTTTTTAAGAGCTAATTTATTTAGTTTTACTATTTTACTTTCCGATTCCATTTCTTCTGTTTCCATTATTTTTTCTTCCTCATCATTTTCTTCTCTGTATGATTCCGGATTAAGATAATTAGCTTTCAAGGAGGCAACCAACCAGCCGGCGGGATTTACTACATTCCTCTTAATTTCGAGCAGGTCTAATTTCTCCTCAATATCCTCTAAAAAATATTTTAAAATTATTTTATCAATTGATTTTTTGTCCAGATTTATTTTTTCTAATTCTTCTTTTATCCTTTCTGTTTTTAGAGATTTTCTATTATTTACAATTACTTTCTTGAGATTATTTTTATTAGAACAAGGAGATTCCACTATTCCGGAGACGATTTCTTCTTTTTCTTCCGGTAATTTTTCTGCAGGAGGATGAAGAACATTTTCTTTGTCTAATAAGACTATCTGATAAAGATTGTGGTCATATCCTCCGGAGGTAGATCTTTGTTTTACTACTTTTTTAATTAAACCGAATTTTATTAAAGTATTGCGGTACCTGATTAAGGTTTTGGTGGTAGTACCCAGTCTCTTGTTTAGAGTCTTAATAGAAGGCCAGGCGGTGTCCTTTCCTTTATGACAGTAACTAAGTAGTTGAATATAGAGCACAGTTGGGCCAATGCCGATGGTGCTTACCCATTGAGCCAAGAAGTAGTCCTGGATAGTAGTGTAAGAATTAGTTTTATTAACTGGTATTTTTCTTTCCATAGTTTTTACCTTTCATTGAGTAGTTTTTTAATTACAGGTTTCGGGTTGTAAGTTGTAAGTTACGAGTTGCAAGCTGAGATTGCCACGCCCTGATAAATCAGGGTTCGCAATGACAGAAAATATTTATCCCTCTACTTAGCAAGAGCAAAAAAGAGATAAAAAAGTAACCTATTGAAGGAAAATAATTTAAAAAAATTGCCCCCTCTATTTATATAGATACAAAAAAGAGGTCATTTTACTACACCTTGATGAAAAAAAATTGAAAAATTTTAGAAGCAGTAGCAACAGCAGGGGAAAAATTACATCCTAATGTTGTTGCTGTTCTATTTGTTACTGTTCTTAATTGTTGCTGTTAGTGTGGAATAATTCCACTAGGGGGTGTGGAGAATTTCCACTAGGGTGGTGGAGAATTTACACCCCATCATACGGAGGTTGACAAAGAATTAGAGGAAAATAATTTTATTTTAAAAAAAGAAGGATTTTATAAACTTTTTGTCGTATTAATATTAATGTGTAGAAAAATTGAAAAAGACTAATTCTTTTAACCGTTGGTGGCGATTCAATAAGTTAATATGTATTCTTAAAATATGACAAACGAAACGTCCCCTTGTCTTATTTCTGAGTGAGTTATTGCTAATATTTAAAGTCAGGTGCGATTGATTGCACTAATCCTTAAAAATTAATAAATAAAAAGAGGTTATAAAATAATGATGAGAATATTTATTTGGATTGTTTTTGTACTTTCTTTGATAGCCTCTTCTCTGACAATTAATGATTTAGTTAATGAAATAGAATATTCAGGATGGGAGTTGCTTGTCCCAATCATTTCAGTTGGTTTATCAATTACTTGTTTTTTTTATCTTTTTCAAGGGTGGTTTGAAAAAATAAAAAAAATAAATCAAAACCAAAAGATAATTTTAGCAATCTTTATCCCAATAATTATTTTATTTTTTGCTTTAATGATTGCAAGTAGTTTGGGGGCAAGAAATAACCCTTTTGACTTGATAAATACCGGGTATGTATGGATAACTTATGCAATCTTTTGTTGTATTTTTGAATATAAACTATTTGCAGATAAAAAAAAGAAAGATAAAGAGGTTTAAATGGAATTGTTGGGATTTACAAAATTATCAAAAAAATCAATATCTAAAGAATTAGAGGAATATGTAAAAGGAATAAAAGAAGAAACTGGCCGTATCGCTTACATAAAAAATCTCCAAAGCTTAGGACAACTTGGTCAGGCTGCAGGATTTATATTTAACAATTCGCTCCAGATATCAGTTGAAATTGTTGAAGATAATTTTTTAGATTCAAAAGGGGAGCTTTGCAAAGAGGAAATCGAGTGTATGATTGCTCACGAGGTAACGCATGGGCTTCTTGCTTATAAAAAAAATTATTGTCAACATAATTTAATTCTTGACGATAGTGAATTAGGTGGAAAAAGTGCTGATATGCTTTTTACGATGATAGAAGATATTGTGGTTAATAAAATGATTGATGAAAACAATCTTTTTCAGTCACTTATTAAAAGCTACATAGATACTGTAATGGAACGCGAAGTTAAACTTTTACGTAGGGAAGAAGATTGTTATAAAATTGGCAAACATTCCCCTATATTTAGAGATAGGTTTATGGTATGGAGATATATACAGGCTTGGGGTTTTTTGAAATATTTCGATTTTGATAATGAAAGTAAAAAAGTTATTAATGAATATTTAGAACTATTTCAAAAAAGGTACCCTCAGCAATATGAAAAAGCAATAAAGACCAAAGAAATAATTTTCGAAAATGATATTTTTAAAGCAGAGGGATTTCGTAACGCTATTAAGAAATGTTCAAATTTAAGTTTTTGGAGTATTCCAAATATTGAAATTATTACAACATCACAAGCATTGCAATTATTACCACAGGCGGAATAAATAAAAATGAAAAAGGAGGGAGATAAAAAAAATGGTAAAAGACGCAGATAAAAATTTATCCGAAGAAGAGTGTAATTTTTTAAAAGAAGAACTTAAAAAAATTGAAGAACAGATTAAATTAGGTAAATATGATACAGAAGATAATATAAAATCTCAAAAAATATTATGGACATTAAGAGATAATATTATTAAACAGATTGGTGCTATAACTCCAAAAACCATTATTCTAACATCTGACCAAATGGAAGTCATAAAAGATGAATTGGAAAGAAATAAAAATATATAATAGGTGAATAATGAAAATAATAACCGTAACAAACCAAAAAGGCGAGTACTTATAATAGGGACACCTATTTTTCTTGGACATCACTTCCGCGAAGCCTTATCATCCTCCTTTCTCTTTTAATTTTTTAAAATTAAAAGCAGCAACAACAGCAATTTTTTTACTATTTGTTGTTGTTGTATTGGTATTGTTATATTGTTATTGTTAGTAGGTAATTTTTACCCTATGTTAAGAGTAAATTTTTCCTCTATATAGGGGAAAATATTACCTATTAGTAGAGTATTTTTTACCTTCTTTTCTGCCGAATTTCAAACGAAAGAAGATTATTTGTAAAATAAAACCAAAGTCTCAGCATTTCCTTTTACTTGTAACTTGTACCCTGTAACCTGAATATTTGATCGAGCGACTAACAGACAGATAAACTATATTTTCTTAAATTCTGCATCTCGCAACTATTTTTAAAAAAAGAAGGATTTTTTAAAACCTTTGTCGTATTAATATTAAGGTGTAGAAAAATTGGAAAAAATTGGTTTTTTGCGCTCTGATGGCGATTCAATGAAGTAAATATATATTTTTTAAGCGTGACAAAGAACCATCCCCTGACACGTATTTTCCTATAAAGAATAAATAATTCGGGTTTTGTGAAAAATATGAACAATATGAATTGGTTAAATTGGTTAAAATGGATTTTTTCAGGTGGAATAGGAACTGTTTTATTGATTTGGGTTTTAAATAAACTATTCTCAAAACAAAAAGTTGAAGTGAAAATTGTACCAAGTACCCAAAATTCGGAGTTTAGAGAGATTGCTCGTTCTGTTTTTAAAGAGAATTTTTATAATTTGAAGGATGTTGCAAGAGAAACTGCATACAATAGATCAAATGAATTTACTGAAGAGGTCATTAAAGCTTTGAGTGCTAATCCGAAGAATTTCGATACTTTTTCAGAGCCAAGCATGCAAGCAAATTTATTTGAAGCACAAAAAGCTTATGCAAAAAGCGGAGAGGGATATCTAAAAATCTTATTACTTAATTACATAAATAATATTGTAAAATCGGTTCCAAAATCTCTAACCAGAATAATATTAGAAGAGTCAATAAAAATTGTTCCTAAACTGACTATTCGGCAATGTGATATGTTATCACTTATTTTTTTAATGCTTTATTCCCCAAATTATAATTTATCAACATGGGAAGATTTTGAGACTCTATTAAATGATTGCATTTACCCTTTCATTGAAAGTTTAAGTGATAATGTAACTAATTATAGACATTTAGAATACACGGGTTGTGTTTTCAGCAAACCAGGTCACTATACAGCTGAGGAATTATTTCAATTTTATTATCCTGGAATGTTCTCTAGTGGATTTACCATAGAAAGATTTAAAGAAAAAGTTGATATGAATGCTTTAAAATATAAAAATGATGGGATATTAATAAATTGTTTTCATAATGTTAATTTATATCAAATAAATGCGATTTATAAGGATGATATTAATAAAAAAGGCCAGGAAAAGAATTATAATAAATCAGTTATATTTGAACTTAATAGGATTCAAAAAGAGCATTTAATGAATGATGATATGGTTAGGAATGCAATTTTAAGAATAAATACGGACCTTAAAAAATTATTTTCGATATGGAATAATTCGTATATATCACATTTAGAATTAACTAGTATTGGGGTTTCAATAGCTATTTCGAACATTGAGAGAAAATTAGGAATATCACTAGATTATTCAATTTGGTTAAATGAAGAGTCATCTTCGAAAAAATTAAAATATATTTCAGATGAACTACCAAGGGATATATTATAGTAATAATGATACAAGGGACCATTATTCTAGCTCAATAATCTGGTAACTTTTTCTTTTAGAAAGAAGGATTTTATAAACCTTTTGTCGTATTAATATTAAGGTGTAGAAAATTGAAAAAGACTAATTCTTTTAACAGCTGGTGGCGATTTAATAAAATAAATATAGATGTCTGAAGTGTGACAAAGAACCGTCCCCTGACACATATTATGCTACAATGAGCAGAGTGGTTAAAAAAAATTGAGCGGGAAGATGAAAAGTGATATTGCAAGACTTGACCCCTTAATTCTTGATTAATATTTAATAAAGGAGGATTGTCATGAAAATTTTAGCGATTGTTGGAAGTAAACGACGAGGTAACACTTATGCAATGGTAGAAGCTGGGTGCCATGCGTTGAAAGACTCAGAGGTCGAATTATTGCACTTGAAAGATCTAAATATATTATCTTGTGATGGATGTTTACAATGTGACGATACGGGCAAGTGTCATATTGAAGATGATATGTCTAATATTATAAATAGAATAGCAAATGCAGACGGATTTATTTTTGGCACACCTGCTCGTTGGAGCCTTTTATCTGGTGAGTTGAAAACTTTTTTTGATCGCTTAAATCCATTAGCCATGCCCGAAAAATTGTCAAATAAAAAGGCAATTATTTTTTCTGTTGGTCAAACAGAAGGCAAAGAAGCTGAAAGCATCAAGCTATCCGCTGAATCAGTAAAATATTTTTGTGAAAATGCTGGAATTGAGGTTGTAGACGTTGTACTTGCTGAAGGTTGTTCTAATAGTGAAGATTTAATATCTAAATTACCTAACATTTTAGATGTCTGCAAAAAATCGGCAATGAAACTTCAAAATTCATTATTAAGTGGTTAAAAAATGAATAATAATAAAAAGAATTTTCAATTTTTCTATATTCTAATTACATCTTTGTACTATCCTGCTGTACTAGGGGCTATATTTTATTCCTTGATTGACTGTTTTCCAAATGTAATGCAAGATAAGAATAATATACTGTATATTCTTGCAGCATTAGCGATAATGATGTCTTTCTCGGTTGATTTTTTATATTCTTATGCATCTAGAGCATTTTATTCTATTATTCATTTCATTTTTGATTTATTGATTATTACACTTCTTTTCTGTTCATATAAAGCATTAATTAATGGGATAAAAAATTCAGAGCCAATTCCCTTCTTTTTTATAGGCTTCATATTTATTCATATTATATTTGTCATATGGGATATATTTTTTGTGCCAAAAGATAAAGGCAATGGTAAATTTAAAGCATTTAATTTAATGACTATATTTGACAGTATCTTTTTATTATTTACAATATTGTGCTTTATGATATTCAGAGATAGTTATAAACTAGGGATTCTTTATCTTTGGATTTTTACTATTCCATATATGATAATAGGTAGTAGCGTAATTAAAGAATTAAGCAAAGCTACCGGAAAGGAAAAAAGTTGACAGATAGTTATCCTTATCAAGTTGCTTTAGTTGCTTTACATATAACAAATACTTGCTCGCATAAATGTCCTTACTGTTATGCTGCAGATGATAGCTTTAAGTCAAAACATCCTAGTAAAATAAAACTATTGAGGATTATTGATGCTCTTAGTGAGTCAAAAGTAAAACATATTAGTCTTTTAGGAGGTGATCCTGCTAGCTATCCATATGTTATTGATATTTCAAAGCATGCAGTTGAAAAATATAATATGGAAGTATCAATATTATCAAATACTTTAAAATTTAAAAATAACAGTGATGAAGAAGTTGTAAAATATATTAGTGCCTTTGAAACTACTATACATCACGTTGATCCTGATCTTCACGATGAATTTTGCAAAAGAAAAGGTGCGTATAAGAATGTTGTTAAACAACTGTTCAATTTTGCGAAATTAGGCAGAAAAACTGGTATAGCAATTAATATTATTCCTGAAATACATAATAAGATATTCGCAATGGTGGATAGGATTGTAAATAAAGAAAAGGTGCCTTTAGATTATATAATTGTACAAAGAATAATTCCTTTTGGACGTGCGGCAGGCAGATCTGATTTTGCACTAACGAGGGAACAAGCAGAAAAATCACTCAATGAAATAATAGAAATTGATAAAAAGCTTGGTATTAGCATTACTATTGAAGATCCATTCCCGCTTTGTGTTTTAACTGAACCTCAGAAGAAGTATATGAATCCATGCTTATGGGGGATTAGTAAAGCATCATTAGATTTTGAAGGTAATCTATCCCGTTGCGGAGCAGATCCAAGATATAGATTGGGTAACATATTAAAAACCCCATTATTAGAAATATGGAATAATTCAAAAATATTAGAATCCTTTCGTAGTAAATCATACCTTTCTGGCAGATGCCAAGCTTGTAAAGATATTGAAAGGTGCGGTGGAGGTTGCCCTTTAAGTTGTGAGATAGAAAAAGATCACGGTATTGATTATTTATTTTCTGAATATGAAAAACTTGATGAGGAGATACATGGCAAAATAAGGTTTTCCCAGGCTAAAGAAGATGAACTATCTAGTATTTTACAAATCGAGTGGAGTGATTTTCCTAGTTATGGTCATCTCTTTTCCGTTAAAAGTATTAAAAAATGGTATAACCATAATCCAAATATGTTTTGGGTTGTTAGGGATTCAAGAAATTGGGTCTTGGGGTATGCATCATTAACACCAATCACTAATAAATTATATGAAATAATTTGCAAAGGTAAGCTTAGTTCTATTGTACAATTTCCTAAAACTGAAGTTTTTAAGGATAATACTTCAATTTACTATCATATAGAAGTAGTGGCATCTGTCCCATCACGTACAGCTACTCGTGCAGGTCGGTATCTAATAAAATCAATAGGCTCTTTTTTATTGAAGCGCGCAAAATATATTACGGCCTCACCAGTTACGGATATTGGCTTACGTTTATGTAAATATTTCGGATTTAAACACGTTGCTGATGAATTCGCAAAGGATCACAAATATCCCATTTATTCTCTTAACATGGATAAGGTGGATAAACAAAAAATAGTGAAAAAATTAAAGGGTTTTTAATACTATTTATTTACCTAAAAAAATTATCCTTTCAACAGGTGTTGGTTTTAGTTTAACAGAATTAACAGAGCGTGATGCTGCTTTATTTTACCTTAAAAAACCACCTTCTTTGAAGGTGGTAATGGTTAAATGATTTTACTATAAAAGGATGTATGTGTTATCATAAGATATGACTAAATGGAAAAAATTATCTCATACAGTCTATCAATGTAAATATCATATAATCTGTTGTCCAAAATACAGAAACAGGATATTGGGATACCAGGGGTGCACTATCCAAATATGTAGAGCAAACCCTGAAGCTGTTATGTGAATGGAGGAATATAGAGGTACTGGAAATGAATATAAAGGAAGACCATATACAGATTATACTTTCTATACCTCTTAAGATTATCGATATCCGAAGTAATGGGAATGCTAAAAGGTAAGACAGCAATAAAACTCTTCAAAAGCATTCTTACTCTAAAGAAGAAGCCCTATTGGGGAAACCATTTTGAAGTCAGGGATATTATATAAGTTCTATAGGTTTGGATGAGAATAAAATCAGAAGATATGTAAAATATCAAGAAGAAAGAGAAAAAAGCGAAGAGGGAGACCAACAAGAATTTGGCCTCTTTTAGAGGCCTACTAAAGCTACCTACTTAGCGGGTGGGTTGTTTATTATTCTTAATTAGAAAAGAGTAGAAATATGGATATAATTGTAACTTATGGTGTGGGTGAGGGAATAAATGATTTGGTTGCATTTGATAACGCATTGTTTTGTGCTGGGATAGCAAATTATAATTTGATTAGGATTAGTTCTATCATACCATTACATTCCAGAATAAAAATGAAAAAATTTAAGGCAAATAATAAGGATTATGGAAACAAACTTTATATTGTATTAAGTTGCCACATAGTTAATAAAAGAAACTGTGAATCTTGGGCAGGTTTAGGTTGGATGCAGGATAAAAAAGGAAAAGGTATTTTTGTGGAGGAAAAAGGATTTTCTAAAAAAGAAGTTAATGAAAGAATTAATGCAACTTTAATAGGTATGAAATCCTATAGGAAAGTTAATTTTATAACGGAAGGAAGAAAAGTAGTTGGAAAAAAGTGCAATAATTTTTCAGTTTGTACTTTAGTTTGTGCAATATTTAAAAATGAGAGCTGGTAGGCATTGGACTTTCTATATATTTAGAGTTCATGAGGTATAATTGATAGAAAGTTAAAGTGAAATAATTTTTTATAAGATCTTTAATTTTAATTAGGGGAAGTGATAGGCGACAACGGTTCTGTGGCACCTTTTTAATTGAATAATTATCCAAAAAGGACAAAAATAGAAGAACAGGAAAACCGATTTTCAGCTAAGCAAGAGAGACAAGTATATATACAGAATTAGAGGAATAAAAGTCTTTTAAAGGGAAAAATAGTAAGGCTTTAAAACGCAGAAAATATAAGGGTTTCTGCGTTTTTTTATGTGCGCCCAGCATGGGTGATTACTAGTCGGTGAAAGTCCGATATGGGGGTTGATAGTGCCAACCATTAGCTTAAGACAAGGGTGTCCATCGCGAGGTGGAATCTGAAGGAAGTCGGCGGCAAAACTTAAGGTCTTTAGGAACACGAACTACATATAAGGCATATGCTTGTGGGTAAGTTTGCGTGACAAAACAAAGCCCAAAACTATCCGAAACAGGCGGTGTAAATGTAGCAGATAGATGGAGTGAAAGTAATCTCTCTTACCTGGGGAGGTCTGACAGATATGTTGTGAAATGAATTTTAAAACAACAAC
>Ga0209979_1004795_pt1 | contig 11022 bp, 10 predicted proteins | sample AnhtaG_FD_183114 | JGI IMG/M metagenome (GOLD analysis project Ga0209979, IMG submission 183114) | Deep subsurface microbial communities from Anholt, Denmark to uncover new lineages of life (NeLLi) - Anholt_01485 metaG (SPAdes) (version 2) | ecosystem: Environmental > Aquatic > Marine > Oceanic...
TATACCGATTTTCACAACAGGCGCTTGCGTATTTGCTTCGAACCACCCTCGATTTTGACTCAGAATCAAGGCCTCTTCTTTTTTGTTTTCTTGTTAAAACCTGCACAAATGCTTCGAAAACCTGCACGTTTGACGCGAACTTTCTTGACAAAACTCCCCCGTCTGATGCCGACTTCCGCAAACCCCAGGGTTACCTCTTGCGTACAAAATCACCTTGGCGACCGGTATTTATTGTAACTTTTTTCCGATAAAAAGCCTTTTTCTTGTAACAAAAACGCTTCCTCAAGCGTCTAACTTATGAATAGCTTGTAAATCAAGCTGCCGGGTGATTTTACATAAATTTTACTTTGTTTTCCGAGGGCATTTTCGCATCATTGTTGTTGTGGTTTTGCCTTATTACGAGAAGCCATAAAGCTTGACGTAAGTTCAATATTTATGTATAATTAACGTTCTGCACAATATCGCATTTTTCGGTACGGAAGGCGGCAGTGAACTTGCAAAGAAAGAAGAAATTAGGCCAATTACTTTGCGAAAAGGCGTATTTAGACCCGTCTCAGCTTGAGTTTGCGCTTGCTGAGCAGACTGTTGAGCATCGGCGGTTAGGCCAGATCTTGTTGGGGCTTAACTATATCACGCAACCTCAGTTGAATGAAGCTCTTGCGCTTCAGGTCGGGATACAGAAGGTAGATTTGGCTGATGTTTCCATAAGCCCTGAAATAATTGCACTTGTCCCGGCTGAATTGGTCAGCAAACACGATATTTTGCCCTTATGGCATGAGGATGGCCGGTTAGCCGTGGCGATGACGGACCCCTTCCAGCCGCAGGTTTTTGAGGATTTACGCTTAGTGAGCGGCTATTCCGTCCGCCGCTATTATGCTGACCCGGCCCAGATGGAAAACGCAATCCTGAAGTTTTACGGCAGCAATGTCGCAAGGATGCTCGATAACCTTGTGCCGGCTGAACAGCGGGCAGAGGCTGAGCTGGATAATGGGGATTATTCGCCTGCCAAGCTGCATGAGCTGGCAAGGGAGCCGTCGTTGGTTAATCTCGTGAATTTGATTATACTCGAGGCCATTGACGCCAATGCAAGTGACGTGCACATCGAGCCGTTTGCCCATCAGGTGAAGATCAAGTACAGAATTGATGGTATGCTTATAGAAAAGACGCCGTCGTCGAAACGGCTGCAGGCCGCGATTATTTCACGAATCAAGATTATGGCGAGTATGAATATTGCCGAGCGTTTTGTGCCGCAGGACGGACACATTGAATTTGCAGGCAAAAAGGGCAGGGTGGACCTGCGTGTCTCGACCGTGCCCACAGTATTTGGTGAGTCTATTGAACTGCGGATTCTGGACAGGTCAGTGTCATTGATGGGCCTCGGTGATTTGGGGATGAGCGCTCAGTGCCTTAAGGGTTTTGATCAATGTCTGCATAAGTCACACGGGATCGTACTTGTTACCGGGCCGACCGGCTGTGGTAAGACAACGACACTTTACGCGGCTTTAAATAAGATATATTCGCCGGCTGTGAAGATGATAACGATTGAAGACCCTGTTGAGTATCAGCTTGAGGGTGTTATTCAGATGCCGGTCAATCCGAAAAGGGGACTGACCTTTGCTACGGGTTTGAGGCACATAGTTCGGCAGGACCCGGATATCATAATGGTGGGAGAGATACGAGACAGGGAGACCGCTGATATAGCCATTCGTGCGGCCCTGACCGGACATCTGGTTTTCTCAACACTTCACACTAACGATGCGCCGGGTGCGATTACAAGATTGATTGATATGGGAGTTGAGCCGTTTCTGATAGCCAGTTCGTTGGAAGCGGTGTTGGCTGAAAGGTTGGTGCGAAAGATTTGTCTGAAATGCAAAAAGCTCTATAGACCCAACGAAAACCTCATCAGAAGCTTGAATAGTTCCGTGGCGATTGAACCTGAGAGGAAATTGTATCGTGGCACCGGCTGTGACGAATGTATGCAGAGCGGGATGAGAGGAAGGACAGGTATATTTGAGCTGCTTAGGGTAACCGATTCGCTGCGGGAATTGATAGCAGCGAAGCCGACCACTGAACAGATTATAAAGGCGGCGCCGCCGGATCATATTAGTATGCGACACGACGGCATTGCCAAGGTGTTAGAGGGAATCACGACTGCTGAAGAGATCCTGAGAGTTACGCAGGGTATCGAGGAGGAAGAATAGTATGTGTCGGATGGAATTGAAACAGTGAGGCTGAATTGTGGGCCAGTTTTCTTACAAGGCGGTTAATCGAGGCGGCGGGCACGTCGCAGGGATGATTGAGGCACCTGATCGCAGAAGCGCCGTTGCCGGTCTGGTTGACAAGGGGCAGTTCGTAATAGAGCTGGCAGAAGAAACTCATCTGCCAAGCGTCGGCGGCCGTGAGAAGACGGTATTAGACCTGGGCCGGTTTGTCAGGTTTGGCTGGCAAAGGATTACCGGCAAAGATATTTTGGCTATGACGAGCCAGTTGAGCACGGCTTTGCGAGCGGGACTTCCGCTGCTCAACGCGCTTGAGATTATTCGGGACCAGCAGCACAAGGCGGCAATGAAACAAATGTTTGATGAACTTGTGAAGTCGGTAAGTTCCGGGCAGTCACTTTCAGAGGCTATGAGCGAACACGAAAAGATTTTCAGTCCGCTGTATCTTTCGATGATAAGCGTCGGGGAAACGGGCGGGATTCTCGAACAGACGACGGCTCAGTTAGCAACGATATTAGAGAGGGATGAGAAAATAAAGACAAGTATGAAAAATGCCTCAGCGTATCCTATCTTTGTGTTGAGCCTTGGGCTTGTGTCGGTCGTTGTGATAATAACGTGGATACTGCCTGCTATACTAAGGACGATAGTCGGCGGCATTGCGGTGCTGCCCTGGCCAACGAGGTTGCTGATGTGGTTAAGTGAGGTTATAAAAGGGGCCCTTACAACATTTTATGGTTGGCTTGTGATTGCTGCGATTGTGACAGCGGGGTATTATCTGAGAAGATGGCTGAGGTCCAAAGGCCGAATCAAGTGGGATGCTTTTAAGCTGAAAATACCTGTTTTGGGTTCGGTCTTCCGCACAATTGCAGTGGGCAGATTTGCCAGAACTCTCGGCGCGCTGACTGAAGGAGGCGTTACCATTCTGGAAGCTCTCAGCGTTGTCCGTGGCACACTTGGCAACCGACTGTTGGCCAGGGAAATCGATGATGTTGCTGAAAAGGTAAAGACGGGTACATCGCTGGCCGGACCGTTGGGTTCGTCAGGACATTTTCCGCCTTTGCTCGTGCAGATTGTATCGGTCGGCGAGCAGACGGGAAGGCTTGATGAATTATTGCTCAATGCTGCTGATACCTTCGATGCTGAGGCAGACTCGGCTATAGCCAAGTTTGTAGCGATTTTCCCTGCGGTGCTGATACTGCTGCTGGCGTTGGTGATAGGTTTCATAATAGCAGCGATTATGTTGCCAATAGTGATGATGGGACTTGGTTCGGGTGTGTTTTGAGTGTTAGTTGGCATCTCAGAAGTTGGTAGTTTGTAGGCCAAGGATTAGAGGTTTAGGAAAGGTATCGAAATGAAAGGGATGAAAGGAAGAGAAAGGGCATTTACCCTTGTGGAGTTACTTGTAGTAATCGTGATTATATCGCTGCTTGCCGGATGGCTGGCGCCAAATTTGATCAAACATCTGGGCAAAGCCAAGAAAGACATAGCAAAGGCCAAAATGGCAAATCTCGAAAATGCAATCGGCAGATTCTATATTGATTGTGGACGATATCCGGATGAGTCGGAGGGACTTAATGAGCTGCTTGTTGCGCCTGCGGAGCTTGAAGAGAAGTGGAACGGGCCTTATCTGAAGCGAAGTGAGCTGCTTGACCCGTGGGAAAATCCCTATGTCTATGTGGAGGAAGGTGAAATTAATCCCGGCAGTTTCGATTTAATTAGTTACGGAGCGGACGGCCAGGAGGGCGGCGAGGGCGACGATGAAGATATATACAACGATTAGAAGGGTTCATAGTTCGTAGTTCGTGGTTATGCAGATGAAAAGGCAAAACTCAAGAGCGAAAGTTATTGCAGAACGGTGCGGCTTCACGCTTGTGGAGATGCTGCTGGTGGTAGTTATTATCACCCTCCTTGCCGGTGTCGGCGGGGGAATTTGTGTGGGGACGTATAGGAGAATGCTGGTTAAAAAATCGGCACGCGACTTTGTGCTTGCGGCTATACATGCAAGGATGACGGCAATCGAACAACAAAGCCCATGCAGGATAGAACTCGATACAGACAGGAACGGCTTCGCATTGGTCGGCTACGGATTTAATGAGCAGACCAGTCAGACCGAGTCCGCCGCAGGCGGACCGCTGACGGATTCTTACTTCAAGAAGCCGGTCGAGTTTGCCGGCGGCGTTGAATTCGAGCATATTCAAATAACGCCGACTGGCACGCCAGAGGCGACTGAGGTCGATGAGGACAGAACAATAGTTTTCCTGCCGAACGGCACTGCACAGTTGGCGGTGGTTCAGATTGGTGACGGCAAAAGCCATTATACGGTGGGTATTTGCGCTGCCACGGGCAGGGCTAAAATGCAGTTCGGCACTGCTGAAGAGATTGAAATTGGTACCGTTGATTTGGACGAGCAATAATGGCACGGGCACGAAAAATCGAAAGAGCCTTTACCTCGTTAGAAACCTTTGGCAAAAGCAGGCCAAACGCCTCTGGCACCTTATTTCTAACGGGGTTTACCCTGGTCGAGACAATGGTTGCGAGCGTTATCCTTTGCGGGGCTGTCTTGGCGCTGGGAGCAATCAGTACGCGCTGTCTGAGTGAGACAAGGCTGAACAGACAATATGAAGTGGCGTCGGCATTGCTCGATAAGCAGCTTACTATGATTGATTATTTCGGTATCGAGGAGTTTATCGAGCTGGGACAGATGGAAGGAGAGTTTGAGGATGTTGCGGGATATTACTGGAAGGTTGTCACTGTGTCGCAGGGTATTGATAACCTTTATCAGGTGAACATAACGGTCAGTTGGGTTGAGCGCAATCGGCTCCGCAGTGTTTCAGTCGATACGATGCTCAACGGCAAGGGTATGCTTATTGGTATGCAGCAAGAGTGACTGAGGGAAAATGTACTTGAGAAAGAGCGGATTTACGTTGGTGGAAGTTCTGGTGGCCTCAATGATAGGGGCGTTTGTCGCGTTAGTGGCGGTGGGGACGCTAAAGGCCATCTCGAGAAGTGCTGAGATGGTTGACAATAGCGTTTCCGCTGCTGCCGAGGTCAGGTTTGCATCCAATATGATTGCCAGAGACCTTGCGAATCTATACCGTGACGAGAAGGCGGAGGATATGAGATTGGTTGGGGGGGTCATAGAATCGAGCGAAGGCCCAGGTAGTTGGCTGACTCTGTATAGTCTCGGCAGGGTAAAAGCCAGGATTGACCAGCCGGAAGGCGATGTATATGAGGTGGAATATTCGCTGCTGAAGGATGGGGCCAAATCGGTTCTGCGCAGGAGGTTGTGGCCGAATCCGGATAGAGATGCCGAACCCGGCGGAATCTTGACTGTAATCGCCGAGGACATTGAGATTTTTGGGGTCAGGTTCTTTGACGGCCAAGAATGGCAGTTCGAGTGGCCTGAGGAGATAAAGACAATTCCTGAGATGGTGGAGGTGACTATAGCAGCGAAGTCCGCCGATGGCAGAAGCCGAGGCGAGCCGATTATGGAGACCTTTGTCGTGAATTTTGCCCGGTCCACCTGGGGAGAGGGCGGCAAGAAAGAAGAAGGTGAAAAAGCAGTAGAAAGGAAAGAGTGAAAACCGATGCGCGTTGTGTGTAACAAAAAAGGGCTTGTTCTTGTAGCGGTGCTTTGGGTAGTAGTAGTGCTTATGGTGATTGTTGTGGCTGTAGGGCAGAACAGCCGAGTCGATACGAAAGTCTGCGTTGCGAGGACGGAGGAGCTTCGGTGCAAGTGGGCGTCTCGAGCAGGGGTGGAAACGGCTGTTGCAGTGCTGAACGACGACCTGAGGGCAAGTGACAGCTTGACAGATTTGTGGAGTGAGAATGAGGAAGATTTTAATGATGTCGGTCTGGAACAATGCTGGTTTACCGTCAGGGTTGTTGATGAGGCGGGTAAATTGAATGTGAATACCGCTACGAAGGAGCAGCTTATGGGACTGGAGGATATGACCGAAGAGATTGCGGACGCGATAATCGACTGGCGAGATAAGGATGAGATGCCAGGTGACGGCGGTGTTGAAGGCGGTTACTATCTGAATCTGCGTTACGGATATTCGATTCGCAACGGCCCCTTCAAAACGACACGTGAGCTGCTGTTGGTCAAGGGTGTAAGCCGAGAGTGGTTGTACGGAGAAGATACGAACTTCAATGGCCGGCTTGACTACAATGAGAGAGATGGTGACGCCAGTCCACCTGCAGATGACGGAGATGAGGAGCTGGACAGAGGATGGATTGCATACCTGACCTGCTATTCGTACGACAAGGACGAAGATGCCAGTGGGAATAAAAGGATTAATATCAACGAAGCTGATGAGAAGAAGCTTCAGAATTCTTTGAAAATAAAGGAGTCTTACGCCAAATGGATTGTGGAGAATCGCAAAAAGAACAAGTACAAAAGTATCGCTGATCTGATAAATGAGAAAAGCCCCAAGAAGCCTAAGAAGGGTTCTAAAGAGGATTCGGATGAAGCTGAGGCTTTGGATTTGGAAACGTTTTCCCAGATAGCCGACAAGATAACAATAACTGACGACGAAAAGATAGTGGGAAGGATCAATATCAACACTGCACCAAGGGTCGTTTTGGCTGCTTTATTGGGCGGTGATGAGGCGGCCGAGCGGCTTGCGGATGGAATAATCGCCTATAGAGAGGGTTTGATTTACGGGATGGAGAGCATTGCGGAAGTGATGAATGTGAAGTCGATGAAGATTAGTACTTTCAAGAAAATCGCGAATCACGTAACCACTCGATCGGATGTTTTTACGGTCCGCTGTTTTACAGTGGCTGATAGAGGCGCTGTCGGCGGAGCAAGGCTACAGACAGAGGCAGTGGTTGACAGGAGTTCGACGCCTTGCAAGGTACTTTACTGGTATCAGGGAGTAAGTAATTGATGAGCGATAACATAGCTGATGTGGGGACACGGCTGTCTGTGATTGTGATAGCGCAAGAGGAAAGCAGGCTTAAGGCGGTGCAGCTTGTAAAGCAGGGCCGGACTCTTGAACTTCTCTGGACAAAGAGCGGCAAAGCAAGCGAGGTGGACATGGGGGCATTTGCAGGCGAGTGTGATTTGCCTGCCGGGCCTGTGGTGCGGACAGAGATGGGTAAAGACAAGGTAGCTGTGGCTGGCTTTGACTCGGCGGGTGTAGTTTTCTACCGGGTTAATGTGCCGGCGGTGAAAGAAGAGGAAATTGCAGCGATGGCGAAGCTGCAGGCTGAAACTCGGTTGCCGTTGCCGGCTGAGCAAATGGAGCTGGCCTGGCGAGCAGGCAAAGTCGAGGACGGTCAGGTGAGCATTACTATAGCAGCGGCGAGGAGGGAACATCTGCAAGGATTCGTAGAAAAGGTGCGTGGTTTTGAGCCGGCCAAAATACTATTGGACTGCGAGGGAATAGTAAAGGTGTGGAGGACGTTCTTTTGTGGAAATGATGAGCCGGCAGTGGTTGTGAGTATGGGGGAGCGAAATACACAGGTTTGTTTGGCCGAGAGCGGGAGGTTGATTAATGCCGTGAGCCTGGATATGGGGATGGAGGATTTTTCGGCAGCCGGGGTGTTGACAGAACAAACGGAGACTGCTGAGCGGTTTGCCCAGGACATGAGAAGCGTATTAGAACTGTTTGGTTATGCGGGTCCAACGGCGGTACCGGTCTTTGTGTTGTCAGATGGTGACAGGGTAATAGAAAGCATAGTTTCCTGTCTTGAGTCGACTGGGCTGAATGTAAGAGCAGCTTTGCCGGCCCCCTTCTTGCTTACGCAAGAAAGCAGGGGGCCAAAATTGACAGCACAGAAGGAGCTTGGCATTAAAGACATCCACGAATATCGGGTGCCGATAGGGCTTGCATTAATGGTACTTGATGGTGACGCGGAGGAGCTTAATGTTTTTGAGCGTTTGTACAACCCGGCCAAGAAGAAAGCGAAGAAGCATTGGTTTTATTCGCCGAAGGCGACCGGCGCGATTGCGGCGGTAATGTTGACCTTGCTGGTTGCCGTGTTTTATGTGGCTGATGTGGCCGGCGACCGGCATTTGGGTAAGTTAAGTGCGGAGGCAAATCTCAAAGGATTTATACAGCGGCAGACGCTGATCAAAACAGTTGCACGGCAGAGACCCGACCTGTTGGGCCTTTTAAGCGAAATAAATTCAGGCGACAGCCAGGGGATAATGTTGGACAGTTTTCATTTTCAGAAAGGTCAGCCGGTTACCATAAGCGGGCAGGCAGACAAAACGGAACAGTTGGACAAGTTTGAAAAAAGTCTACAGAGCAGGAAAGGCATAAGAAACGTGATTGAAGAAAGCGCGACAGAAGACGAGAAAGCCAAAAAGGTTAATTTTACCATAAAGTTTGATTACAAGAGTTTTGCCAGGACGAGAAGTCGAGCACAAATCTGAAAAAGAGAAACTATGACAGGAAAACTAAGCCAAAGAGATAAACGGGCACTGAAACTTGGCGCTGTTTGTGCGGCAGCTATCCCGATGATTGCGCTTGCAGCGGTGTGGCTGGAAGACTGGGCGGAGGTGAGAAAATCGCTTGATGCGAAAAAGGTGCAGTTAGAAATTATCAGTCCGTCCAATGTTAAACAGGAAGGTTTGCTGTCGATTGTACCTGTGTTTGAGATGCCGCAGAAGGAAGAAGAGCAAAAGTACCCATTTAGAGAAAAGTTTCGCGAGCAGTTGAAGAAGGCGGGAATAAAAAGTAAGCCGCTGCAGATTCTCCGGACCAGGAAATCGCAGGAGAGCGGCTATAAATTGTTGTGTTTGAAGTGTACCGGCAAGTGCAATTTCGGGCAGGTGCTTGATTTGCTTGCCAGGCTCAAAGAGAACCCGTATCTGGTTGGAATAGAAGAGTTCGAAATAAAATGCGACCCAAAGAAACGGCAGGAATTCGAGTTGAATTTGACGGTGTCGACATACGTGAAGTAAGTGGTGGCTTATGAAACTTGATTATCTAAAAGACAAGAAAGAGTCTATATCAATTGTGCTGCTTGGGGTTTCGGTATTTTTGGCTGTTTGCATTTTGCTTATGGTGACAGGCTTTTTTGTGACCTCGGCCAGGGCAGAGAAGCTGGTGAAAGATACTATTGCACAAAGTAAACCCGATCCAAATGATACTGAAAAGTATTTTGCCAAATCCAGGGAGGTCGCAGATGAATTGAAGAAAAAGAACCTGTTTGCACCGCCTCCGCCAAAGCAACAGCCTATAAAGCAGGTGCTGGGCATAATGGGTGATGAGGCGCTGATAAATGGCACATGGTACAGAGTCGGTGCTAAAGTAGGCGATGCAAGAATTGTGGCAATCGAACCTACGCAAATCAAATTCAAATGGGAGGGGAAGGAAATAGCTCTGGCGCCGATCGATGCAGCGAGTTCTCCGGGTAAGGGCATGCCGGCGCGAGCAAAAGCGGGTCCAGGTGCCCCGACGCGAGCAGGAGGTGCCGAGATGGTTCAAGTTGGGCCCGAAAGAGGGCCAATGCCTGGCCGTGGAGAGGAGGGATTTGGGGGGATGAGGGAAAGATTCGAGAATATGTCTGCCGAAGAAAGAGAACAATTTAGGGCCGAAAGGCGTGAAAGATTTGGCGGCAGACGAGGCCCAGGTGGCGAAGGGGGACGAGGTGGCGAACGGGGACGAGGTGGCAGAGGACGATAAAATGATTGAAGTGAGGTAAATTAAATGAAACGGTCAAGATTAATAATGTCGGTAACAATTGTTGTGGCGGTCCTTGTTATTGGTGGGGCTGGTTCTTATATCTCATGGGCGAAGCTAACAGGAGAGGCTGTTGAAACCAAAGCAGACAGCGAGCCCAACAAAACCGCCGAGGCTGAAAAACCGGGTGACGCAAATGAGCCTGAGAAAGCCGCCGAGGCCGAAAAAGCAGGTGACGCAAATGACGTTGAAAGAGAACGGCCCGAGAGAAGGCCAATGCCCGGACGGGAAGGCAGGAGGGGCAGGCCTCGTATGTCTGCTGAAGAAAGAGAGAGTATGAGGGAAAGATGGGAGAACGCGTCTGAGGAAGAGAGGGAGCAGATGAGAGCCCAAATGCGTGAAAGACCTGGTGGCGAACGGAGACCCGGCGGCGAACGGAGACCCGGCGGCAGACTGCGAGTAAGAGATCCAAACGACCCGAATGCTCCGAGTGAACCGAACGAGCCGGGTGAGCCGAACGAGCCGAGCGAACCGATTGACCCGAACAATATCCTGGAAGCTTTAAATCTTAAAGACGTTGCAATGAAAGACATTATTAAGAAACTCGCAGAGTGGACCGGCAAGGTGATTATCCCGGCCGATGATGCAATGAAAGTGAAGATAACCATATACTCGTCGAAGAAGCTGCCGAGACGTCAGGCCCTTACGATGATTTACACTGCCTTGCGTGCAAAAGGCATTGTTGCCGAAGACACCGACAACGTGATTGAGCTAAAGCCTATTAAAGATATAAAAACTGGCCCGGTTCCCACGGTATCGGCTGGTCAGGCTCTTGCCATGATTGAAAATAAAAAGCAGGTGGTTCAGACGTTCTTTAAGCTTGTAAACTACAGCCCTGCTCAGATGGGTCAGGTTGTTCAGCCCTTGATTGGCGAGCACGGCTATGTCAGCGCTGATGAAACCACCGGTCAGCTTTTGGTGATTGATACGGTTGAGAATCTGATGCGCATTGAGCGGATTATCGCGGTATTTGATGTGCCCGAAGCTGGGCAGACCATACAGAAGGTTTTTGAAATTCAATATGGTGACCCTGCTGAGATTGTTCAGTTGTTGAGGATATTGTTGGGTGATGGTGATACAGGTAGTTCGAGGCGCAGTGACAGGGG
>Ga0209979_1004796_pt1 | contig 11022 bp, 10 predicted proteins | sample AnhtaG_FD_183114 | JGI IMG/M metagenome (GOLD analysis project Ga0209979, IMG submission 183114) | Deep subsurface microbial communities from Anholt, Denmark to uncover new lineages of life (NeLLi) - Anholt_01485 metaG (SPAdes) (version 2) | ecosystem: Environmental > Aquatic > Marine > Oceanic...
CCTGTCCGCGATGACGGCAGCCCCAGGGGAGCGAATTACACCTTTGTCTTCAATCAGGAATTCCGCTGGCGGACGCTCCAGATATTCCGTGTCATTCCTCTTTTGAATGATTTACTCCGGACGTTTCCTCTCTGGCAGTCGGTTTTTGTCGACGTCGGCAACGGATTCGTCCACACCAGCGAGTTTAAGTTCGGCGCCCTTGCCTACAGCTACGGAACCGGGGTGCAAATCGTGTCGCCGGCGGGGCCGATACGTATCGACTACGCCCGCCGGATAAAGACCGACAAAATCGATTTTGACGATCGCTGGCATTTTACTATATTATATGCGTTCTGAGACGTAACCCTCAACGACCATACACCGTGGCTTCGTATTTACGGGTAGCAAGTTAGCATGAGTTGATAGGAAAAAGAGAATATGGAACCGATTTATCTTGACCATAACGCCACCACGCCGGTTGATCCGGCTGTGGTGGAAGCGATGTTGCCGTACCTCACTGACCGTTTCGGCAATGCCAGCTCGGTTCACCATTTCGGTCGTGACGCCAAGGTAGCTTTGGAAAACGCCCGCGAGCAGATAGCTGCTTTTATCAACTGTGAACCATCAGAGCTGTACTTCACCTCCGGCGGCACCGAGTCCGACAATATTGCTGTTTTGGGCGCCGCTTATCAACTTCGCTCCCGAAAGAACCATCTCGTTGTCGGAGCCACGGAGCATCACGCCGTTTTGGAACCTGCGGAGTATCTTCACAATAAAGAGGGTTTTACCCTCGATCTGCTGCCGGTTGACCGGGAGGGATTTGCTTCACCCGAACAGTTGAGGGAACTGGTAACTGAAAAGACGGCTCTTGTCTCGATCATGCACGCCAACAACGAGACCGGCACCATACAGGATATCACTCCCTTAGCCGAGGTCACCCATGAAAAGGGCTCCCTCTTCCATACCGATGCCGTGCAGTCCGTCGGCAAGATTAAAGTCGACGTAAAAGAGTTGGGTGTGGACATGCTTTCCTTAACCGGGCACAAGATCTATGGTCCCAAGGGTGCCGGAGCTCTGTTCATACGACAGGGAGTCAAGATCGTTCCTCTCTTTTACGGCGGTTCGCACGAAAAGAAACGCCGCCCCGGAACCGAAAATGTCGCCGGCATAGTGGGACTGGCCAAAACGCTTGAGATTGCCAAGCAAAGACGCGAACAGGACTTCAAGCAGCTAAATGCACTGGCAGACTACTTTATAGGTGCTGTGATGGCAAATATTCGTGATGTTTTCCTGAACGGACCGCGCACGAACAGAGTCCCGCCGACGGTGAATCTCTCGTTTAAGGGGGTTGAAGGAGAGTCGATTGTCCTCGCTCTCGATCTGGAGCAGGTGGCCGTTTCGTCCGGCTCAGCTTGCACCTCCAGCGCCGCGGAACCGTCGCACGTGCTCGCTGCTATGGGTGTCCCGCCCGTGCTTGCTCAGGGAGCGATCCGCTTCTCTATGGGGCGGGCCACCACGAAAGAGCAGCTTGACTACGTGCTTGAGAAACTGCCGCTGATAATCGAGCGGCTGCGAGCGATGTCACCGATGTATGGTCAAGCGGATTCTAATTGAAGTAGGTCAGGACGCTTGTCGTCCTGACAACTTCTTAACGTCAGGAGCACAAGGCTCCTGACCTACGAGAGTACCGAATGGCCAAGAAGGTCCTTGTTGCCCTGTCAGGGGGGGTTGACTCCTCCGTCGCCGCCGTGCTCTTAAAGGACCAGGGGTACGACGTCGTCGGGGCGCACATGAAGCTGTGGGATTATATTGACGTTGGCGGCGACATCTACAAAGACGGCCGCTGCTGCAGTCTCGACGCCATTACCGACTGCCGGATGGTCTGTGACGCCATAGGTGCACCTTTTTACGTCCTTAACCTGTCATCGGAGTTTAAAGAGAGGGTAATTGATAATTTTGTCTCAGAATACAAAGCAGGGCGCACTCCCAATCCCTGTGTGAAGTGCAACTCTGAGGTCAGATGGACAGCATTCCTGCGCAAGGCTATTGAGATTGGTTGTGACTATATTGCTACCGGCCATTACGCCTTTGTCGAACGCTCGGCCAGTGGACGTTTTATGATACGAAAGGGGATTGATGAAACGAGGGACCAGTCGTATGTGCTGTGGGGCCTGACGCAGGAAGCGCTGTCGAAAACATTAATGCCACTCGGTGGCCTGCGCAAATCAGAGGTGCGCACGATCGCCCGCAGGTATAACCTTCGCACGGCGGAGAGAAAAGAATCACGCGAAATATGTTTTGTGGCGGACGACGATTACAGACGTTTCCTGCGAGAGTGGGAAGAAAAGAGGGGCCGACAACCTGAGCAGGGAGACATTGTGCTTGAGAACGGCACAGTCGTTGGTCGGCATGACGGCGCTGCCTTTTACACGATTGGCCAGCGCAAGGGGTTGGGTATTGCCCATCCGACGCCGCTGTACGTCCAGCGCCTCGACGTTGAGAACAACCGCGTCATTGTCGGGGAGAATAACGCCCTGTTCAAATCGGAACTGATTGCTGAAGACGTCAACTGGATGGGTATGGAGCCGACTGACAAACCCTTTGAGGCAGACGTAAAGATCCGCTACCTGCACTCACCAGCCCCGGCCACTATTACCTGCTTGACCGACACCAGAGTTCAGGTTACCTTCAAAGAAAAACAACGAGCCATTACTCCCGGCCAGTCAGTAGTGTTTTACGACAGAGACATCTTGCTGGCGGGTGGGATTATCTCGTAAGCGCACCGGCGGGATTGGAGATACAAACATGAAGATAGCCGTAATCGGCGCCGGGTTAATGGGACGGGCGGTGCTGTTTGATCTGGCCCATAACGAAGATGTGCGATCAGTGGGTCTTTTCGATATCGACGAGAAACTGGCATCCGAGATTGCAGGCAAATACGGCAGTGGCAAAGCCTCACCGGCGCGGCTTGACGCTTCCGACGTCGAGGCCGCCACGCGCCTGCTGGCCGACTACGATGCCGCTGTTTCCTGCGTCACTTACAGGTACAATCCTGGGCTGACCCGAGCCGCCATAGAAGCAAAGTGCCACCTTGTCGATCTCGGGGGAAACAACGACGTTGTCAGAACCCAGCTTGAGATGGATGACGATGCCAGAGAGGCCGGGGTGATTGTCGTTCCCGACTGCGGCCTGGCGCCGGGAATGGTCTCGATCCTGGCGGCAGATGGGATCAGCAGGTTTGATCAGGTGAACTCCTTGAAGATAAGAGTCGGCGGCCTTCCCCAGTCGCCGCGGCCACCCTTGAACTATCAGATGCTCTTTTCCTCCGAAGGCTTGATCAACGAATACTGGGAACCCTGTGTCATCCTTGAAAACGGTAAGAAAAAAATCGTAAATCCGATGACCGGTGTGGAGACGCTGGAGTTTGACGGCATCGGGGAGCTGGAGGCGTTTTACACTTCCGGCGGGACCTCGACCCTTCCAGACACGTACGCCGGCAAGATTGATTCCCTCGACTACAAGACCATCCGTTACCCCGGGCATTGCACTCTTTTCAAGTCAATGCTCGAAATCGGACTGGCTTCACGGCATCCCATAAATGTTGACGGGCAGATGGTTGAGCCACGGGCTGTTCTTAGGGCGATTCTGGATAAAAACCTCACTTTCGAAGATCCGGACATGGCGCTGGTGCGCCTGACGTTTGAGGGCAAAAAAGACGGCAAAGACAAACGATGCCTCTATGAAATCGTTGACCGTCAGGATTCGAAAACCGGGCTGACAGCGATGATGCACACCACCGCCTTCACGGCTTCAATCATCGCCTGGATGGCCGCCTCCGGGCATATAGCTGAGCGGGGGTGCAAACCCCAGGAGTTGGTGGTCAATCCGGCGCTATTTATTCCTCAGTTGAAGAAGCGGGGGATAAATCTGGTGGTAAAGGAAGGATAGGATCTAATCACCGCTATTTCGTGGATGGTAAATATCCATATCCACCCCCTATGTTGTAGATCAGGCAACGAAAATACTCCATCTGTTGTGCGGCCATGGCTCTAAGAAAAAAATGGCCTCTTAACTTATTGGCTCTCAGCAAACTGCAGAATTTGCATTTTCATAGAACAGCAAGTTATTAGAAACCAAAGTGTAATTCTAGTATATTATTGTAGAGAGTAGCAGAACTTTTTGTCGTTTATTGAGTTATAGTTGTTGACATTAATAATTGTGATACTATATTTGATACTATATTATTAAAGAAATATGATGCCCATACCGAAAAAGGAATCAGGTTGACTGACTTTGCTAAACTCCGCGCACAACTTGAGAAGTATAAGCAACTTGGAGGCAACGAGATTGATCTTGCTCCAATCGAAGAATGGATGATGAGTAAGCTCGGAGTTAAGCGGATAGTTACCGGAAAAGAAAGCACAAGAAGAAAGGCAAGGGATCCATAGTAACCTACAACCACCCAGCTCTAAAAGTGATCAATGGAACAGGCAATTTCACAGTGCATATCATACACAAGAAGAAAGAGCAAATCTATAGAAGCAACTTTAGAGAATTTCTATACAAAAGCCTAAAAGTTGTAATTGATTGTATGGAAATGGAGGAAAAACGTGGCCAATAAAGATATCAAGCATTACCTGAGCCTCAATTACGACTTTGTCGTAAGAAAAGTTGAAGATAATGGAGAAGTGATCTATAAGGCGTTCACGAAAGAGCTAGATCCACTCGCGTTCTACGGCGTAGGCAAGACCCGCGAAGAGTCAATGCAAAGCCTTGAAGAAGTAATACATGAGCTTTTTCCGTACTATCTTGAGCAGGGGCTGGAGATCCCTGAACCAGAGGTCGAAGATGAGGTGCTTCCAAGTGGCAAGTTCGTAGTGAGAACCTCACCGTTTACGCATAAGAAGCTTATTGGATTAGCACAAAAGAACAAACAAAGCTTAAACGCTTTAGTGAATTCAATATTTTCCCAGTATACTACCTCGGATGCCTTAGTTGAAAGTTTCACTAGAGTTTTTGACTACTCAATCACAGCACGATTTGAGAAAATGGAAAAGTCCTGGGATCAACATCTCGGAGAATCTCTCATGTGGGCACTACACCTAACCGTCAAGGAACAAAATTATGCCGAAGAAGCAGCAGAAGCAGCTTGACCCAGTCAGTGCAGCACGAAAAAAGGTCACACCACAGGAGTATTCCAGACAGCTAGAATGTTTGGAGTTGCGTAATATCGTGCTTAAAGACATCAAAGCCACCCTGAAGACTTACAAGTTAACAGGTAGGAATACTTACCATTTCGACGAAAAGACAGAATTGGTCATCATCGATGAGAAATCCGCCTTGGTTGAAGTGGCATATTCCATAAAGGCTAAAAGTGGTCGCAAGATAGTCGCTGACATGAAGGCTAAGTACCTAGTGGGATTCACCACCTCGAAGAAGTTGTCAAATGAGTTCTTTGTACTTTACAACCACTACAGTTTGCCTATACAAACTTTCCCATATTTTCGGGAGTGCGTTCACTCACTATTTAATAGGATGGGGCTTCCTCCATTGATGCTCCCTTTGAGGAAGTTCCTATTGGCCGACAGCAAGTGAAGAACAGCCCTCCTCGTGAGGGCTTTTCTATATCCAACACATATACCTGAAAATGTCCTTGTGCATGATATGAACCCTCACCTATTACTCTGCTACCACAAATCAGCCGGGAAAACTATGGAAAGCTTGACCACGCTGCCCGGATTGACGCTTACGTTATAGCTGACCGTATCGCTGTCCGGCAAGTAAATCAGGGTTAATCTGGGAGCGCCAATGGGGACGTTGGAAAAGGAGAAGTTCCCTTTTGCGTTGGGATTGGTTGAGGCGGTGGTGAGACTGCCGGAACCGTCAGGATAGGTCAAATGAATGACTATCGAATCCTCGTAGACGGTGTCTGGCATGTTATTGTTAGCATCAACAACAAAACCCTCGACCGTGTTGTTGAGCAAATCCGCCGAACTGTTGGCAAACAGTTTGTCAATATTCGAACCGGAGCCGGTGGAGCGTATCAGCGTGTCAGTATACACGTAGTTGACGCTCCAGGCGTCCTTCAGGTATTCCGTGCCGTTGTAACCGCTGTCGATATACGGACCATCCCAGGTGGCATAACTGCCCGGATTATATACGAGCGCATTGATATTTGGCGGCAGGGCGCCGACGTCGCCGACATAACCATAATCAGCACGCGCGCCGTTCATATATACATCTGGATTTCCGACAATGGCATATGCAAGCTGGTCCAACTCTTTCTTAGTCTGTTCGTACTTGGCGGTTTCAATCGAGGTCGACATTTTGCGCGTGGCGATAGTGGCCAGCACTCCGATGAGAACGATTATAATCGCTATTTCTACCAGGGTGAAACCGCCGTTATTGTTGATCGACCGAGTAAGTCTCATATTTCTACTGTCGGCTAAGGTTCGTAATCAACTTCCACGTAGACCTGCGTACACTGCCCTTTCCACGTGGAGCTGCTACTAACCATGCTAACGCCACACTCCAGTGCTTCGATCTCCGACCAGGTCCAGGCCACGCTGGTGTTGGGGTTGGTCGTCCACTCGTGATTAATCGTTACCCAACTGGTAGTAAGAGAGCTGCTACTGCCTTCATAGACCGTCCCGTAGGTGCGAATGACCGGTTTTGCCGAGGCTGATGCCAAGTCGCTGGGTTTGCCTGCCCGACAATAAACGGTTACTTTGGTAATAGTGCAGGAACTCGCTTCCGGGTCTTCCGTGGTATAAGTGTCGGTAAGCCAAGAGGTACCGGTGGTCTGGATATGGGTGGTCCCCTCATCGGCAGTGACTTCATCTACACACTCCCAGTTTGCGCTGCATCCCAAAGTCGAATGTTCAGTTTGTAAACCTACACCCATCGGGCGCAGGGTTACCGACCCGGCCCCGGAACATTCTCCGCCGCTGCTGGTATCCCAGACATTCGATGGCAAGTAGTATTCGCCGTATATCGAGGAGCTGGGCAAAACGGTGACAAACCGCTTCAAGGTGTCATCATCGGGGATATAAATAATCTCAATATCATGGTTGCCAATAGGGGTGGAATCGAGGGAAAAATATCCGCCGGCATCGGGCGTCGTTGTTGCTGTTGCCATGCCTCCTACCCCATCGGGCACAATCAGATCTATTGAAACAGAATCCTTGTAAGTGTCGCCCGGCGGGGTACCGTCGAGATCGTAGACCACGCCGGTTACCTCGTTGAGCAGTAACTCGCCGGTGGAATTGGCCAGCTTGCGAATGATATTCGATCCCGAGCCGGTGGACGTAATATCGACTCCGCCGCTGTAGGTATAACCAACGCCCCACGCATCCTTCTTGTAGTCGTCGGCGGTTTGGCTGAAGCGGTTCTCAATGTACGGTCCGTTCCACGTTGAATAGGAACCCGGATTGGAGTAGAGCGCGTCGAGGTTGGTCGGCATAGCTCCGACATCTCCGACATAGCCAAAATCCGACCGGACACCGTTGTTTTGCAAGTCTGGGTTGCCAACTGTAGCAAAGGCGAGAGCATCCAGCTCCTGCTTGGTTTCCTCGACCTTGGCCGTGTTGTAGACAGCGGTGCCGGAACGAAAGGCCACGGTCACTAAAATGCCAATAATGACAATTGTCAGGACGAGTTCTATCAGGGTAAAACCATGCCTGTTGCCTGTGTTCATCATAGTTTCCCAACCAGTGTTCGGTTGTATTACCTTTGTCCTACGGGCTATATTCCACTTCTATCCAGACCTGGGTACATTGGGGGATCCCAGATGAGCCGTCCTTGTGTAGAGCAACCCCACATTCGAGGTTGTCAATTTCGGTCCAAGTTCACAATAATCCGGTATTGGGGTTGGTGGTCCATTCGTGGTTAAAATCAGTCCATGAGAAAGGCAGAATCTCCTGGCTGCCCTCATAGTCCGTCCCATAGGTACGGATAACCGCTTTTCCATAACGGGTGTCCCCGCCAGACTCGTCTTTTCTGGCTCGCCAGTAGAGGGTAACTCTGTTGATCGTTCCAGAACCTGAGCTGTGGTTCTGCATTTGATAGGTGTCTTTTCTCCATCCAAGGTTAGAGCCGTTTTTAACATAGGTGGCGTTGTCATCTGCTGTGGTTTCATCGACGCATCCCCAGTTATTGCTACATCCGCTTCGGCTTAGTTCTGTTGTTGTCCCTACACCTTCAGGGCGTAATATTTCAGTACTGCTACCCCCTCAAGAGGAAAAGTGGGTGGATGCAAACTTATAGTCGACATCGCTCTTATGACGTGGGAGAATTGTAAGGTAGCGGAAGAGGGTATCGACATCCGGAGTATAAATTATTCTCAACACATGTTTTCCTGCCGGCAGGGAGTCAAGCGTAAAAGCACCAGTTGAATCAGGATGGTAGGTTTTCGTAACAGTACTCCCGGAGCCATCTGGAACAGTGACCTTGATATCAACTGAGTCGTCGTAAACCGGACCAGGTAAAGAGTCATTGGAGTCTTTGATAGTTCCATTGAACGTATTGAGTAGATAATCCGACGTAGCATCAGCAATCTTTTTGGCAATGGTTGAGCCGCTGCCGGTGGAAGTAATGGTAATGTCTCCGGAATAGCTGTATAGCGAACCCCATTCATCCTTCTTGAAACCGGTGCTATCCTGCGAGAAACCAAACTCGATATACGGACCATCCCAGGTGGCGTAGCTGCCGGGATTCTGGAATAGCGCCTGCAGATTGGGCGGAAAAGCGCCAATATCACCAACATAACCGAAATCAGAACGCACCCCACCGTTTGTAGCTGAGGGATCGCCGACAATCGCGTTGGCCAGCATCTCCATCTCGCGCTCAGTCTTAACCTGACGGCTGTCCTCGACAAGCGCAGTCATTGACTGCATAACTACAGCTGCCAGAATACCGATCACAACGATGACGATGGTCAATTCGATAAGGCTGAAGCCATCTTGTCTGCTGAGTGGCTTGCTCATGTCACTACCAGACATCCTCGTACAGGTTCACTGTTGAGTACCAGTTCTGGCCTGGTTCCATGCCGACCTTGCGGGTTAACGTGTCGTTGTTGGGTATATAAACTGCTCTAAGCAAGTGGCTGCCGATCGGGATCGAGTCAAACTGGACAAATCCATCGGAGCCAGGGTAGCGTGTTGAAGTCACGGTGGAGCCTGAACCGTTGGGGTACGTCAGTAAGAACTTGATCGAGTCTTTGTACACCGAGCCGGGCGGTGTGTTATCGAGGTCGGTTACGATAGCCGATACGGTATTGCGCAAAAGGTCATCAAGTGAATTGGCGATTTGCCTTGTAATGGTGGTTCCCCCCCCGGTGGACGTGATAGTGTTGCCACCGGAGTAACTGTACACCGTTCCCCAGGCGTCGACCTTGAACTCCGTCTCGCTACTGGTGTCCTGGGGATAAAATTCGTCGCGAATGTACGACCCGTCCCAGGTGGAGTAACCCGGATTGGAAACTAAGGCGTCCAGATTGGACGGCATAGAGCCGACATCCCCGATGTAGCCGTAGTCGGTCCGTTGACCGCCCGATACCAGATCGGGCTGGCCGGCAATTGCCCAGGCTAACTGGTCAAGCTCTTTTTTCGTTTGTTCGGTCTTGACCGTCTCACTGGTCGATCTCAACGCCCTGAGCGCCACTGAGGTAATAATGCCCAGGATGATAATGACAACTATCAATTCAACCAGGGAGTAGCCTGTTTTTGACGTCAGTCGAGCCAATTTGATCCCGTACAGCTTTGCCGTTAGTCTGATTAGAATATCGGTAAGTTGAGGGAGCAGTTTATGCTTACATAAGACGGCCGTTGGCACAGGCTTTCAGCACGCAAGGCCGAGCAGGGAGAAATCCTGCGGGCCGTTGAAGAACCCCGGAATTATTATTGCAAGTCGAGATAATAACCACAAGGAAACATCTAATCCATTGAGATTGGTTCCTGTGAACGGCGGACGTCCTCGTCCGCTGTCCACACGGTGTTTGCAGCGACATAACGCGGTGGACGGGGACGTCCACCGCGCACGAAAATATTGTTTTGCTTCGCTGGAGGTTGCTACAATTATGAAACACTGTCCTACCGGGACTCAGCTTGATCCTTCAATAATGCCTCGAAGCCCGTCTTTAGGGTTTCGTACGGTCTTGCGCCGATAAAACGCTTCACCTCTCGTCCGTTCTTATCCAAAAAGATTGTTTGCGGTATGCCGCTGGCGACGCCATACCTGATTATGATATCCCTACTCGCCATAAGCATAACCCACCGCATGCCGTATTGTTTGGAGAAACTGTCCACTTTGTCGGGGCGGTCTCTGACGGCCAGACCAAGTATCTCGATACCCTTAGGAGCATACTCATTGTACAGCTTGACCAGGTCAGGCACCTCCTTGCGGCAGGGTCCGCACCAGGTTCCCCAGAAATTCAGCACCACCGGCTGTTTTCCAATCCATTCATCGGAGCGATGGGATTTACCTGTGATATCAAAGACTTCAAAGTATTGACCGGTGCCGGTCTGTTTGCCGCCGCTGCCGCAGGAGACAAGCGCCGCCGCCAAGACCAGTAATGAGAAAGATAAGAGAAGTCTTTTGAGCATACGTTGTTCCTCAGGCACGAAAGCGGTTTTGACACAAAATAATAAACCGGCCTGCGGGCGCAAGCATATTGTCTGCCCGCCAGACCGGATATCTCTTGGCTCTATCGCGACTCAGTTTTTCGATTTTCCCTTTTTGTCGGGTGTCTCGGTTCGGGTGGTGTCGTACTTGTGGTCTTTGACGTATTCAAAGGCTTCCATCATGTAATCAGCTTTCTTGTAACCGTGAATCACGCCGAGCTTGGTGCCGTCGGGCTTCAGAAACCAGAACGCAGGAAACCCTCTCACACCAAATTCGCGGCGCGTGAGATTCTTTTCTGTGATTTTGAAGCCGTCGATATTCAACTCATGCTTTGAATCTCCATCCACTTTTACGGGGACAAAGTTGGCGTTAAGCATCTCGATGACTTCAGGCCTGGAAAATGTCTCTCTGTCCATTTTCTTG
>Ga0209979_1004798_pt1 | contig 11017 bp, 7 predicted proteins | sample AnhtaG_FD_183114 | JGI IMG/M metagenome (GOLD analysis project Ga0209979, IMG submission 183114) | Deep subsurface microbial communities from Anholt, Denmark to uncover new lineages of life (NeLLi) - Anholt_01485 metaG (SPAdes) (version 2) | ecosystem: Environmental > Aquatic > Marine > Oceanic >...
GCGTAATCTGCTGCGCAGGTTAATCCACAAACAGAGGCCTGCACCACAACCCAGACTATGACTATCATAGACAGTGAAACCTTGTTAAGTTTATTTTTCCTTTTCATTATTTTCGCCATTCCTTCCCAACTGATATTTACATTTTCACATTTGAAATCAGGTAGTATTACAGAATCTTATCGATGATAAACCTTGCGCCGAGAAATATATCCACTGCCATTGCTGCATAAAGGACAACCTGTCGCAACTGCCGCATTCGCAATTTCGCACGTATCATAAAGAAAATAATCGCAGCTACAATCGCACCGAGTACATACATTTTCCCAGCTTCGGTAAAAAGTTTTGCGTATCCCGCCCCCATTCCTAAAAATGTCTGAAAGTATTTTGTTGCCAGCAGTAATGTTACGATGGCAAGGGTGCACATAATCGCTGCGGCTGCCAGGACCCACCCGCGGTCGGCAAAGCCAGCCGAGGCGAGTCCCTGCATCCCTGCACCCACAAGCACCGAACAGCACAAAACAGGAACGGCAAGCCAGATAACAGGGCTGACCTCAAAGAAAGAATTAAAAGCATCGCAAAAGGATAGTATCGTGCCGATAGCGAAAATCATTATTATACTGAACCGCCGAGCCGCCAGCAGCATAGAAAAACCCATAATCAACGCCGCTATTGGAATATGATAAAAGCCGATTAGAGTTGTGTTTTGCCGGGCTGCGATAAGTGGAGCTAATAAACCGAACAAATCAGCCAGATGCAACCTGGCCTGTGTTGAAACTGGGAACAACCGGTAGTGAGTGGATACCTGAAAGAAAAGCACTATTGCCAAAAACGGTAAAACCGCAAGCGGAATCCTTAAACATCGCCACTTGGTTTTGGGGCCAAACGCAGCAGGACAAAACAACCACGGTATAACCGCTGCTAAAAGACCAGCCGTAGGGTGAAATTTAGCCAGCCCGAGTATAAATGGCCCAAAGCCGTAAATAGCTCCTGCAAACAACGACTCGCCAAATCCAGCCACCCACCGCCGACTAAGCACATAACAGCCCAGAGAGCCCAAACAAACATTTACAACCAGGAGATACTGGACTTTGTCGAAGTTTTTGAAGTACGGCCGATACAGATACACAGCAAAGGCAACGTAAATCATCGCTGCCGCGAGGAACCCGATTGAACTACGCTGTTTTGTACTCATTCTTTAGTGGGCGGGACAAAAACGTAAAACTTAAAATACAACGTATAAAACCAAAGCTCAAAAGTCAAATTTAAACGATTAGGACCGTGCAAAATCCGGGTTAGAGTGCGACCTTTGTTTCTGCGGTCTTCTCTGCAGATGGTTTCTCTACATCCACTATATCTATTGCTAATTTTGGACGTGCTGATTCTGGACATTCGCCGGTCCAGCAATAGAGACAGAGCTTGTCTTTAGGTCGCCCGATGGCCTTAATCATATCATCCGCAGTCTGATATCTAAGTGTTGAGATATCTAAATCCTTGGCAATCCATTCCACCATTCTTTTGTATTTCTCAGAATTATGGTCTGTATATTCTGATACATCTTTTAGGTCATGGCCTTCCAGAGACCGAATGGCTTTACGGGCGGCAAGCTCGCCGATGGAACGCGTGGAAAGATTGAACCTGCATGGAAACATCAGAGGTGGGCAGGCGGGCCTTACGTGTATCTCTTTGGCACCGCAATCCCAGAGCTTTTTGATAGTGAAGTTCTTAAGCTGCGTTCCCCTCACTATAGAATCCTCACACACGACAATGCTATTATCTTCAATTACCTCTTTAATGGGGATAAGTTTCATCTTTGCGATAAGGTCGCGCCTCTGCTGTGAAGGTGGCGTATAACTTCTACCATATCCTGGTGTGTATTTAACAAGGGGGCGTCTGAATGGCTTGCCTGATTCCATCGCATATCCTAATCCATGAGCAAATCCGGAGTCCGGAATCCCTGAGATCACATCAACCTCAATATCCTTATCGCGTCTTGCAAGGCAGCGCCCACATCTTTCCCTGACAATCTCTACATTTATTCCCTCATAGTTTGATGCAGGAAAACCGGTATATATCCAGAGAAATGCGCAGATTTGGTTTACTTTTCCTCCGCCCGGCCTTCTTTGCACTATGCCATTTTCATTTATCAGAATTATCTCTCCTGGTTCAACGTGTTTTACAACATCGAACCCATTATTTGGAAAGGCACTGGTCTCAGCAGTTACCGCCCACGCGTCCGGCCGCCTGCCAATGATAAGTGGCGTATATCCAAGCCTGTCTCTTGCCGCATATATTCCATCTTTATGTAGCAATAAGATTGAGCAGGAGCCCTCTATAGCCTCAAACATCTTCTCTATGCCATCTATCAAATCGTTTCCCTGGTTGATTAATTTTGCCATTAACTCCGTGGTATTAACCGCTCTTTTGCTTACTTCGCTGAAAGATATTCCTTCCTTTAACAGTCTGGCTGCTAACTCCTCAGCGTTTTCGACAAATCCGCTGGTTACTATACAAAATGCTCCAAATCTTGAGTTTAGATAAATAGGCTGTTCCTCATAGTCGCTGATAACGCCGATGCCTTTATTGCCGTTTATATTTCTATAATCATCATAGAATTTTGACTTAAACTGACTCTGGTTCAAGTTGTGTATTTGGCGGGTGAAATCTTCTCCAAGCACCGCTATACCTCCGTATTCAGTTCCAAGATGCGAATGATAATCTGTGCCATAGAAAAGGGTTTCTGCGCAATTTTCCTTCGAGGCTACTCCAAAAATACCACTCATCTTTTACCTCCTATGTAATACGAGCCACGGGTCATTTGAGCACTACTTTGCCGGTGCCTGTTGTTATTCGGCCTATCTCATAGACCTGCTCACCGTATCTTGTCAGTTTTTTAGTTATGGAATTGGCGAAGTCTTCAGCTACTATCAGCACAAACCCTATCCCCATATTAAAGACTCTGAACATTTCCTCTTCTTCGACCGGTCCTGTCTTCTGCAGGAATGTAAATATCTTCGGCACCGGCCAGCTCAATTTTTTTATAGCTGCATTGCAGTCTTTTGGCAGCACTCGCGGAATATTCCCGAGAAGCCCCCCGCCGGTGATATGCGCCATGCCGTGCACGACTCGTTTGACTTTATACTGGGACAGCAGTTTTATTATCGCCCGAACATAAATTCGCGTCGGCTCTAACAATACATCGCCCAGCACAGCACCGTCGAGTTCATCCAGGACATCAGTCATTTTGAGCTTCGCTCGCTTAAAACAAATATTGCGAACCAGCGTATAGCCGTTACTGTGCAGTCCGCTTGAAGCAAGACCCAGAATTACATCACCTTTTCTTATTGTTTCACCTGCAATTATTTTCCTCCGCTCGACAACCCCAACCGCGAACCCGGCCATATCGAAATCGCCCGCCGAATAGGTGTCCGGCATTTCTGCCGTCTCCCCACCGATTAGTGCGCAGTTGGCTTCGCGGCAGCCGGTCGCAACGCCTTTTACAAGCTCAGCTACCATTTTTGGTTCCAGCTTATGAACCGCCAGATAATCGAGAAAAAACAATGGCTCGGCACCCTGCACGAGCATATCATTAACGTTCATCGCCACCAAATCAATACCTACGGTGTTGAATTTTTTTATTTTGCCGGCTAACTGGACCTTGCTGCCCACGCCGTCGGTGCAGGCAACAAGGACTGGATTCTTGTAATTTCTTTTGAAGAGTCGCTCATCATAGTCGAGCCGAAACATCCCAGCAAAGGCGTTTCGCGATTCGATAACCCGCGGCCCAAATGTACCGGCAACAGCCGATTGGATTTGCCGAACCATCTCGTCGCCGGCATCGATACTCACACCAGACTGTTCATAGCTTATATATTTGCTCATCTTTCGTGGCTTGTGATTTTGTATAAATCTGAAACTCGAATATCCACTATTCTTCGTCTTCAAACATATGCATTTGGTAGCATTCCATAGAGAACTTGTTGACCGCGATATCTACCGGTATTTTGTATTTCCCGTTCCAGCAGGCGGTACAGTAGTGGTCTTCCGGCAACGTTGCACACTGAAGCAATCCTTCCAGCGACATATAACCAACGCTGTCAACTTCAAGGAATTCTTTGATTTGTTCCAGGTTGCGATTATTTGCCAGCAGCTCTTCTTTGGTCGGAAAATCAACGCCGTAAAAACAGGGAAACCTGATTGGCGGACAGCTCACTCGCATGTGAATTTGTTTTGCGCCGGCCTGGTGCAATGTCCTGATCTTGCCTCTTGTAGTTGTGCCGCGAACGATCGAGTCGTCCACTATCACAATGCGTTTTCCACCCACTACTTCTTTCACCACCGCTAATTTGAGTTTAACCTCCAATTCCCTTAATTTCTGGTCCGGTGAGATAAATGTTCTGCCTATGTAATGACTCCTGACAATTCCCATATCGAAAGGTATTTTGCTTTGCTCTGCGTATCCTACTGCCGCTGATGTCCCTGAGTCTGGTATCGGAATTACAACGTCCGCATCGACAGGGTGTTCTTTGGCTAATTGTCTTCCAAGTTTTTTTCTGAGCTCGTGCACATTTTCACCAAAAATGGTGCTGTTTTGTTTGGCAAAATAGATATGCTCGAAGATGCAGTGAGCCGGCGTAACAGTGCCCGGTGTAACGAAAAATCTGCTGTGCAGACCGTTTTTATCCAGCCGAACGATCTCGCCGGGCTCGACTTCGCGAACAAACTTTGCGTTGATGGCATCGAAAGCGCACGTCTCACTGGCAACTACATAAGCGCCCTTTTCAGTTTGGCCTATGCACAAAGGCCTGATACCGTGAGGGTCCCGGGCCGCTTCAATGCGGTCGGCAAATAAAAACAGCAGACTATATGCCCCCTGAAGATGGTTCAGTACATGTGCCAGGGGATCAGGATTGCTCATGTGGGTCGGCTTGGCAAGCAAATGAGTAATTACCTCGGTATCGTTTGTGGACTTAAAGATACTGCCATGTGCCACATATTCGTCCCGCAGAAGTGTCGCATTTATAAGATTGCCGTTATGTGCCACCGCCACCTGCCCACGAGAGTACTCGGCCAAAAGAGGCTGACTGTTTGAAGCCTTGCTGGCACCCGACGTCGAATACCGAACGTGGCCTATCGCTATCGGGTTAGACAATTTTTTAAGAATGTCCCTGCCGGCGCGGAAAACCCTTCTCACCATACCCATACCTGTATAGCACTGGATTAATTCACCGTCACTGGAGGCAATTCCTGCCGACTCCTGGCCGCGATGCTGAAGACTGTGTAAGCCGAAATAGGTTTTATGAATCGCTTCGGCGTCACCAAAAATGCCAAAAAGACCGCAGTTTTCTTTTTTTTCTGAAGCCATAAATGAATTGTCAATTGTCAATTGCTAATTGTCAATTGAAAACCGCCAAATGAATTGCTTTTTCTTTTCAAAGTATGCCTAACCTTCGATTTTGTGAAAGCCTTTACAATATCACTCGTCGGAGAGCTTCTGACAATGCTTAGGATACATAAATTCAGGTACTCGGCGAACCTTGCCCTCGGCGTTGACGCAGGCCAGCACGCTCGAACCTTCAGCTAAGATTGCCCCATCACAGCAGCGCATAAGCTTATAGCTATGCTCAACCTTACTGGCGGTAACCGTTGAGCAATGTGTTTCTAATTGCAGCTTTTCGTCATACATTGCGGGCCGGCGATATTTTATAAACAACTCAGCTACGACAAAAAACACCCCCGCTTCTTCGAGGTCTGTGTATGCCAGTCCGTTAGCCCGCAAAAGTTCCGTGCGACCCATTTCAAACCACACCGGATAGACGCTGTGGTGAACCACCCCGCCTTTGTCGGTCTCAGCATATCGCGGCACAATAGTTATTGTATGGCTTTGAACAATCATTCGTTTGGGAAAACTCATTTCACACCTATCCAGTGTTTCTCTATCTCTTCCAGCGTTTTACCCTTGGTCTCCGGCACGAACCGCCAGACAAAAGTGACCAGAACAGCGCAGAAAATCCCGTACAGCCAGAACGGGAAAGCATGATGAAATTTTTCGAGCAGCCAGTTATTTTCCTCCATCATGGGAAACGTTTGGGAAACAAGGTAATTTGCCACCCACAAACATACCGTGGCAATCGCCATCGCCCGCCCGCGAATCCGTGTCGGAAATATCTCCGACAGAATCACCCACGTTACAGGCCCCACCGAAAGGGCAAAGCATGCGATATAACCCAGTATAAATAACAGAACCCACAAATCTGTTTTTTGGACGTATGCCATTAAGCCCATTCCCAACAGCGAAAGTCCCATCCCAGCCGAGCCGATTATCATTAATGGCTTTCGCCCCAATCTATCCACCATCCAGATTGCAATAATAGTAAAGGACAAGTTCACTACACCCACAATCACCGTTTGAAGAAGAGCGGCATTGGTATCGGATCCCATCTTCTTGAAAATTTCCGTCCCGAAGTAAAGGAAAACGTTGATACCCGTAACCTGCTGCAAAACAGCTAATACGATGCCGATGACCAATACAATCTTCATACCTGGCTGAAACAGTTGTTTCAGCGACCCGCTCTCGTGGGCGAGCGCATCCTTGATTTCCAACAGTTCGGTCTTGGCATATACAGCTCCATTAACACGCGTAAGAATCTCCAGCGCCTTGTCACTGCGGTCTTGTTTGGTCAGCCAGCGAGGACTCTCCGGCACGAAAAACAGCAGCACTAATAACAGTAAAGCCGGCAGCGCCTCCGAGCCGAACATCCACCGCCAGCCGGACTCCTGGTTCCACATCTGGTCGCCCTGAAGGGCGATAAAGTAGTTCACAAAATATACCACCAAAAAACCGGATACAATTGCAAACTGATTGACCGAGACCATTCGCCCGCGAATCCTCGCCGGCGATATCTCCGCGATATACATCGGCGAGGACATCGACGCCGCCCCCACACCCAGACCGCCGATTATCCGGTAAATAATGAAAATGGTAATATTTTTCGGAAGGGCCGTTCCCACCGCCGAGATTAAGAACAAAACTGCAGAAAGAATAAGCACCTTTTTCCTACCAAGCCAGTCGCTGAGCACCCCGGCGATAGCTGCCCCGATGGCACATCCAACCAGCGCACATCCTGTTGCCCAGCCGGCCCAGTTTGCATCAAGGGCAAAGTGTGCTTTTAAGGGCCCTATCGCACCATTAATTACCCCTGTATCATAGCCGAACAAAAGCCCCCCCAAAGCAGCCACCATACATACGAGCATCACATACACAATGCTGCCTTTTTCTTCATTTACAAGCGTACCGTTCATAATATTACTCATTTAACAACATAAACCAATTCGTCATTCCGAGCGCAGCCGAGGAATCTGTTTAATAATTGTCATTCTGAACGAAACGAGTCTTTACCCCTGAGCGCAGCCGAAAGGGAAGAATCTCTTCCTTTATAAATTTCAACAACTTAATTATTCTCCACAATTCTCCAGAGCATGCTTTAAGGCCCAGTCGATAAAAGTTGCATGGTTATTATTTTTGTACGTCCCATCCGGATTTTTGCATCGTCCCTGAGCATCTTTTATTTGCCGGACAATCGGGCGCGCTTTATTCCCAATAAACTGTATCTCACGAGCGGCGTACAGGACAGTTTCTTCTTGCTCATCTTCCAGGCCTTCAGCCAGCACTAACAAAGCACCCTCACACAGACCCAATTTGCACAATGCCCCCGCTGACGCAAACCTCACGTTTGGGCTCGAATCTTCCAGCCGTTCGGTCAGTCCTTCGATAACAGGTGACGCACCAGAACCGAGGACACTTAGAGCTATGACAGCCCAATAGCGAACCGCACTGTCCGAATCACGTAACAACCTGATTAGCTTCGGAATATTATTTGGTCCTCTTCCAACCAAATCGGCCGCAGCGAGAATACGCCCTTGAGGATATTTACTAATTTGTCGTGCCATCTCATAAGGCGTCGAACCTTCAGCGCGAATATGCATCTCAGCCTCCGACAACAACCCTGTATCAAGTGTCTCGACCATCCATTGAAGGTGCACCTTACGCAGTCTCCCAAGAATCTTCCGAAGTGAAGACGAATCTGCCAGATTGTTTACTTCATGTGGGTCAGCCGATGTGTCATAAAGCTCCTCAATCGGCTTGGTGGGTGTCCAGTGTAATTTTTGTACACTTGAGAGCTTTTCTTCGGCAACCGCTCTGCGCAGCTCCTTCATAATCTCAGCCCTGTCCGGATATTCACTTGGCTGTATATACGGCAAATGCGGCATATAATTGCGAATGTACTTGTAGCGCTTATCACGCACGCAGCGCGACAGCTCATAAGCCTCATCGACTCGGCTGGCCGCCCCAAAGACATATTCTCGCGGTTGCCCCGCCCAGACGCCAAGAAACGCCTGGCCCTGCATATAACCCGGTATCGACAATCCAGCCAAGCTCAACACCGTCGGTGCAAAATCGACAAAGCTGACTAATCTGTTGGTTCTCCTGCCTGCTCTGAGCGGAGAAAAGTGCTGATACCGTTCAGGAAAACGAATGATTAACGGGACATTAAGGCCGGAATCATAAAGTGTTCTTTTGAACCGAGGAATACCCATGCCGTGGTCTGAAAAAAAGAATACTATTGTATTATCAGCCAAACCGTCAGCCTCAAGCTGGGCAAGTAAATCACCTACCTGTTTATCCATAAAAGTAATCAGGTTGTAATAACGGCTCCAGATTTTCCGCACAAACTCAGTGTCGGGATAATATGGCGGTAGAGGAATTTTCTTGCCGTCATGACGTTCTTCGGGCTTAAGCTTCGAGGTGTACTTGGCAAAGAACTCCTCATCGGAACCGTTAATTTGCCCCTGGTGTGTTGATGTGAAATTAAACACACTAAAAAACGGCTGATCGGGTTTACGCCTTCGCCAATGAGCCGTATGGCTCGACTCGTCCCAGACATTTACATCGGTGAAGTTATAATCCTTTTTGTAATTGTTGGAACAGTAGTATCCCGCTGACCGAAGATATTCCGGAAAACACTTGATTCGTTCGGGCAATTTTATATTGGAACGCAAATGCTGTGTCCCCAGAGAAGTTGCATACACCCCTGTTACCAAACATGACCGCGACGGCGCACATACCGGAGCGGTTGCAAATGCCTTCGTATATACCAAGCTTTCCCTGGCCAACTTGTCCAGATTCGGCGTTTTCGCGTAACTGTCACCATAGCAGCCTAAGTAGGGACTGATGTCCTCACACGTAATCCAAAGGATATTAGGTTTGTCTTTTGACACTCTCCATACCGCTCTGTCCGGAGCACCCGCGCACCCCGAAAAAGCAAAGGCAGAGGTATAGAATCCCAGCGCCTTGAGAAAATCACGACGCGTCTTATTAGCCGTGTTCATTTTTTAATCCTCCAAAAGGACACTATTGAGCTTTGTGTTATTAATAAAATACAGGGTGGCACCCTCAAACTTGTTTGGGGGTGGTCTTGTCGGCGAAGTCTGCTTCTTCTGTAAATTTTTCGTTCCATTCGTTTTGCAAAGACCAAAAACAAATTCATAACTATTTGCCCGCAGGCACCACCTTGAAATCTCGCAGGCTGCGAACTACAGCACCATCCACCTTAATCAATTCCCCAATAAGTTGATACTCTCCTTTCCATTTCGGAAACTCCTGTTCAAACGTCAATATCTCCCTTGCGAAAGGACTAACGGCGCAATCTTTGGACTGCTCGGAAATGGTTTTGGTGCCACGCATAATGCGCAGGCGAACGGTTCCTTTCCAGTCCCGATAGAGGTCGTTTATGACAAAAACGTTAAACCGGCATTCACTTATTCCAATGACAAGCTCCTCCTCCCAGAAATTAATCATCAACCCCACCGGTGAAAAGGCATCGCGCACATACTGCTCGAAATAAGGTTCAAACGTGAGTCTTTCCAGGTCGATGAAATGGTCGCTTGTCGCACCACCTTGGGGCCTGGGCTTATCGCCAGCCCGCGAATAACCTAATCCGCAGAAATGAAGAACACCGGCACATTCACGATGACACCGCCAAAATTCGGTCAAGGCAGCTAAGTAACGAGCATAAAGCAACCGCCGTTGAGCGATGGTTGAATTTGACCCGAGCAAATTGTCATATACTTTATCCGTCAGGCATGTTGTCGTACCATCACGATTAAGCCACAACCACGCGTACTCATTGATTATAATTGGGAGCTTATAATCTTTCTGGGCGTCTCTCAAACGGGGTCTGCCGGAGGTGTTGGCCAAATCTGACAAATGAAAATCTCCTCTACCCCATTGAATCTTGCTAAACAGATACGGATGGGATTCAAGGTAGTCGACATCACTCTCAGGCACCGCCCAGCCGTTATCCCACGGACGATTCGACAAATCAAGACGCCGCACAGCCCTCAGTGCCTTACCGGTCTGGTCGGTAACGCTCTCATTCTGTGCGTCCCAGATTACCACGCACGGATGGTTCCATCGCTCCTGCATCCACTCGGTATATTCCGGAATTATCTTTTCGCTTATGGGATTTTCCGGTGCTTTACTGAGCAGCCAGATGGGAAACTCATCCTGAATTAAAAAGCCCTCTTCATCAGCGATGTCGTACCAAAGCTCCGGCGGAAAACCAATACAGTAGCGAATCGAATTCCAGTGCATACTCTTGAATTTGCGATGAAGCCGGCGAACCCATTCTTTTCGCCAGGGCTTGTCGCCTCGCTCGGCGTCCTCAAAAAATCGATACGCACAGACATTAGTCCCCCGCATAAAATAGGGCTTGCCGTTCAGAATAGCCCGACCACTTTCCTTATCAAACCGAAACTTCCGCATCCCGAACCGGGCCCTTAAAGCATCCGTGCCGATACCCAGCTCCACCTCATACAGGAACGGCTCCTCCGGCGACCAGAGTTTATAATCACCCATAGGAAGCTCTAAATCGAAAGGAAATTCAAGAGCATCTTTGACTCTTGTCAGTGTAGACTCAGTAAAACAATGAGTTCTTTGACTTTTCAATTCGCGCACTCT